>Ga0116228_10001519_pt1 | contig 19349 bp, 16 predicted proteins | sample S1TSphfallax_2_FD_89694 | JGI IMG/M metagenome (GOLD analysis project Ga0116228, IMG submission 89694) | Host-associated microbial communities from peat moss isolated from Minnesota, USA - S1T2_Fc - Sphagnum fallax MG | ecosystem: Host-associated > Plants > Peat moss > Unclassified | place... | reverse complement strand
CTTTTCACAAATCTGGATTAGAATTCACAGATGCTCATCTGCAGAAAAAATCTCTGGTTTTTTTCTTTTGGGTCTGTGTTTGGAGATCTGCAGATTTGCAGCTAGCTGCTAGAAATCCTCAACACAGTTTGTTGCAGAAGCGGATTCTCTAGATAGTAATTTCAAAGTGAATCTCCTTGTTTGCATGCTGAACAAGAACTGGCAGGCAACTGAGCAATCCGTTCCCGATGGGTGTTTTGGAAATCGTGCGTTTCAAAGGTTTTGTATGTTTTAATCTTTACCCAGTTTGCTGCAAAAAGGAAAGGGGACAGGGGGAGGAGAAAGAGGAGGAGGAGGAGGAGGAGGAGGAGGAAGAAGTTGCAGTGAGATGAACTTGGGTGATGAGCTACAAGCTGCTGTTTCAGTACTTACAACTCTGTGTTTGAGTGACGGGGATTGTGGAGGGGGGGGGAAGGGGGGTAGCGATTGGTATTTTGCAGAATTGTTCCTGTTGTGCTTGAATTGACAAGTCACCATCACCATCACCACGATCATCAATCTCCACCACCCAACTGCCTCCAAAACATGTTGATGGTTTTTTCTTCTTCACAAAAGACTCGGCAACAATGAGAGAGCAAGCAAACAACCCCACGAATTCTCACTCACTCACTCACTTGCAAGGATGTAAGGCAAGAACAACAGAAGAATTCAAAATTGGGTTTGATGGCGCTGCTACTGCTACAAATAGTAAAGGATGATGGGGAAGCAGGACAGTGGCTAGTAACTGCGCAACCAGAGCAGAATGATGAGTTCCACAAGTACAAGCTGCTATCTACAGTAATGGCCATTACGATTTCTCCTTACCCCCCCCCCCTCCCCCCCCCCTCCGCCTGCCTGTTCCCCGCCTGTTTCCGAGAGAGAGAGAGTACAGTGGCAGTCTGACACATCGCTGGGTGTTTGGTGAAGAAAGACAGGGACAGAGTGTGTATGTTAGTACACCAGTTGCAGAAAGATGGGTGGTGGGCCTGGTGGCATTTTCTTCGCCTAGTGGTGGTGGTGATGGTGATGCTGCCGCTGCACGCTGACACTGACAAACCATACGGCATTGGGTTGTGGAAATGGGCGGCTGCAGCAAGAGATAGACAGACAGACAGACAGACGGTAAGTAGAACACTGGGTGGTACCCAAGAAGAAGAGAGAAGAAGCTAAAGGAAAAAAAAAAAAAAAGACGTATGGAGGAAAGAAAGAAAATCTCTCTCCTGATACTCCTCCTCCTCTTGCTGCTACTTTCTGCTGCTGCTTCTTTTCCTCCCCTCATGCATCACGATGCTGAATTTGTGTGCCACTCTTGAAGGTAGGGGAAGAAAGAAAGAGAGTTGGGAGAACAGAGATGGAGAAGATCAGCGACAGAAGGAGAAGAAATAGTAATGATATTCAGACATGAAGAGCCACGTAGTTCTCGGCGGGTGGGTGAGCGGGCGGACGGGCTAGCTGGCTCGCTGGCTCGCTGACGCCATTTCGTAACTGACAATTCAGAAAATGCAGCAGTTTCCTTAAATGCGGCTTTTGGCCCTGGAAACCCGGGGGGGGGGAGGGGGAGGAAATTCGGGAAGGCAGCAGCAGGAGGAGGCAGAGAGAAAGAAAGAGAACGGGAAGCCAAGGGGGAAAAAAAAACACCCATGTGGAAGCTCAGGATGCGCTTTGCGTGTCCCCACCTCCGCCCCCACCTAATGAGCTGCTTTCTTTTGCTACAGGAGATTCTGAGAGAGACAGAGAGACACAGAGAGAGAGAGAAAAGAGCAGACTGATTTGTCAAGGGATCATGACCTAGATGACGATGACAATACCACAAACAACAACAACCCGGAGTTTCTTCTTCGTTGAGAAAGATGATGATGCTGACAGACGCTGCAATGAATGAAGGAATGGAATGCGGCTACTGCTGCTGCTGAGGGAGTAGAAGAAGAACAAGAAGAACAAGTAGGGAAAATGCACTTTGCTCATCTTCTCTGCTCTTTCTTTCTTTTTTCCCCATCATCATCATCCCCCACCACCACCACCACACCCGCTTCCCTCTTTACCAGGAAAGCTCAAGTTGGACTCCAGTAGACACTTTCTTTGGCAACAAGAACAACTACTACTCAGTCCCCCCCCGAGTCAGTCAGTCAGTCAGACAATAATCTCGTCCCCTTGCGTAGTATGGGTACAACAGATGTACAGATGATGCTGCTGCTGGCGCTACTGGTGGTTGTTGTGGCTGTGTTGCCTTGTTGTCCTTTTTCTTCCGTGTAGAAAAAAAACAAATCACGTTACGGCATTCGTGTTGAAGAAGGATCCATCCGTCGTCTTTGCCGCAATACAAGGACTGAAACCATACTTGTGTCTCTGGGAGAGAGAGCGAGAGATTGGGAAAGGAATCGTCGGGTCTTCGGGCGATTCCCGGAACGGTTCATCACTCGTGCCGTCTTCTGTGCCTATTTTTGCGGGATCATGATCATCTCATGCAGTGAAAACGGGTTGTAGAATCGAGACTTTCTTCTCCTCCTCCTCCTCCTCAAGCGGCGGCTCGTACCCATCCCCCCTCACCCCCCACTACTTGCCAATGCCACTCATGCACGTGGGTCCCAGCTTCTTCATTGTTTTGTCAGACTGACGCTTCCCCCCATTTCCTGCTCATCTGCGTTGTTGGGTGGCTGGCTGGGTGGGTCTGTCTCTGTGCACCATCCTCCTCACGTCCTCTAGGTCTCCTCCTCTTTTTCCTTTGTGTCCTTTTTCTCTTCTCTTCTCGTTTCTTCTCTTCTCTTTAGGTTGGTTTGTCGTCGCTGCTCCCGGTATCATCGGCGGTCATCTTTCCATCCTTTTAGCTACCAACCCACTTAGCTGCCGCTGCAAAATCGAACCCTACCCCTCCTCTTCTGCTGCTGTTTTCCAACTCTTGTTTCATTTTCTCTTTTGTGGGTCTTTTGAGGTTTTTGAGATTGAATTTGTATTTGGCTGTCTCTCATAATCATCTTCTTCCCATACCTATCTAAGCTTTGTTGTGCTGTGAAAGCATTTGCTTGCAGCCTTTCTCTACTTGATGATGTTGGTGGTGATGGGTGATGATGACTTGGAGCTCGAAGAGCCCCATCTGATGTGAGTCATAGCAATTCATTCCAGTCTCTGCTTTCTTTCTATCTTTTGAGGACTGGCTCTCTTGAGAGTTTTCCCTTTGAGAGTCTTGTGCTGTGTGGGGTTTTCTGAGAGTGTTACTCTCAGAAACTTAGCACTTGGGAAAAAACCCTGGAAGTTTGTTTCTCGAATCTGTTGTTTTCCAGGTATTTTTTGCTCTCCTCAATCTCACCCCTGTGCTGATGCTTTGTGTGGTGGTCTTTGTATCATCTCTCTTCTTTCTTGCTTGTGTTTTCTGTGTCACCCTTTCTTTCTGTTTGCACCACCAATTACCATACTAGCTTTCGGGTATCTTTTCATTTTCAGTGTGTTAAAGCTGCACTCACTCACTCAGTCTGTTTGTTGTGTGTGCACAGTGTGTTTCTTGCCATTGCTTTTTGTTTGTCCCTTTCTGTTGTGGTTGGGGGATTTTTATTTTTTATTTTCAGGGCGAGGGGAGGGTCACCACACCTTTTTGTGGCTCCTTCAACCTCCATGGTGCTGCAACCCCCTTGTTTGAAGCCTTCATCTTCACCACAACAGTTTTGAGAAGACCGCTGACTAGCCAGTTGACTGAACTGGAAGAATTTTCATGTGAATTTCGATGAGTCAGGTATATATTTCAGACCGTGAGCTTGCACAACAACATCATCATCATTGTTTTGAGAGGTAGAGAAATTCAGAGTGCAAGAATGTGCCCCAGCCCTGTGTAACTGCTTTAGGATTTGAGAGAGTGCATTCATTCTTGGCAGCTATAGGGTTGCCTTGTGTTTTGTTCTCCTTTACCCCAGTTCTTCACTGCTGTTTGGTGATGAAAACTTGTGACCTAATTTGAGGGGTGCAAAGCAATCTCACTCACGTAATGGGTTGTTGGTAGACATGTCTGCAGTAGCCTCCACTTGGTTGATGATTGTTGTGCAAAGGGTTGAGCAACTGTAATCCATGCAAATAGACTTAGATGTGGTAGCCTTGATGCATGCAGTCACAACCTGCCATCTTCTTCGCATGAATCTGCTATTTTTGTGGTGATTACTCTTTTTTGTACAGAAACTGCAAGTGTCACCTGTCTGAGGAAGAGTGTCAAGTGAAGAGGAGAGGGTTCGCTTCAGGATTTGTTCTATACCCTAGCATGAAACATGTACTTGGGATGACAGTGCTCTCACATTAGGGTAATGGGGTCAAGCAGCTTTGGCATGATGTAGATGGAGGCTCTTGAAAAGCAAAGTGAGAAAGTCATGGCATCGGTTGATCTAGGTGGCGGTGATGGCGGTGGTAATGGGAGTGTTGATTTGGACCACTCAGCAGGGACTCCTCCGCATGTACAATTGCGCATCAAGCTGCCAGTCTCACCCCAAACACCTCCTGCTAATGGAGTTGTTCTTGAAACAGGGGTGAGCAATGGTGAACCTATTGAGTTGAAGACAGAATGTAGTGGCTCAGACATGAGTGAGCACATGTCCAGGGGCATGGACTTGCATTCCCCAGTCTATGCATTCAAGCATACGTCTGTGAAGGAGCTGCGGGTAAGATCTCTGCTTTGTTCTTCAGGTTTCTCTTACTGTCCTTGGATCCACTGTTGCCACCAGTTAGGGTTGTCTTGTTAGACACTCTTTGCTGAATCATTTAGAATAGATGTTCTCTCTGCTTGACACACTGGCCATTTGGAGATTGGATTCAATTTAAGGTTGTTTCAGACTGGCTATCTTTGAACTTCCATTTCTGTAATTGCATGAACAGGATAGCTGCATGAGGAATGTACATCCTTGCAGCTTGTAGTGTAGTTAGACTGCCAGACCTTGCTCCATGCATGATTACTTTTGGGAAGCTGTTGTCGGCAAGGATAAGTACTATGAAGAACTCTATTTCAATCAAAGACGCTCTTGCAAATGTGGGTGTGTCAGAAAAAGTATGAGGTTAAGTTTGGTGTGGCCACTGCATCCAACAACAGCGAGTACCTTAAACGCAAGCTTGCTGGCCAATGTGGTGGGTTCAGACATTCCATTGAGCTCATTTTCAGTCGTCAACCAACTCGGTGTCAAAGAAATCTGTATACGTTCGATTGAGCTCATTTTCAGTCGTCAACCAACTCGGTGTCAAAGAAATCTGTAGACATTTGATTGAGCTCATTTTCAGTTGTCAACCAACTCAGTGTCAAAGAAATCTGTGACTATGTGGCCCTGTGTATTTTTTATATGAATGAGGTAGATCCACTATGCTTGAATTCTTGCTGTGTTTTTTACAACTGGGGGTCCCTGCCTGAATAGGTCCACCGCGCTTGCGGAGATCAAGTGGAGAGAATGATACACAGGGGTCCCTGCAGACACAACTGTAAGTGCACAACTGAAACCCTGTATCTGATGTTCATGAGAATTTGCTGATTGTGGTCCTGTTATATAGGTTTGTGATGTCCCAAGGGTGAAGTGTTGAATTTGTTGTTCTTACACTCACAATTTGGTTTGTGCTCATTTGGGAAGCAGGAATCTGGAAGATGCTTTAGGATTGGATGCACAAGACACAGAACGAGATAGTGCCATGCAGGAGGAGTTGGATGCCTCAACCCCAATGAAGAAGCAGCGGAGTGGTCGGAAAGCGGGGGGTGCAAATCAGTGGTCAACTGCTGCAGAAGAGATACGCCGCATTGTTCGCAAAAAGAGACGAAACAGAGCTTTTCCTCCACAGACACTTGTCTGGGCAAAGCTGGACAATTGCCCATGGTGGCCTGCACGGGTGTGCCCCTCTTCCCCCTTCTTATGCCTTACTCATGTTGATAGCTTCTTATGGTTATCAACTGTACAACCAATAAGATCTGACAGGATTAACTAGTGCACAACTTGGTGCTCAACCTTTGTGCTCCTTGTTTGGTGCATCAGGTGGTGAACCTCGAGGAGCTTCCTGATGACTTGTACGAGTAAGTTCTATTCCTTTTGCAAGATAGGTTCTTGAAATCATATACATATAAGAAAGGGTTGACCCATTGTTACTGTCTTAGCTGTTACAATGTTTGGGGTGGTTTCAGTGACCTGATTTTTTCACTACCCATTTATCCTGCAGAAAGAGGTTGATCGGATGGACATGTGTTAAGTTTTATGGCTCACCAGCAGTTGACAAACGACCATTGTATGTCATGCCACCTCTTCCCCACCCAATATTCTGTATGTTTTAATTTGAATGAGTGCACAAGAACATTACAGTGGCTGTTGTCAGGTTGATGAGAACATTGGAAGTAGCAGTTATAAGTTGGTTTGTTACTTTCTATGCAGTGCCTGGCTGAAGAGAGAGAATTTGGCTTCTTACAAGAAGTTTCGGCAGGATTTCAATGAACAGGTTAGCAACCACCTGAGTTTCAGTTTTTACATGGGATGCTTGAAACTCTCTCTCTCTCCTACCACAGGATGTTGTTACAAAATGAATAAGCAGCAGCATCTGTGTTAATGGTCTCATTGGTTTGCAGGTTTTCCCAGAGCGGTTGCAGGATGGAAGTTTTGAACGGGCACTGAAGGAGATAGTTGAAGAAGCACGACGGCGACGATGTGCAGAAGGTGCATCCCCAATCATTGTCAACAACAATCGTCGAGAGGATCAAGATACATCTGTGGAACAACAATCATCAACAGCTATGTCAAGTGATGGGGAGGGTGTTGAGGCAGACTCAAGGATGGTCAAGGAGGCTGATGAAGTAGGCAATAAACGTACCAAACATAGCGCAGAAACTTCTTTAGGAAAACATGAGCAAATCAAGTTCAAGACTGCGCATGGATCCGAAGAAGGTTTCAGAGGAGCAGAAAAGCATCTACTACAAAGAGAAAGAGATGGGATACACAGGAGCTTCAGGGTGAGATTAAGAAATAGAGGAGGGGAGGTCAGCCGCAAGCGGAAGAGGGCAACCACAGGAGAAGCTGGAAATGAAGGAGTGAATTTGATTGCAACAGGGACACAGGTGGCATCAGGGAAACCTCATCTTCAATCTACATCCAGGAAGGTGGTCAGTGAAATGAAGTTTAGTCGCCAAGGTTCAGGCAAGAAACTATCTAGGGATTATTCAAGAAGTGTGGATGGGGTTAAGATTCCTCGGCAAGAATCACGAAAACAGAAGAAGACAGGTGATGATGGGGTAAGCCACAGAGCCTGTTTCCACAGATCCACATGCAAGAAGCAGCTAAGAGTATCCTAGCTTATTTGTGGTATTGCACACTGTTTTCAGTATGACCATTGCGGTCTTGCCTCTGAGAAAAGTGGTAATGAGTGAATTACTGAACATGGATGGCAATAATTTGGTTCTTCCAGATGTGTTTAGTGTTCATTTATGTTGGGTTTGGGACATCTGGGTGCACAGTATTATTATGATTGTGAGGTGTGTGGCATTGGTGGTGAACTGCTCTGTTGTGACCATTGCCCCCGTGTGTATCATCTGGACTGCCTTACACCCCCTCTTAAGGTACTCCCTGCAACTCCTGTAGCTACATCTATCTTTTCTGCTCCCAAGTGTCAACACCCTTATCAGTGAGAGAGTATTAGAGAAAGTCAAAACTTTCCTTGGGCTGCTGCCATCATGTTGAAAGTTGGCTTTGTAGGAAAGTCTCTACTTCTGTTGAATGTGTACCTGGAAACAGCTGGTTCTCTTCCAATCTTGTTCCAAGTTTGGTTTCTTCAGACCCTGCTGATAGAGTGGGGGTTTGTGTTGTCATTCTTGAAGCGCACTCCCACAGGCAAGTGGGTGTGCCCCAAATGCCGCAACCAACCTTTGGCTCATAAATCTTCTGTCAGCTTGAACCCCAATTCACAGCAACAGAAGGGTATGAAAGGTGGTGAGGACCATCGCAGTCAAAAGGTGGGTAATCCTTGTTACATATAGTATCATAGTCAGCTCAGTGATATATAGGCACACACCTGTTTACACTTATTCAAAGATACCATCACAAGCATTTGTTTGGTTGCCTGACATGTTGAGTTCTCTCTGCAATAACAGTGATATGATTCAATGATATGGGTCTGGGACTTTTGGTAATCATTCTATTTGCATTGCCCATTTGGTCACTGGAAGCAGATCTCTAGCAAGGAGAAGCACAGATTGCCATCAGTATTGTCAGAGAAATCAGCAAAGAGATTAAGGGAAGAGGTGGATACAAAGCTGCAGTTGAAGAAACGTGTGAGGTCAAAAGTGGATGACAGTGTGAAGGGAGGACACCAACTTCCTAAATGTGCTGATTGTGGGGCTGCTATCTCCTCAAGTAGATCTGGTCTATGTCATGTTTGCCAAGATGAGAGAGGAGAAGCTAGGGATTGTCCATCTGCATTACCATCCCAAGAGGAGAAACAGGTGTGTTAAATTGATGTACAGAAACAGTGATGCTGTGGCTTTTAGTTTCATTCACTTTTCTGATTAGATTTTGTAATCATGAAACTTACTGAGATGTCTTTTTTCCCCTTTTATGGATTGGCAGTTGGGGACATGCAATACATGTGGAGAGCATGAGAATCTGGTTGACTGTACTGGTTGCTCTGGAGTCTTCTGTAAAAACTGTCTTTTCCAAGCTTCAGGGGTATGTGCAAAACCTGGATTCATCTGTGCATTTGGTTGGTGTCAGTGGCTGGTTGGTCTTATAGAGTTGTGTAATGGTGGCCAAGGTGTCTGTTGAAGAACAGATTTGTGTGCTATGTGGTTGGATTGAGATATTAAGCCAAGGAGAAAGCTTTGTATTTCAAGCCATGCAAGTGATGGTTTTGGTGCTGATGAAATGAGGCAGAAAAGGTTTACCTTTACTGATTGGGAAGTTCATGTCTCTTGGTTGTTTTACAGAGACCAGCAAAGAGTCTTCGGCTTTGCATGAAATGTGTTTCAAGGGATGAGAAGCATGGATACCCATGGCTGCATGACGAAGTCTCTTTTGAGGCAAGTGTGGTAATCTTCTGGGAAGCAGCATTGTATAGGGTTTCAACATTGGTCTAGTTCTTTTCATTCTGAGGTCTTAAGCTGTTCTCCATCCTTTTTGGCTTTGGTGGTGGGGTATACTTTATGATGTGACTGGTAGGATCACAGTTGCATCTCACGAAAATTCACCCTAATGGGCAAGATGGTGTTGCTATCCTGAAAACAGGTGGAACGTATTCTGGGATGCCGAGTTATGGGTAAGCACTCACTCAAAGCTTCTCCAACTAAAAGGAAAGTCAAGAGTGAGAGAGTTGAGAGAACCGAGGAGGTTAAGCTTGCTGTGGGTGATCTTGGAAATGGGATTCTGGTGGATGATGACACTGGGACAATGGAAAGGTCAGCTGAGGATACAGCGGCTGGTTTCATGATAGTCAAAAGACCTCGGGCAACTTCAGCTGCAGAACCTTGGCCATACACATTGGAGAATCAACTAGGAGGTGAACCAATGGACATTGACTCTGAAATGACAGCTGGCATAGGCGCTGAGATGTTGCAAGACCAACAACCTTCAGCAAATTTGCAGAGTGGGGGGGATCAAGGGCAAAACACCCATAAAGCTCAAACTGAAAATGAAGATTGCAGGGATAGAATCTCCATTGGGACTGCTACAAAGATGAACAGTTGCCCCGTTAAACCTTTACTTGCTTCTGGTCCAGGAGGATTGAGAGAAGCCTGTGAAGGCAGCACATCACTGGTTATTGAAATTGGGGATGTGAATACTAATACAGATGTGCTACAAATGTCATCAGACATGACAGAAAAGAGCAATGGAGACATCTCTAAGGCCAAGGAAGGCACAAAGGAGGTTTGGCAAGCCATGATGTGTAGTTCTAGTGACAACCAAGGAAAAGACAGAGTGGTGGAAGCAAATTTGGAATCAGAAGGGGTTAGAACTGACACAAAAGAAGTTAGTGGTGGGACCTTTCCCACTGGCAAATCCACAGAACGAGAGTTGGAATTTGAGTTTCTGGTGAAGTGGGTAGGTAGATCACACATTCATAATAGTTGGGTCAGTGACTCCAGGTTGCGACTGGTGGCCAAGAGGAAGCTAGAAAACTATAAATCCAAGTATGGGACAATGCCATTGGTTATTATGCAGGATCAATGGTTATTGCCCATGCGGATCCTGGCCCAACAGACACTGAAGTCAGGGTCAACTGAAGTGTTGGTCAAGTGGCAAGGCTTGCCATATGATGAGTGCACATGGGAGCCAGTTAGTGATCCTATAATTGCAAACAATCAAGAGCTTCTTGCTGTATTTGATCGGTATGAAAAAGAGGCATATGCAAAAGCAGACAGGATGTCTGCAGGAAGCTGTCGACCTTCAGAGATAGAACCTTTAGTAGAGCAACCTGAATGGTTAAAGGGGGGCTCCCTTTTCCCTCATCAAATGGAGGCCTTAAACTGGCTGCGAAAGAGCTGGCATCGCCAGAAGAATGTGATTCTAGCTGATGAGATGGGTTTGGGGAAGACCATTTCAGCATGTGCATTCCTGTCATCACTGCACCATGAATTTGGCACCAGGGCTCCATGCTTGGTCCTTGTTCCACTTTCTACCATGCCCAACTGGCTTGCTGAGTTCTCTCTCTGGGCTCCTTCTTTAAATGTCATTGAGTACCATGGGAGTGCAAAAGCACGAGCTGTGATCCGGGAGTATGAGTGGTATGCAAGCCCTCCTGCAGGACAAGATGCCAAGCGATCAGACACCCAAGCATTCAAATTCAATGTGATGCTCACCAGCTACGAGATGGTTATTGCCGACTCTAGCCAACTTCGAGCAGTGCAGTGGGAAACACTTATAGTGGATGAGGGACACCGACTGAAGAATTCAGAAAGCAAGCTCTTCAATCTTCTGAACACTTACTCCTTTGGACATCGGGTGTTGTTGACGGGTACACCGCTGCAGAACAACCTTGGTGAAATGTACAATCTTCTCAATTTCTTACAGCCTGACACATTTCCCTCTCTTGCTGCTTTCCAAGATACATTCAAGTTGTTGAGTACTGCTGATCAGGTTGAGGAGTTGAAGAAGCTAGTGGCTCCCCATATGCTACGACGGTTAAAAAAAGATGCAATGCAGAATATACCCCCTAAGGTGGAGCGGGTCGTCCCAGTTGAGCTGACCTCTGTGCAGGCAGAGTACTATCGTGCTCTACTAACCAAAAACTATCAGCTCCTGCGGCAGGTTTCTGGAGGCAAAGCTGGGGGACAGCAGCAATCGATGCTTAACATAATGATGCAATTACGAAAAGTTTGTAACCACCCCTACCTCCTTGCAGGTTCGGAGCCTGAGGGAGGTAGTTCCAAATTTCTTCAAGATATGCGCATCAAGGCATCTGCAAAACTGACCCTTCTTCACTCCATGCTGCAGATCCTTAAGAAAGCTGGTCATCGTGTTCTGATATTCTCGCAAATGACTAAGCTTCTTGATATTCTAGAGGATTACTTGACCTTCCAATTTGGACAAGAAAGCTTTGAGCGGGTGGATGGATCAGTTCCTGTTGCAGAGCGCCAGGCAGCAATTATGCGGTTTAATCAGGACCCTTCGCGTTTTGTTTTTCTTCTGTCCACACGATCATGTGGGCTTGGCATTAATCTTGCAACTGCTGATACTGTGATCATTTATGATTCAGACTTCAACCCGCATGCTGACATTCAAGCTATGAATCGTGCTCACCGCATTGGCCAGTCAAAGACCCTCTTGGTTTACAGGATGGTTGTGCGTGCAAGTGTGGAGGAACGGATCTTACAGCTTGCAAAGAAAAAGCTAATGCTGGACCACTTGTTTGCAAGCAAGTCTGGCTCCCAGAAAGAGATTGAAGATATTATACGTTGGGGAACTGAAGAGCTTTTCCACAAAGACGGAGGGGGTTCACCTCAACCTGAAGAGCCCCAATCCTACCCAGGAAAATTAGACACTGATAATGGTGTCAATGCAGAATCTAAGCCAGAGAAAAAAGGTGGGTTCTCGAGCCCTACTGACACCACCAGATCTGCTCACGGCACAGAGAGCAAGGATCAACTGAAGAAACCTGTGGTTTTGGAAGATGGAGATGAAGATAAGTCCCATAAGAAGGAGAGACCCAAAATTGTCTGGGATGATGCAGCTGTGTCTCGTCTCTTAGACAGATCAGAACTTGGCACCAGTAATTTGGATGTGGTGGAGGGTGAGCCTGAGAATGACTGGTTAGGTTCTCTCAAGGTGGGCAGTCTCCTTACTCTTGTGACCAAAAGGATTAGGAGAGTTGCATATTTCCTGTGCTTGCATAGTGGGTAGGTGTGGTATCATCCATGATCAGGTCACTCTCAGTTGGGATGCTTGTTGGTAGGTGTATCATACTTGATTAGGTCACTCTCATTTGGGATGCTCAGGTGTCACAATTTGTGCACATGCTGAACTTCTGGTGTGGTAGCAGACCTGGGATTGGTCTGAACAAGACGGATTGGAGGAGGTGGAAGCAGAGGAAGTCGCAGCAAAGGACTCTGACGTGGCTGCTAGCAAAACTGATACAACAGAGGAGGAGGAAAACAAGTGGGAGAAGCTTTTGCGAACTAGGTACATCTTAGACTTATCTTTGGAATCTATGCATGTTGTCCACAGATGTGGTGTACTGGAGATTTCTCTTCCGAAGGGAGGTTGCACAATCAACCAAGCATGTATCAACTGTGATGTTCTTCCCACAGGTGGGAGAAGCTGCAGACTGAAAATGAAGCAGCACTTGGAAGGGGCAAGCGCCTGCGGAAAATTGTGTCTTACAATGAGTCCATTCTGCTGAAGTCAATTGAGACCTCTGTTGAGGTATGAGCATTGTTTGTTCAACATTTTTCATTCATGTGCTCAAGAGTCTTGGTGATTGAAGCATGTGTTTGAAATTATCAGAGTTGATGGACTCAGACCTTCATGGTGCCAGGGGACGAGGTTTGGAATTACTTTGTTGATTATCAGTAGCAACACTTTGATCTGGATTTTCAATATGAGCCAAATGCCATCATGCCCACTATCTGAAATTCTTCTTTCTTCATTTGTTTTGCAGGCTTGTGAGGAAGAGGCAGAGGGAGAGTCCACACCTGACCCAGCACCAGAGTACACACCTGCAGGTCGAGCTCTCAAGCAGAAGATGTACGTTCTTTTCAGAGCATTTTTACTTCTTCCAGCCCCCAAAGTTTTTGCCTTTGTGGCAACAGATAGAGAGCCATGCAGAAGACCCCATTTAGCATGTATATTTTTAAAGTAAATGGGTGTCCTGGTGATCTGCAGGGCAAGACTCCGGGCAAGGCAAAAGGACCGTCTTCTCCGGAGCAGAGAAACTCAAGCACAGCTTGCCCAAGATGAAAAGGGTACAGAAGGGAGCTATGAACCTGAGAAATCTCCAGCCTTGGATCTGGATACAAGGCCAGCAGCTGGCCAGATATCACTTGCAGATGCCAGTGGAGGACCAATGTTGCCATCTAAGGAGTTTTCCACTGGTGCAAGAAGTGGGCTTCACACCAGTACTGAACTGTCAGTGAGCACCAATGAATCAAAATGGCAAGCGGTTGTGATCAATGTGGAGCGTTCTCGGAAAGGCAATGTTTCTTATCCACAACGGGTGTATACTGTACCAGGAATTCCAGTATCACACCTTCCTTCCATACCTGGGAAGAGGGGACTTCCGTTTCCAAAGACATATGATCTTGCTCAGCCACTATCAAGAGAATCGGAAACTGCTGCCTCAGAGACTGGGAGACTGTTGGGTACAAATCACAGGGATGACACTGTTATTTTAGAACGGGTTTCAGAACAAGATTTCAGACAAGAGTTTCGGAGACCCCCTTCTGTCTCTGCTACGCTGCAGGCAAGCTTACGACAGCTCTTGCCTCAAAGTTCCCGTTTCCCATTTGGGAGCTCTCAGCAAACCCTCAGACCACCACCTCTCCTGTTTGAAAGTTCTGGAAGATCTTTTGGCCAGAGTGGAGTTGCTGCACAGTCCCAAGCTGCATTGATTCATCTAGCCTCTCATGAGGTGAGTCCAAGTGGGTTACCAAGGCCCGTGGCTGAAGAAAAGCTTCATGGTCCTGGGGAGGTACTGGGAGGGCTGCCTGAGTTTCATGGATTGGGCAGTCTGGAGTACCAGCAAAGAAGTTTTGGCAGACATCCACACAGCACTGGCCTGTCGGTATGCCCTATTCTGTATGCTCTAATGTGTAATACTGGAATAAAATCTGCTTTCTACGTTCTGCACCTGGAGTTTACCTAGAGCTGTAAGAGCTTTGATTCATCAAAGCAGTAGTGATTTCATTCATTCCACTAAGGCCCTGTGATGGTGGATGTGTTTGTGGTGTGCAGTCAGCAACAACATCTGCTAATGCACTTGAATCAAGTTTGCAATGGGAAGGCAGGGAGCATCACGTTGGAACAAGGACACAGGAGCTCTTGCAGCAAACAGAAAACCAGAAGGGAGGGAGTCCACTGCCTCAGTCAACTCCAGATCAAAGAAATTCTGTGCAGTTGCTGCCTGGCAACATGGAGCAACAAAACAAAGAACAGAGTCCAAGGACTCCGGATCTCTCCATGACTTTAGGATTTGGGGGTTTGGCCTTATCCAGCCATGAGCAGGCTTTACTTGCCAGAGCACGAGCTAACCATGATTCCCAGTTTGCAGTGGGGCCTCAAACTAAGAGTAGTGCTGCATTGCCGATGGCACCAGGCCACAGATTGAATCCAGGAGATGCTACCAGACCACAAATTCAGGAGATGGGCCTTCCCTTCAATAATGGGAATCATCTCGGTCAAGCAATTCCCTTGCAAGTCGGAAGTATTCAAAAGAGCTACCCATTGGTAGGGAGCCAGCGGGGTGGACAGGACAGAAGGTCAAGGAGGTCACAACCAGAAGAACATGACATTGTTGTTAACCAAGTGCAGACCTGGACAGAGGATGAGCTTGATGCTTTGTGGACAGGTGTGCGTCGCCATGGACTTGGGAACTGGTTTGCTATGCTGCAGGACCAACGCCTGTGTTTCTCCAGAAGTCGGACTGCTAATGATCTGGCAGATAGATGGAGAGAGGAGCAGCTGAAGACATTTGGAGTTCCACCACCAGATATGCCCAGGAACACAGGTGCACAACACAACAACCCCTTGTCTAGTCGCAAGGACAGGAGCTCAAGGGGATCCAGGGGATTGTGTTCAATCAGTGAGGTAGCTATGCAAGAAGGACATAATACCCATCAGAGTGAAAAGGGCTCTGATGCACTGTTACCTTCATCAATTGCTTGGAGCTATCCAACACCAAATGTGGGAGCTGCTGAACTTGTGCAAGACAAAAAGCAGGGTTGTCAGAGTAATGACCCTGCAGCTAGTAGTCCATTTGGTGAAATAGACATCAAACCTATTGTGTTCAAGGACTTTCCTGTGGTAGGTGCTTCTGCTCTGGTAAATCAGGCTGTGGGCTTGTCTCTCACAGATCGGGACAGCAGACTTGGGCTGGAAGCGATGAGGTCAATAGATTTGGCTTCAAGCAGGTCAACAGGTGATTTTCCAGCAAAGGAAGCATGGACAGGATCAGCAAACTTCCTGGAGTCTTCATCTGGAGCAGAGTTGCCAGGAGTGATAGACTCCAGACCTTCAGCTGCAGGTGGACGAGAAGGTCCCACACCTGTCATTACTGCTGAGAACTCCTTGGACAGTATGGCAAAGGCAAAAAGTGATGTCAAAAGAGAAAGTATATCCCTCCAGCAGCAGACAGGAAAACCTGAGTTGCCACCTCTCTCACATGCCATTGCTCTTAATGAAGCTGCATACTCTGGTGCAACACATTCACAAAAATCTCAAGACCACCATTCCCTGCCATTTCCTCAGGTTCCTTCAGCTACCCTTGGGGGAGCAGCTGGTGAAAGTAGTGAGGCAGTGTCTCCAAGCAAGTCCTTTCTGCAACCTGTACACATTGGTGGCTTGGTACCTGGAACTCTTGAGTCACGACTTGCTTCATCAGCTAGCATTGCAGAGATGGACAGGCGAAGGCTCCGGACAGGTTTAATCTCCAAAAGCACAAGTGCCTTGAGCACAAATGATGGAAGCCAGAGTTTACCCCACTGGTTGAGAGAAGCTTTCAAACCCGAACAACCCCCACCTCCAAAACCTGTTGCACTGTCACCAACAATTGCTGCTGTTGCAGAGGCAACGGAATTTCTATACAAGGATTGCGAGACTTGGCTCCCTCCCTTTGTGCATCCTGGACCCCCACCTACACCTCCGAGGAACTTCTCAAAGAGAAACAAAAAGCAAGAGAGGATCTCTGAAGGTAGGATTCCGGAGGAGTTCGATTCTGTGGCTGGTAGTGAGACAGTGGCCAGGATTCTTCCACACCCTGTTCCAGCTCAAATAGAAGCACAAATCCAATTCCCAGCCCTTCCTGCGTCCCTCCAGCAGTATGCAGCAAGTCTGAAGTCAGGTCTCACAGGTGGTGTGCAAGCTGGAAGCATGCCTCCTTCCTCTTCATCATTTTCAAGAAGACTGTTTGACTTTTCCATGCCTCCAGTTGAACCTTCCCTGCAGTCACCACCATTTTCAAGGCCAAGTGCACTGGCAGAGTTGATGGCACTTAAAAACCTGGCATCGGTATCACTTCCACCTGCTCCACCTTTGAATGGGCCTTTGCAATCCATTTTTAGCAGGAGCAATGTGATTCTACAAGGTGGATCCTCAACATCAGATTCAAATATGCCATTTGGGTATGGTGGACGGCAGGGTAAAAGATTGGCTCACTCACAAGCCTCGCCTTCCTTCGCTGTTACCAAGAATGCACACCATTCGATCGGTGATGGAGAATCTCATGCAGCACACTCCAGATCTGGGATGGACATTGATGTGCTGGCCAGGAAGCGTGGTGGTGGGGAGGCGTCCCCTCTGTCACTTGCCCATCGACCTGGGGTTCAAATACGCTCTGAGTCCAGTGAGCAAGTTCACCTCAGGGGGGCTGGACAGCCACCGCTGCCAAATTGGCTTCTCCCACCTGTTCCTGGTCCTAAGACCTGGGAAGTCCCACTGAATAGGATAGACTTAGATAGGAATGGCAATGATTCTTCTAGTGAAACACAATCTGACCCTCTTATTCGTGGTAAAGCAGGTGCTGGGCATGAATTTGATGATGTGTCATCAGATGAAACAATATCAGATGATCGGACATGATAAAAAGTTGCCCCATATTTTTTGCCTGCTGGAGACTCTGTAAGTGCACGTAGACTTACTCTTCAATTGTTTGCATTCAGATGCATGGAACATGTGGTGTACTACACTGCACAGGAGAAGGTACAGCTCCAAATAATCTTTTTGGGTGTAGGCTAAGTAATGGTCATGCAAAATTTCGCAGTAGTTTGTTGAAAATTTCCATTTGTGGGTGGGTACATTTTACTGTCAGAAGTGAACCTGTTTGGCAGCGTATAGAACTTGGTAGCCCCATTTTTCAGAATTAGTTTGTGGACATCCCTACCTCATGGTGTTTGGAGATTTCTTGGATGGATAGGGCCAGAAGACATTGTGTGTGATCTCATGGCCCCTCTCTCTGTGCATGTATCAGGCATGCAATCAGCAAGGCAAGAAATACCAATCAATTTTTTTTTGCTGTTGCTGAACTCTTTTTTGTTTGTTGTAAAGGAGATTTCACAAGCACCCTCTGTAAATGCAAATCAGCACAAAAGAATGGTGTTTCTGTCTGGTGGGATAGGTGAAGAACGAAGGTTTGCATGGTGTTTTAGACCTCATTATGGGTGGCTAGATGTCTAAGGAGTATGAGTAAATTTTTTCTTCAGCAGATCAGATCAGATGAAGTCGGCATTGTCTCATCTGAAGTATCTGGAGGTATACACTTCATAGTATGATGGGTCAGTTTTTCGCATAGCTGCAATGCAAAAAGCTTATTCAACCAATTGAGAACCAAGATTCCCCTAAACCGATGATTGTTGTTAACTGTTCACTTACTTCATGGTGCTTGATTTTAACTTATGTCTAGATGTCTTTCATGATAAGCAACTGCAAATGGATAGCCAATTGCAGGTTGAGTTTTCTCTTGGGGATTCAACTCACAAATTGATGGCAATCAAAGGTTGACAGGGTCATTGAGCAGACTAAAGCAAATCAATTTCATTACATGGGAGCTGAAATGTTCAACCCTGTGGTCGCCCGTGCTTGTTGTGGCTTCCAAATGGAGTGGATGCTCAAGGAGCATATTTTTCATATACTGAAGTTCATATATTTGCAGTTTTATGTGTAATTTTGGTTTTAGGGTTTGGTTAATACCTCACCACCCAAATTTTCTTAACTATGAATTTTTTCTTACATGCACTTCCTGCAGTCCTATTGTAATCCAGCAGACTATTTAGAGAATATAAATAACTGCATTTCCTGCAAGGTTAAGTGATAATTTGCAAAATGTCCACAATTTCACAATTTTCGTGTGTTTTACCAATGTCCTCTGAAAATCTTTCAACTACTTTTCTTGTAGTGCACAACCTCTATAGATTTTATGTTATTTAAAAAAATTCAATAAGGCTTTGATGAAGATTTAATAACAAAAATCATAATGAAATTAGTTGTTTAATTAGTTTATTTATTTGTATTGTTGTTGCCTTCTATGTTATAAAAATTTATTATTGCCCTGAGATAGTAGACATGCATGTATGATTTTAGGTTTTACCAAGCATGTATGGGGCAAACACTGTATAGTTCAGTTGTTCACTGGTAGCCATATTTGGTTTATGGTTTATACCTCAAACCTTGACCTTCACAATTGCATATCAAGGCAAAAGCATATCAAAGGCACTTCAATCTATTTGAATGTCAATTGCATACATAGGATTGGAAATGCCTTTGCTACAACAATGTTGTAAATTTCAATTTCATTGATTGAGAATTTAGGTTTTCAAGTGCATGTGATTGGGGTTTTGCATGTGTTTGAGTTCAACAACCAAAGGAATGTTCATTATGAAAAGTTAATTTGTATGTTAAAGGACAGGCTCGTAGTAATATATCCCAAATTTAGCTCCCACCACGTTTACTTTCCATTCAACAACACAATTTGTCTTCACATGTAAAAACTTCTAGTGCCTTCCTTGAATACTTATGCAATAGTTCAATGGAAAATTTAATTTAATATTGTTGCAAATGCATATTAAAATAATGATTATTAGATTCTAACCAATGGATTATCCAATTTTCAGTATTATATTAAAATCTATCTATCCATGAAAGAAGGTTGTTTGTTTGTTGGCTTTGAAGACAAACAAAAAGTGATATCATCTGGTTGTACACCTTCTT
>Ga0116228_10001518_pt1 | contig 19350 bp, 29 predicted proteins | sample S1TSphfallax_2_FD_89694 | JGI IMG/M metagenome (GOLD analysis project Ga0116228, IMG submission 89694) | Host-associated microbial communities from peat moss isolated from Minnesota, USA - S1T2_Fc - Sphagnum fallax MG | ecosystem: Host-associated > Plants > Peat moss > Unclassified | place... | reverse complement strand
TGTGTGTGGAAATTGTGTGGGAAGAAGCCTACACCTTTTGCATGTTCTGTTGTTGAATACAAACCCAGGGGGGTTCCATTACTTGCTAATGTCAAAGTTCAAGTTTCACATGCAGATGTGGAACTGAGAGCCTTCATAATTACTTATTCTTTGCCTTTCCTCAATGCTCTTACAGTAGGTATCAGTTGTACCAGAGACAACTTTACTCTGCACCTTTTTGTAGACTTCAACAGTGCAATTTTGGAAAGGGTCTTCCTCGTTGTTTGAAAGCCATGTTGAGAAGAGAAGGGTCTTCGTCATTGCTTCAAAGCTATTTGAAACAAGAGTGCATGGTGCATAAGTACTAGAAATATTTAACCATTATTGCACCTGCAAGTCCCAACATGTCTGAATGAGCATTGTTCTTGTATGAGTATATTATATACTAGTCTAGTTTGGCATATGGGTGTCTGCAAAATTGGAATATCATAAGTGTTTCTTTTTCAAATAAAAATTGGGAATTTTTTTGGAATTTTTTAAAAATGCAAATATATGTAATTTTGCTTACTTTTGGAAGGAAAAAATTGCCAACTTTTTGATGTCACAAAATTTAGAAAAAACCCTAAATACTATATGGAAATTGATTTCCTCCGAACCTTGATGCTAGGGGAACCTAGCATCAAACCAAGATCATCTATCTTCAATACCAATGTTCAAACTAGTGTTGGTTGGATATGGTATTTTAGACTAGTTTAGAGGATATGGTACTTTAGATTAGTTTAGAGGATATGAATAAGGCATTTTTACTTTTTTCAAGATGCAAATATTTCAAAATTTTGTAAATTTGGTTATGCATTTGTTGAAAATTTTCATTCAATGTTGGTTATGTATTTCAAACTTCACATGCTAGTTGTGCAGCAGCAAATACATCAAAATTCAAACATTGAAAATCAAGTAACTTGTGAAAGAATTGAACACTAGTTCTATTTTTTTTGAAACTCTACCTATTGCAACACAAGCTAATTGCAAAAACAAATGCCCACAAAAACACCTCAATATTTAGCACCTTAACGTCACACACCCAAGAAATTGTTGTAATTTGATCAACAATATAAACATAGTGCACAAAAGCCCAAGGCTACATACAAACTTGCCACAACTTTATCAACAATTAGAATGCTGAAAAGCCCAAGGATGTTTCAAGAACTTGTTATAGCTTGATCAATAACAAGAACATACTATCCAAACGCCCAAAGATATATCAACAAGTTATTGTAGTTTGATAGCAATAGAAACATAATGCCCAAAAGGTCAAAGGTATATAAAAAAGTTGCTGCACCTTGATCAACAATAAGAACAAACTTAAAAGCCAATGAACCTTGTAACATCAACATGGACAAAAATGAAAAATTGAAGCATTTTTTCAAAGCAAGGTTAGTTGGAAAAGAAAAAATGTAGAATTGGTGAAAATGATTTACCTAATCATTATCAACCTTCAACTCTTCAAAATTTTCAATCAATTCGTAATTTTCTTTAAATAAAGAAAATTTAATATAATCCTTGGAGTTTGCATTTGTCATGGAATTCAAGTGTGAATCATCTAGCTAGTTTATCGTGACAATGATAATTTGATTAAGATTTTTAACGTGTAATTGGCAATGCCTCAAAGCTATGAAGACAATAATAAGGCTAAAATAACTTTTGTCTCAATTTGAAACTTGAGAATCCCAAAAATCTATTTTGCAAGGAAGCCAACATTTGGAAATTGATTCATATGGGTCCGCCACCAAGCAAAAGGATCTGCACACTTAAATAAAAAGATATATAATCTTCAAAATAATCATAATTCTCTAATAACAAGTAGACGAGCATATTTTTCTATGGATGCTTTAACACCCAATATGTTGATATCATCTTTTTCAACTTTAACAATAAATCCATCATGTCCATTACTTGAAACTATGAACATTGTTCAAACAATAGGGTTTATTTGATAAAAAATTGTCATAAAAAATGGGATGACCTCTTTCACATCATCTTCAACAACGAGGCAAATTGCATTTCCACGACCCAAAAAAAATTTCACAACCTATAATGATTTGAAATGGGGATTTAACATCAATGCCAACATATCATGAACTTGACAAGAATCAAAAGCTTTCAAAAATTCCCCCAAAAAATTCATTACCTCACAACCTTTTACCACATTTTCTACTATAGGGATGGAGTTCCACATCAAACTAATCAAATGTTTCATTCCCATTTGTTAAAGAATTTGTTTCAACTTCCATGATCACAATCAAATTTATTGTAATAGCCAAAACATTTGATTGTAGATAGTGAGCTTTGGATTAATTCAAGACACATGCAATCACCATGGGATTCAAGCATTGAATGATAGTTTTTGGAATGACCCACATTTGGGCCTTTGAAATTTAATGTTATAGAATCAATATTTTTTTCCTTCCCATGCCATAATAATATGACTTGATTAAATTTCAAAGTCTCTTCAAACAACTTTGCTAACAAACCTTGTTTTTACATGAGTTTTCAACTTTTGGTGCCACATCCCACTTTCAATGCATGCCTTCTCCTATTTTTTCTTCCTTTTGCTTGATTTTTTTGTCCATGGAATAATGTTCTACAAACTAATGTGAACATCTTTCATAGTTACCATATTCAAACTCATAGAAACCTTGTCATCATTTGTTGTATACTAGCATGATTTAGACATGTATAACATGCCCAAAGCAAATACCTTCGTAAACGTGAATTTTTTTCAAAGGTTCATAGTCATCAATAGATTAAAATGTTGTAGCCATAATTTTAGGGTTGTTGTTTTCATCTTTCACAAAAGTAATCACATGGTGAATGAAACCAAATTTTTCCAATAAAATTTGAAGTTATAAAGGCATGGCATTGTTAATAGTTTCATGCATTTCAAATAACCCCATAGTAACATGCTTAGGTGTCCAAGTTTCATCCAAATAATTAATGACCATGCAAATGTGTCCACCCCATCTTTAGACATCCAAAGATCAAAACTACAAGAAACAATAGTTGGAGATTCCAAATTTGGCGACCCATGCAGGTTCATGGTCTTTATGATTGTTGTAAGAAGAAATTGTTCCACAAAAGATGGATGAAATAGAAATACAACATGGGAACATTGGTGCAATATTAAGATGTGTAACCAAATATTTGTACATGACAATAAAGGCATGTAACCTTTGTGAATACAAAGCACAAGGTCTTCAAGAAACATTTGTTGTGTTTCATCACCATTCTTGTTAAATTTGTTGAACTAAAATATACAATGATTATAGACCCTATGGCCCCACCTTTTTCTTTTTTTGGAGTCAACTATGACTTGTTTTAGAAACTTTAGCCATAGATTTTTTGATTAGTTATAATTTTCTTTTTGCAATTAAATAATAATGTGTAGAATCAATATATGTTTTCATAAGAATAATGTCATTTGTTTTCTTATATTTGATGAACGCATTTTTAAAAATGGAACTACGTTGGTTTATAATGTTACCAACTACTTGCTCAAATTGGCAAATACATCATGATATTTATGGATTTTTAAGATTCATAGGAGAGTCACCATGGATAACCCCAAAAAATTAATGTCCTATTATGTGGTTCCCATTATTGAACTTGAACTTTTACATCTATAAGTTGAGCATGATTTTTTAATATGTTATTCTTGCATTTTAAATGTATAGATTCAACATTTGACAAGCTATTAATTGGGTTCATGTTAAGATCACAAGCTATTTCACCCATTCCATTCACATTTTCAACAATAATCATTTCATTTTCAAGCATTGTAGACATGCTTTGAGTAGAAAATCCTAATTGCAAGGATGAAAACAAAAACACACAAAATCACAAGATGAGAAAAAAAATCACAATTTGAAGCTTCTACAAAATCTAGAGTACTTGTCACACATAAGAGAAAAAAAACACAATGTTCATAAAAAAATCTCAAAGAATAAAATGCAAGATCAAAAGGAGAAAAGAAAAGAAAAAAACCCAAATATTATATTTTACAAAATTCGAAGCTATTGTGCACAAAATGTGGAAGAACAAAAGAGCTTGTAAACAATTATATGAAAACAAAAGGAACATCAAAACAAAAAAATGTAAAACAAAAAACCATGCGCATGTGTTGTTAAAACTTGAAACACATTGTTAATTGAAATTCAAATGCAACAACAAAGTTTGATGCATGAATTACAACAATGATCATCAAAGCTTGAAGCTTGCATAACAATGTGAAGCTCATGTAACAGTCTCCAAGGTTGAAATGTAGTAACCAAACTTGGAGCTTGAAATGCAAAAATAAAACAAAGCTTTGAGCTTGGTCAAACAAACTCAATAACATAAAGTGATGAGATGACAAAACAAAATATCACAAGCTTTGTATAAAGCTACTATTAACAAAAAAGATTGACAAAGCTTGACACCAACAAAAAATTTCCTTTTATCTCTGCCCCTAAACCATACTCAATGCACATAAGTTATATTCGGTACCCTATCTATTGTAATTAGCATATATGATTATCTGCAAGTTGATGTGTTTATGGATATGACTATGATAAGCTTAACTATTTAGGAGACTTCCGTTGATCATAGATAGAGCTAGTTAAAGAAAAAAATATAAAGTCTAGATATGACATTGTTATTCATATCCAACAAATGTGAATGTTGATCGTTGGATTAAACCACATATTTAATGAACATTAGTTTGTACCATTATTATTTCATTTGCATGCCAATCAATGATTAACATTGGTTTGAACTCTAAACTTTCTATTTTAAAAGAGGTTTAGGCATTTGAACATGATGTGATTTTTAGTATTTCTTTGTTATTCAAGCTCTTGGTGCCATAGTAGTGCTTAAATTTGAAGGACAAGGTTGCCATTTGAAATGAATGCCTACTACAACCTTACCTTTCAAAGTTAATGATTTGACCAAGACTTGCATTTTTTGATAAAAATCACAAAAACAATTCACACATAATTTTTTTGATAATTAGGATCAACATGTATAATCAATGGTATTTTTTTCATTTGAAATCAAGCAAAATGCTCAAAGGAAAGAGGTGACAAAACTATGTGCATTTGAACATCATCTCAAGTTGGCCCAAGAAATAAGAAATAAATGGGGTGAAGTTGGGCAAGTGATTTCTTGGGTTTAGGTTTTCCAAAAAGAAAAAGCCTTTGAGAATGGGGTTGAGCCCCAAAAAAAAATCAAGTGTAAAAAATGTTGATTGGGGTGGTCCTTTTTCCATTGAAACCAAGCGACAAAACTAGATCTACAGTTTGGACATGGGCTCAAGTTGTTGGGCCAAGAAAGAAGCTGCAATGTGAATGGGCTAGTGAAGTTGGGCAGGAGATTCGTTGGGCTGGGACTCTAGTGTAAAAGGGGCCTTTACTGGTAAGTATATATTGGTTTGTCCTTTTCCCATTGGAAACCAGGAAGCGAGGCGCACAGAGAGAGAGAGAGAGAAGAGAGAGAGGAAGGAGACGACGGCGATGGCGGAAGAAGACGCCGCAGCAGCAACAGCCGTGGTGGTAGCTATGGCGAACAACAACAACCGCACCAAGGACCATATCCGCAACAGTGTGGTAGACTTCCTGCTACACGAGAACTACCTCCTCACAGCTTTCGAGCTTCTCCATGAACTGCAAGAAGATGGGTTGGTTGAAGTGGAAGCGGCTACCAAGCTTCAGCTCTTCTTTGCCAATTCCCAAATGTTCCCTCCCGACGAGTTGGCCAAGATGCAGGCATTGCATGGTACCCTCCTCTCCTTTAAAAAAAAATAAAATCATCTCTGATCTCTCCTCTACTTTCCCCTCGATCTGCATTTTTCTGCCCCTAACTCTTTCTTTGTCGTACATTGTCTTTTTGTTTCTTCGATGGGCGACGACGCATCGCACCTTCTCTAGCATTTCGTAGGACTTGAAGATCGGTTGTTTTTCTGATTGGATTTGCTTCTTTCTTTTTGCCACCCCATGGCACCGAGGGTTCTGTATATAAGACTGCAAGCGATCGACAGTCTTCGCGTCTTTTTCTTCTATCCTGAACCCTAAAGTATCATTCTCTGCACAGAGAGAGAGACAGAGACAGAGACGGGATCGGGAATTAGGTGCATGTCGAAGGTTAGGAGCAATGTGAGATTTTCCTTTGGTGAGATTTTGTTAACGATCGCTGTGATTGACGCTCTGATGAGAGAGAGAGAGAGAGAGAGGGGGGGGGAGATAACAGAGTGTGCACCTGCTCCAATTTTTTTGACCTAAAACAATTTTTGGATCACTTGTTCAGTCAGAAGTGTGGTTGAAGTTCTGATGAGAGAGAGAGCAGAGATCTGGATAACAGTGTGCACACGCCCCAATTTTTTTGACCAAGTGGATTCTTGTTGGATCACTTGTTCAGAAGTTTTGCCACACAGTTCTGGGGCTCATCATGCCACTGGGTTTAGTCTAAATTGCATTGCAATTGGTCTGTTTTACACTTTGTTTGTCAGAAAATCAGTTGTTATCAGCAGTCTCAATCTGCTTAAGTTTTGGGAAACATTAAGACAGCAGCATGACTGGAGCACCCCCTGAGTGTGTGGATCAACATTGGGCTGCTAATTGTCATTGGGGTGTGGATGATGGGGAGCAGGCATTGATGCACAGCAGCTGGCAGATGAAAGGGAGTCAGCTGCAGAGAAGGCAGCAGTCTTTGAGTATGAACTTCGCCTTGCCAGAGAAGACATTAAAAGCTTGCAGGACAAATTGGAGAGACAGAGCACAATTGTTGCCAGCATGCCTGGTGTGCTCTCTCTCTCTCTCTCATCTTTCTCAAAGCTCTATTAGACCCTCCTGATGCAGAGATGAGGAGACCAACTGTGTCTGATGATATCTGTTGTTGAGGTATACACAAGGTGGCCAGCAACTACATCCTTCTTTCTGAATCACCAGCTCTTATAGCTTTTGGTAGTCATGTTGATGGACCTACTAATCATCAACATGAAGAAGAATTATAAAGTATTCCATTGTGATGCACTCATGAAGCTGATTTGAACATTTAGGGATGCTGCTATGACCATGAGAACTACTTCCAAATATTTGATAATTTGTTGAGGACTCAGATTTGGAGCAGCATTCACTGTATTAACTTTTCACTTGATACTTGTGATCTATTTGGTTGGAACAGATGATGGTGTGGCAACTGTTCCAGGCGACATTGAGCATTCAAGTGCAAGGAATGGGAACCATAAGGACTTGGGGTCACTAGGTGAAAAAGAGAGGATCAATGTGAACTGTGCTGTGCAGCAGTACTTAATGACTGCTGGCTACAAAATCACAGCTATGACATTCCAAGAAGAGGTAACAAGATGTGCTGTAGGTTCTCGCAGTCGATATTCATCTCTCACTTCTTCATGATGCTTGTAGCTCATAGCATAAACTCTTGCAATCCAGATGGTTGTTGTGTCTTCCACAACTCATACAGGTGGATGGTGTTGTCAAGTATAGGTGGATCAAGATCTTGACAAGTGGCAGAATTCCACAGCATATGTTTTGGATGCCTTACGCCATTACTATCGTTCTTTTCTTGCTTCTGCAAATGATCATACTCAGGTATGTAGCTCTCTGTAGTTGGAATGAACTCAAGAATGAGAAATGATAGTGTAAGAGTTGTTCTTCTTTGGATTTTGCTATGGTTTCAATATATGTCTATCTGAGAATTGGGGTTTTGGGTGTTTGACCCTATTCAAGTGTATATCATGGAGATCAATTTGTGGGTTTGATTCACAGGATATGGAGACACTGCAACAGGAGAAGGACATGCTTTTAAAGGAGAAAGAAGCTTGTGAGATCCAAAAAGCTTCATTGGTGAAATTACTTGAAGGCTCCCGGAAAGATTCAAAAGAAAGGGAGAAACAGGTGATTCTTTGGTTGATTTCTCTCTCAGGAGTGAGAATGCTCATCTTATGAGTTGATGAAGTCAGTGTTAATGTCACAGTATCTAGTGACTACCACACTTGTTGCTGTTGATGGTCATGGAACCTGCAAGAGTCTATTGCTGTTCTTCACTGCTTTTTATTTTCAAATCTGTTTATCTTTTGTGTGTCTTCTAGTTGTATTTTTTTTTCCCTCTATACAGTTTGCTGGGATGGTCTCTCAATGTTGGACAATAAACTTCTCTGGCCTTGTTGTCCGGTTGTCTCATCATTTCTATTCAGGTGGACTTTGATTGTAAATACTCAGAAAAGTTCTCAATCCTTACAAAGATCTTGTGTACTGATTAGAGGAGAGAGCATAGTTTCATGGTAAGCGTCTCATCTACAGGTGCAGCAGTTAAAGGAGTTCTTAGATCAGGCAACACGGGAGCTGAACGAGTACAGAATGGAAGTGACATCATTAAAGCTGGAACTTGAAAGTGTAAGAGCTAGTTTGGCACTGGTAGCTACTAGGAAACAAGAGCCAGCTGGAATAGATGCACAAGACACCATCCTGGAGACTGTGTCAGAACCAGAACTGGGGGTGGGAGTACCAGAGAGTTCTGCGAGCAATGGGAGGAATAATGATGCTGGATCTGCTGAACTCATAGGTACCAATGAAGAAGCAAGCATTGTTGAAGAGATTTTGTCAGATCTCATAGAAAGTAGCACTGGTGTGGTGGTTAGCAATGGGACAATGACAACCAAGGAAGAAGATGTAGAAATAGTGGGAGTCAAAGAGACGATTTTACAGACTGTTGATGACATCAACACGCAGGAGGGCCTGAAAGAACATCAGGAAAGACATGGATTGGTGAGATGCTTCACTTTCCACAAAGGCTGGTTTTATGAGGAAAAAAATTCCAACATCAACATGCAATTCACCCATACATGCATATTGTCATTTTAGCAAGGTCTATGGTGCAGGGCTAAGTATGTTCAGTGGCTTGTGGGAAGCAGGAGGTGGAAACAGTGCAAATTCTGGCAGATGCACTGCCAAAGATAGTCCCGTATGTGCTCATCAACCACAGAGAGGTCTCTGTCTTCTTCTTTTGCTGTTCAGATAGATAATATGGGAAACTTAGAAATGGTGCAATTCTGGAAGCTCCTCAAACATGCATCACATAAGCCTAACTTGTTTTCCTTAAGGTGGGCATTGACCAAGGATTCTTGTGTTGTGTGAGTCACGTGCAGGAGCTACTTCCTCTGATTATGTGTGCAATTGAGAGGCATCCTGACAGCAGTGTGCGTGACTCACTTACCCACCTTCTGTTCAACCTCATAAAGAGGCCAGATGAACTGCAACGGCGCATCATTATGGATGTGAGTGTGGCCAGCCCTATTGTGTTTGATGGCATCTTAGGCTTCCTGGCGTTGAGTTTTGCTATGGGATGATGGACCTACTTGAAATTGACAAAAATCTTGTTGTCTTGAACAAATTCCTGGGGCATCAAAACACCAATACAGATCAGCAGCTTGCTGACTTTTTTGATTTTGTTCTGCATTCATGATTCATGGGGATTCTATGTTACTGGTTGTCTTAAATGGATGGGCATATGTCAAATGAGCAGCTACTGATTATCTGTGGTGATTACAGGCTTGTGTTGAGCTTTCAAGGAGTGTGGGACAAATGCGAACTGAGACAGAGTTGCTGCCACAGTGCTGGGAACAGGTTGCAGATTTGAGCCAGTTTATTTTTACCATTTGTTCGGATGCAAAGGATTTATCTGAACCAAATCATGCAAAGTGATTGAATGATGGAGAGAGTGGCCAATTGTTTGTTGGCAGATTGATCACAAGTATGAGGAGCGCAGACTTCTGGTAGCACAGTCTTGTGGGGAGCTGGGACAGCTTGTGGGCTCAGAGATGCGAACTTCTCTCATTCTTTCTATTCTGCAGCAGCTGGTGGACGATCCAACACCAGTGGTGCGTGAAGCTGCTGCACACAATCTTGCTCTGCTGCTGCCCCTCTTCAGCAACATGGACAAGTATTCCAAGGTCAGCCTTGCCAAGGGGCTTCCTTATGGAGCTGCATTTTGACCTCTTCACTCGAAAGGGGGACAAAGTAAGCACCATAGTTTTGTGTCTCGGTAGTTCTGTTAGGGCCTAGGGTTCAGGGTTCAAGAGAATAGTTCCAATTCAGGCATAGCTAGAATCTCAGAGAAAGTCTCCATCTAACATAGGCATGTAGTTTTCTTTTGTTCATCTGTCCAAAATCATAATAGACAACAGCATTGTGTGACTGGGGACAGGTTGAAGGGCTGATGTTCGACCTGGTCTGTGATCCTATGGGTGTGGTTGTTGATACTTGTCTGAATGAGCTTGTCCCGGCACTGGTGATGTGGAATAAGCATGAGAAACAGCCACTCACTCAACTTTATCAAGGTGTCCTCTCTCGGCTTTTATCCTCTGCTCAGGTACAACCTGAACCACAAACTCAACCATTTGTTCATCTAGACTTTTGTGAAACAGAAACCATCCTGCCCAAGTGTGCTAGTTCATGCACCAAATGCTCATATCATGTCTGTAGTCTTTCAATAGAGTACCTTGCCATAATATTCTTGTTGCCTTTTCTCAATTGATGACTTGAAAAACTGTGTGTTTGGCAGCGGTGTCCTCCTTTGTCAGGAGTCGAAGGCACTGCAGAGGCTCATCTTCGGAGTCTTGGGGAGCGGGAACGATGGAACATTGATGTGTTGTTACGGATGCTCTCGCAGCTGCTCCCAGAAGTTCGGAATTATGCTTTTGAAACATGTCCATATCCTGACAAAGTGGTGGATACTGACCTTGGAACAGATGCTTCTTTTTTCACAGAAGACATCATTAACTGCTACTGTGGGTATGTCTTTTTTTTCCCTTTTCCAATGCCATGTGTCTCCATTCTCTTCGACTATGCACTTCAATTTTCCACCTCAGTTTATGAAGTTTTCAACCCAGTTTTTGTGGTCTTCAATCAGGGTTGAATTTGCTTTGTTCAGGTCAGATGTGGATTGGCCAGCCTTGGATTGGCTCATGCAGGATTGCTTTGTAACACTGCTCCAACTTGTTCGTATGCTAGCACCGAGAGAAGAAAGCCTTCGCACCCGCCTCTGTAAGGTAATACCCATACTTAATAGGCTGTCTCACTTCTGAAACTGTGTTCATAGTCATTTGGTTCATCCTAAGCCCTAAACTTGCTACACTGACTCCTAAGTGCTAGTCATTCAATTTCAATGTAAACCTTGAACCTTGTCCCAAATGGGTAGAAGTAGAGTCCAACACCAATAATTCACTTGACATGTTGTCTGGTAATAACTTGTGTGCAGCTTCTTCTAAGCATTAGTGAGTGCTTTGGCAGCAGCTATCTCATGCTAATCATGCTACCCCTCTTCCTCTCAGCCACTGGTGATGATACTGACCTGCCACATTTGTCATCCAAGCTTTCAGTCCCCATCAGAGGTATGGAGTATGGATTTCTATATGTCAAGTTTGAGAGCTTTGCAGGGTGTCAAAAGAAGTGAGACTGTAATTGACAATGAGGTTCTGTATTCTGAATGGAGGCCCGTTAACAGTTGCCTTTGCATCATAGTGTTATTAGATTCAACAGGAGAACATTATGAGATTGTAGTGAAGTCGCTGAAACAAGCTTGCAATGGACAAAGGTGCAGAATTTATGCATGTGAATGAGGAGCTTTTGACATTCTGTGGAGAGGCTTTCAACCAGTGTCTCTATGTGACTTATTATATCGATATCCCAAAAATAGGGTACTAATGTTTCAAGTTGCTGGGATGATGCCTTCTGATGTCAGATTCTGTGGGATAATGAACATCCCTGGTAGAGAAGAGTTTGCTTGAACTCAACAAAATTAGTTGCAGGGTTTTTGCCGAGGTCTCCAACAGAGGAGCGGTTAGCAGTCATGTGTGTTCTGCCAGTGCTTTTGGCTGGAGTGTTGGGGGCACCCAATATGAAGGAAGGAAAGCTTGCTCAGTACCTCCGTGAACTCATTCTGCAGTCAAGCCTCAAGGATGGTGCCTGGACATCTGCAAGGGCACCAGAACTCATTGACGCTGTTCGTTTTCTCTGGTATGCCCATGAAAGTGAATAGTGAGTGAGAGTTTTGATTTTTGATTTATATGCCAAGGACCTAATTGAGATGTGGGATACAGCACTTTTGAGCGGCAACATGGAGTTATAGTCGGGGTTTTGTGGGAGCTGGTTGTCAACTCAAATGCTGATGTCAAAATCACAGCAGCAGTCCTTTCTAAAGCCCTTGTAAGTTACTAACCACTGGAAATTGGATATAAAGCAAAATGTGCATCTCAGAGTACAGTATCTAAGGTCAAATTTTGGAACCCTCACAGTGATCCTACCTAGTGCAGGTAGGGAATGTTGAGCTGAAATTTGCAACCCAACAAGTGCTACCAGCACTTGTGACTTTAGGGTCAGATCCCAATTTGGATGTGAAGCATGCCAGCATTGATGCATTCGGGGCCGTTGCTCAACATTTCAAAGATGAAGAGGTACCAAAAAAGTTCCTCTGCCTAGGCTCTTAAAACCTGAATCTAAGTACTGCATTGGGCTTGAATGAGTATGGTGTTTCCAGCTTTTGCAGGAGAGTTATGCATTACTTGAAGAAAGAATTGCTGTAGTGGGTTTTGGTGATTGTGGATTGGAAAGGCTTTCAGAAAAAAGCTTAATGTCCCATGTTCTTACTCATTATGGAAGGATTATTTTGATGATGGGGATAAACAGGTGGTTGACAAAGTGAAAATGCAAATGGATTCTTTCTTGGAAGATGGGTCTCATGAGGCCACAATAGCTGTAGTGCGTGCACTTTCAGTTGCCATTCCCCTCACTACCCCCAGCCTGCGTGACTATATCCTCCTCTAAAAGTACAGGGCTTAGTACAAATTGCTGTTACAGATAGGCTACTTTATGAGAAATGCTTATGTCAGGTTGGATTAGGTTCAGGGAAAATTGTGGAGGTGAATGACAGGGTTTTGGGCTGCATTCAGAGTTCAAGATTTCTGCTTGGCTTTTGTTTTGATATTGACTTCTATTTTGTAAAGAATTGGACTTAACAAGCCACACATTTGCTGCAAAAGCTGGTGATGTTGTCAGGAGCTCCAATGCCAAGTGCCAAGTTGGCACGGCGACGTGAAAAAGTCGATGTCATTTGTGAAGCTGTCCGAGCCTTGGATGCAACTGGTACATTTCTCATAGAAACTCATATCTATGCAGATGCTCCAGAATGTTTTTCTCCATCAATAAGGAAAGTCATCAACCCATTGGATCCATGATCATAGTTGATGACTTTTCTCACTGATTTGTGTTTTTGGAAATGTGTCTGGTTCAGATTTTCATGCCACAATTGCCTACTTCCCATCTCATGCTGAACATTCATTGCAGCACTAGTATTTTTGGAAATGTGTCGAGGTCAGATTTTCATGCTACAATTGCTGGGTTTTCTTCTCATACTGAAATGACATGCTCTACAAGTACTCCTGAGAAAGTGTGATCCTTACTTGGGCATTCCTCTTATGTGTTCAGATTTGTCACAAACAAGTGTGAACAATCTTTTGATCCCCACAATACAGAATCTGTTGAAAGATGTTGAGGCCCTGGATCCAGCACACAAAGAAGCATTGGAAGGGATCCTGAAGGAACGGGGTGGTGTGCGAATTGCGGATGCTATCAGCAAGGCTGTTGGCACCTCTATGGGGAGCCTCTTTGGTGAAGGTGGGTATCTGAGGGACACAGGTTACTTGAGCCGGACCAATACAGGGGACATTCCTGCTATTGAGGTATCAACTCCCACAGTTCCACAACCTGTGCCACCCCAAGAGGAGGGAGGATTGAAACGGATGATGCGTTTGAATTTCTTGGGGCGCACTTGATTTTTTTGCTGTTCAGTGTCTTACAACTCCAGGGCATTATTGAACTGTCTCTAGGAGCTTTGATTGAAAGTGCATGGTGTAATTAAGAGTGGCCATGCCACTACTGAGTGAATTCAAATAGTTATAGCCTAGACTCGGGAAACTAGTAGCTGGAGGCCACAGGTTCCCTTCAGCATTAAAAGTTAGATCAAGGCTTTTTGTTATTGAGTAGTAGTGATGCAGATTGTATTTCAATCACCAACAGCATGGAAGGAATGGCATGTCATACAGCTTGGTGTTTGGGGGTCAGTTAGTACTTGATCAGAGTTGCAAAGGTCTGTAGTTGCACAGATCCTGAGGTGGTCTTCTAAGACATTTTTAGCATTTAGTTGTGATGTGAGTTGAACTATGATATGATGTGAGTCATTATTTGCTGATGCTTTCACAACAGATGAGATTCCACAAATTGGCGTTGTGACATGTTTACTATCTGGATTTATTGTAACTTGCCAAGATTGTTGGATTCCCTGAGAAAGCATGCATTCTTTGGAGTCCAGATAACTTTCAGCAGGGCTAAGAGCACTTTAAGGTGAGGTGCTAAGGTGTGAGGTCCAGTGATTCCAGTTATGGAACAAAGCATCTTAGATTAGGGCATATATAAAAGGTATCATTTCTTGCTAATGGAAGACTTGTGCAGTAATGAACAGACAAATGACAGAATTCTAGAAGGACTACAATGACATTTCATTCTTGCTGATGTGAGAACTTGGTGTCCCAAAGACCAAGTTCATACAATGGGAACAACTGGCCAGCAAAAGTTTATACTCTCAGATCAGAAGTTTTTTGTATTCATCTCAGAAGAAATGTACAAGATTGCAGAGACCACTTGGAAGGTAACATGACAGTGCAGACATAACCTAACTAAAGTAGCTCACCAAAGTGTCAGACCATCACCTTGTCCAAGAACAGTGGCAAGCTTACATATCCTCTAACTCATTTCGGAAAAAATCCAACTAGCTCAGTAGGCATTAGATTGTATAAAAGCACAGGGTAACTTCTGAACTTATCATGCTTCTCTTACATGATTAATCATAGGTGTGCTCCACATTACTCTTTTCTTTGGTGATGTCTATCACTCTCATGAATCACCAATTCTTCCTCTGATGGCAACGGACTACAAAAAGGATTCAAACAGTTTCCAATTTTTCTATGGTAGTTTTAAGCTTGCCAAGGCTTCCAAACTCCTCTATGCAGATTATGTCGACCTAAATCCATTGAGACAATCAACATGGTTCTGAAACTCTGTATACATCCCATTACAAATGATCATTAAACAGAGAGAGGTTGTAAGATGGTGAGTCCAAACTAATACCTCGTATAACACCCCCATGTGCCACCTTGATCCTGTGACAAAGTAGTAATATTGCATCCCATAGAGCTGTACGCCCCTGCCAACCATCATAACATTCTTCTCAGCACAAATGAAACCAAAGACCTCTTCAGATAAGGCCCAGATCAAAGTCATGGAATGAACTAGTCCATAGAATGAAACAACTATTTGCAGAAATTTTCTGACAGTACAATACTTTGTAATTTGATGACCAAGGTCTTGATGACTGCATCACAATTAACATCCAGGACAACCCTTACCTGCAGTGAGAACTGCAACTTTTTTTCCCAATAGAGAGCAAAAACAGGGGGAGTCTGTTTGCCCATGGCTAGAATGCAAGCACCAGCAGGTAATGTTGTTGGTGCACTTGACAGAATTGCAACGTGCTTCTCTGAGAACCTTTCAACACCTGGCATCATGGTCAGGAAGAGAGGATTGTTTCCAGTCTGCATACTGGAATGCAGAAAGGGGTCCACATGCAGCATCCACTGAGGATGCTCCAACAAGGCACAAAAGAGGTAAAGCAAAAGGTGGGGGTCTGAGGCCAGATCCAGAATGACTTTTCCATCTCCCCCACTGCCTGTGAAGTCAAATTTCTTCACGCACGTGCCCTCTGCTAGCACTGCAAAATAATTGGAGAGGATCAATAAAATAATGCACTTTGTTTAAAATTTGCTTCAAGTTTTGTTAAGGACATAGCTCAGGCATGGATGGGTTATCTCATAGCTGAAGCAGAATTCAAACACACCAGTTTCTTTAAGCACTCCATGCTCACCTACAATATCAAGAAATGCTTACCCCGAATCCGCTGAACTGTTAGGTCAGGGCGCATGCTACTCATGGGAAGGAGGCCCTTGACCCACTCCCCCTTCATAAGTGCCCATAACCTCTGGTGCTCAGTAACCGCATTCAAACACTCCTGAATCAGTGGGTTTACTACTCGCTCTGGACCAGGGGACTGAAGACCAAATAGAGTTGGCTGTGGAGCTACAGAAGACAAACACACATTAGTATATTCAGCTGCAGCAATTAGCCAGAAGACAAGAGCATGCCAACATTTTCTTATATTTCTATGAGATTGTAGAGAAAACTGCACAATATTTTGTTCAAGATAACCATTGGGTCAGTTCCTGCAACCAAAGCTAACATAACAAGAATGAATGCAGTTATAACCCTATTAGTGAACTCACAAAGTATCAGACCATTGCTCTCATCATGAATAGCAGTGACTAGCTGCCATGACTCCCCAGTGACTTCATCAGTTCCTGTCAGAGGATGTAGATAGGTATATAACAACTTGCCCAGGATTTCAGGCCAACAACTATGCAGTAAATCTACATCCAGAGTTCCTGACACATTGCAGGAGCAATGGGACACTCAGTTATGATGTTGGCTAACATGCACACACTTTGTAAAGCATGCTGTTTATTTGACCATACACAACATAACTTCTTGGGATATGTAGTATTATTGATGGTGAATTTCATGATTTGTTTGATGGGTAGTGTGCCCAAGACAAGGATGCTTGAACATACGAGGGGGTGCATCTCGAGCATCCAAAAGCAGAGCACGAAGCTGGTTCAGTAAAGCATCTTCCTCAGGAGACATGGTGGAGAGCCACTCTTCTCCTGAAACAGGGACAGGTAACCCAGACTTTTGCTGTTTGCCACCAACCTGAGAAACAGTAATAGAAAGGCCCAACTTCGCTGCTGCTGCCATCACCTTCAACATTCAGGATACCCACCAAGAATACTCAATGAGGACATAACTGGCAAAAATAACAAGTCAAAAGTCTCCACAACTGAAAATAGCTCAGGTTTCAGAGCTTCCACAGCTGTAAAGGCAGACAAGATGCATATTTGGTGTTGAAGATATTTGTTAAAGACCAAAGTTATGCTCAAGAAACAAAACTATCAATTGGTCAGGAGGGAGTATGCAACAGAGAGAGAGGAAACATCATCAGGTAATATGGACCTGTAAGTGGCTGGAGTCAGTCTTCTGAATGAGAGGGTTAAGCAAAACCTTCGAGAACCACTGGCGCAATGAATCCCTCCACTGATCAATTTGGGAAAGAATTCCCAACTGATATAATCCTTCTGTTACCTCCTCTAGTGACATGGGATCAGGAAGCTCACCCTCCCCCTTTTTTGGAGAAGGGCCCCCTTTTTGGGAGGGAGACATCCGCAGGGTTCGGATGGGTCCACTCTGAGGGGTGCTGGACAAGGAAACTGGAGTGGGGATTGGGCTAGCAGTTGCTGTAGTTGCCATTGCTCCCCGTAAAGTTGGAGGAGGGGTTGTGAAGCCCTGTGCCACCAGGGCACTTTTTCCTGCTGCTTCCATCATTCTTGTGTCGACATCTGCAAGGAACTTGTTCAGTTTCTCCTCACTCTGAATATCATCTTTCATTGTGAAGCTCCTCTGTTTGACCCATGGTGTAGATAGAAGCTCAAGGGGAGAGGCTTGTGTTCCTGACTGCTTAGACACATATGAGGATGCTGAGTATGGTGACACCTGCAATGTTTGAAGTTGCAATCAGAAGGAGGTCATAACACAGAACGATATTTCTAGTGAAATATCATGATGAGCCTAGCAAGAACAGCTGAATATACCCATCACAATCAGCAACACTGGAAAGCCTCTTGAGAGTGGTTTCACAAAGATAGGAGTCAAAGCAACATTGGAAGGTGCATCTTGATTTTTGAGGCTGCAAGTCACAGATTTGCACAAACAAGACTAGAGTACCTGGAGACTTCACCTGTGAAGAGTAAGGAGCTCCCAGGGTGCTGATGGTCCCTGAGGGAGATAAGGATGAAACAGGGCCTGAGCTTGCAACAGGGCTTCCCCTTGTAGCCCACAAAGAGCCTGCTCCAGCAGCCACATTTCCCCGTGACCCCTTTGGCACAGTGGGATGCACAGGCACCATCAAAGCAGGTGAAGAAGCTGGCAATGAAGGCTGAGTTGGTGATAAGCGCACCCAAGGTGGCCTCTGCCTGACATTCTTGATACCTGTTGAATCTCCTGATGACCCTGCTTCACCTTTTTCTACTGCAGGCTTTTTGGGACCATTGAATGGCAACCCAAGAAGTGTTTGTTGATGTTGGGTCAAAGTTAAATTTGCTGAAGCTTTTGCTTCTTTCTTCAAGGAAGCTCCCCCAGCAGCTATACTTGCATCAGCAGCTGCCTGTAGTGAAAGCGCCTTGTAGAGTGCACTCATTGCTAATGCAACTAATACTACAGTTGTAGCTTGAGCTGCCCTGACCAAAATGCCTGAAACGGGCATGTTTGTGCAAGCTTCAGACATTATTTCTAAACCCGAACAGAATGGAAAATACAGTGATAATTGATGAACGTTCAATGGCAAAATGATGACTAAATCCTTGATTAGGGTTTTTCTAGGGTTTTGCTAGAGTTTGGCGATCAAATGCTTAATCCAGGGCTGTTTACAATCCTATCACCAAATGCTTAATCTAGGGTTTCGAGTAGGACTTACCGGCAATCTCATGAGGAACACCCACTACTGTCAGCGCTTCTGTTGCTGCTCTCGTCCTGCGTTGGATCACACGAATTTCATCAGCAACAATGTGACAGAAAAAAAGGTTCCTCAGTAGGCTCGTGGTGTTTCCTTACTGTGCAAAACAAGGAAATTATGCCTGCAGATTCGAAACCACAAATGGATGGTTTTGGATCCTGCAGTTTGAGAGACCCTTCAATCTTTCTAGTGCAAACGTTTGCACGAATTGATATGCAGAAGGAAATGTTGCGCGATGAAGTACCGATAAATGAGGCCCACGAGGAGACAGAGCGAGAGAATACTGAGCAAGACGATGACAGAGACAACGCGCCGAGAAGGCCTGACCGATAATGCTGTGAGAGCGGATGCGATTGCCGCATTTTGATACACTCTGAACACCCTCGGCGGATTGGGCGAGGGCACCGCCATCAGAGAGTCGACCACTGTGAAACCGAGAGACGATACGTGGAACGAAAAAGAAGAAGAAGAAGAAGACAAAACCAACAACAATAAAAAGCCTTTCAAAACAGTCTTCTTCTTCTCCGCCGCCCTAGCTGGATATCTCTACCCATTATTGAAACTCAAAGAAAATGCTCGCGTTCAACAAAAAAGATC
>Ga0116228_10001517_pt1 | contig 19358 bp, 14 predicted proteins | sample S1TSphfallax_2_FD_89694 | JGI IMG/M metagenome (GOLD analysis project Ga0116228, IMG submission 89694) | Host-associated microbial communities from peat moss isolated from Minnesota, USA - S1T2_Fc - Sphagnum fallax MG | ecosystem: Host-associated > Plants > Peat moss > Unclassified | place... | reverse complement strand
TTTTTTGAACACAGGATTAAATTGAGTCATGATCACCTTGAAACCTTTTGCCCTAAGATGTGTGCATATAGGTAATATTTCTTGTGCATCATGATGTGATAGCAATGTGATTTCAAATTTCCCTTGGAATTAGGCTCATCCTCGTGGACTCTCTTCCTCAATGAAAACTACAGAGAATGCACACATATTTTCAAGTTTAAAGATTATCTAGATAACATTTTTTTCTCTTAATGTTTAATGATATGTATGAACTTCAAATTTAATGGATTAAATCTGGATTAGTGTGTATCCACAAATGTGACCGTAATATGTAACAATTTTTTATAACTTCTCAAACAACCTAGATTGTATCCTTGCCACCAAAAATAATATTCAAAACATTTCTTTTCACAATGCATTACATCCATTGTATCGTACACATCAATCCCAACTAAAAAGGACACATTAATCTAAGCATTTGCACGCCAGTATAGAAGTTCAAACATAATGTTATGTTATTATGTCATGCTTGTGTATCTAGAATCAAGTTTGCCCTAGGCATGATTTTGTGCCACTAACCATTTAATTGTATTTTTCGCAGATATTTACAAGCTAGCTCAAATAGGCCATTAGGAGTCATTCTAGGATGTGGCAATTGCTTAATTTCTCATTATGATAGTGGAACATAAGTTGATCTTCAATTTTTTGTGTGATCTTGTGCAATAATATTTTTAAAAATGTATTATACTAAGATTTAAACATAAGTATGAAATGGATCTAACATTTGAGCATGAAATATCCAAAAGCATTTAAATATATATATATAATCAGTGCTTTTATTACTTAAAATACATTTGAAAAACTTCAAATATATTGAAAATTTACAAGTTTTTATTGAGAAATATTTGAGTACACATTTACATAATAATATAATACAACTATCTAGTATGAAAGTATGATTGGGTGGTATGACAAGGAATTACCTCAAGGAGTGCTTAAGAAATTAAAATTTCTGAAATAATGTTCTTGTAAATGTCTTTAATATTACAGATTTTTTTTCATGTTTACTCATTGCATGCCAATATATATGGCCTTAAGTTTTCATTGGAAACAAAATAAATGGGAATTGTTATACATTTGTATTCCTAATTTCTGTGACCTTTTCAAGAATTACAAACCTAAACTTTGGAAAATCATAAGTGAATTTTACTTAATACTCAATTAATTTCCTAATAAAAATTTAAATAAAATACCATCTGGTCAAAGTACAATTGGGGTACCAAAAAGGACCGTTTCCTTTTGTATCCAATTGACCCTTTGATTTAAAACATGTTATAATTTAATCACACATTCATATTGAAAGTTTAATTTTTTCATGCATAGATACATTACTAAATTACTATTCTATATATACCATGTCAAATTTGAACAAGTTTTATGATTCCTACCAAGTCCTAAAAAAAATCCAAGATTTTGTCTCCAAAGAAAAAAAAGTTTAAGGATTCATAAGAAATGTTTGAACAAATTTTTTTGCCCCAAGATTTTTACCATAAACACCTTATGTACTAATGTATATTATATGTATGATTGTAACAAAAATCAAGTGTTTTATTACAATGTAACAAGATTCAAAAAGTGAATTTTTTGATAATTTTGAACCATTAATAGAACATGGCCCACATTGGATAATTTTCATTATTTTTACTCTCATAAATGAAAAAAATAGATATTTTAAATGTTTATATATGTAATTTGGAAAAACATTATTTCATTTGGCATAAGAAAAAAAGGAAATTTTTAAACAAGTCATAAGTTAAATGAAGAAAAAAGTGAATCTTTAATGTGAATCTTTAATGTTTTCTAAGGGGGTACCCCAATCCTGCTTTGTTCAAACCATCATGCATATTAATACACATTTTTTAGAACTTGAAGCTTTCAATTACGAAAATGTTAAACCTTTCAAAAATAAGTTTTTCCTTACATAGGTTCGAAGCGTTAAAAATTTACTTTTCAATATGAATTATAAATGCATTTTGTGTTTGTAACATGGTAAAACATGCTTTAAACATTCTTTAAGGGAGCCATAAGAATGAATTTAAAGAATCAAAAGTCATAATTATATTTGATCTTTACTTTATGCAAAATGGGACAACTTTGGGAAAAAAAGTGAACACAACATCTTAAGCTTTTAAAAACTTTTTTATGTCATCCTACATATTATGCTCATGCAGTTTAAACATTTATTTTCACAGAATGTGTCCTACTTGAAAATGTCCAAAATTGATATATATATATATATATATATATTGCATTCTTAGGACACTTTTTTGGCCTATTTTAGCATGCTTATTCCCTTTAACTAAAAGCTTTCAAAAACATAATAATGATTACATTTTCTTTGAATCTTTTGGTCAATAATGTTTTTGAAAAATATTTTGGGTTTTTTTAAATATATAAATTTTTTAATTACTTTAGCATCATTTGAATAGTTTGATTTAAATAAAATATAAAATATAAAAATTCAATAAATAAATGAAATAATCCAAATAGTAATATAGATTGGGAATGACCATATATGATTTATTTAATATGACAACTACATCAAAAAAATTATAACATTGGTAAAAAGCTTAAAATTCAAAAATGAGAAATCTATTTTCCACCTATTTTTATTTTTTGGGCCAAGATCACCAATTGACCTACTTTAACATCCTTGTGCTAGAAGAAATGATTATGAACATTAATATTTTAAAAAAAATTAATTTCATCAAAAATTTCAAAGTTTATAATACCTAATTATGTATTTACAATTATTTTAAAATGAAAACCCCTTTTTAAATGTTTCCTTCTTCTTTTTAAAATTTCAATGGATCTAATAAAATAAAAATATGATATTCCTTAGTGTACCGCCCAATCATACTTTCACCTCATTACTTTAACTCAAGAAGGAGAAAGTATGATTATGAACACATAATCAAAGGCACCGCCTGCTTTATACCTTTTTCAGGAGTGGCCACATGTAACACACATAAGCAATTCCCTTACCTTAAACATTAGATAAGGGGTTAGGTATTGTGAATGTTGGCTCCCATTGTGCCAATAACCTCAACTTAACAAGCTTGCCCAAGAGCTCATGGGTGCAAGGGGTGCCAAAATGATCAGCACTACATAACCCATTATATCTAGTTTAATCTTGCCAAAGTTTTTACTTGGAAAATCTGATTTCAACTATATAAAGGATTTTTCATGAGAAAATGGCAATTTGCCAAATTTCAAGCCAAGAACTTTCCAATTGCTAGATGTGTACAATAGGTTCTAGCAAGTAGCCAAGAATATAGAAGGGTCCTTATTTTTCTACTACTTACTACTTTTACTTAATACTAGTGCCAAGTTTCAACCACTTCCAATTGGAGCAAAGGAGACATAAGCCAGGTGGCAATTTCAGCCAAAGGGAGGATAGTAAAGATTCTACTAAAAAACTTGGTGTAGAGCAAGTGGTGCCTTTGATTATATGTCAACTTTATTATAAAGACTTGTGAGAGGAAGTGGGAACAATTCCCTGTTTTAGTTACATGTCAATTGTATTTGATTGGACTAATTGGAGCAAGGGAGAAAAAGGTGTAAAGCAAGTGGTACCTTTGATTATATGTCCATTTGATTTTATAAGACCCGTGCAAGGAAGTGAGAACAATTCTCTGACTTAAGTTACACGTCAATTATAGGTGATTGAACTAATTGGAGCAAGTGAGAAGCAATTGGTTCCTTTGAATTATATGTCAATTCCATGCTTTGGTTACAATGTGTCAATTATATTCGATTCGACTAGCAGGTGAAGAAAATAGAAAGTGTAGAGTAAGCCGTGCGTTTGATTATATGTCAATTTGATTTTATAAGATTTGTGAGAGGAAGTGAGGAAAATTACATGATACCACCTGGCACTCTAAGATTTTAAGCTTGCATTTTGTCCTTTCATGCCTCCCTCCATTAAGAAAACGGAGTATGCAGGTGTCATGTAAGCATTCACAAACACAGCAAAAGGTCACTGCCGTCCTGCTGGCCGTCCGCCACTGAACTTGACTTGAAGGCTTGCCAGGTCGGGTCTGCTGTTGTGATTCAGAAAAAAAAAAACAGAAAAATCGATCCCGAACTGCCATGGGAGCCCCGAGCGTATCCAGCTGCACGACGTACAGCAACATAGGAGCAGGGGCATCTCGTCACAGAACAGATTTTGCATATAAAACCTGTCAACCACAACTCACATTGAGGATGAAGCCATGGCATACAAAATGAGAGAGCAACAAAGAAACCGCAAACAATTATCAGGGCGATTACTTTTATTGCTGATTCCACTGCAGAAACCAAGAAGTCATGGTGACAAGTAGTCCAAGTAACCGGGTTCCATCTCCACTCAGGTCCTCGTGTACTTTCCGTAACCACCAAATCTCGTATGTTTCTGGTCAACTTTGAACAGCGGCTACCACTCAGCCAAGGCAGAAACTTCGTCTCTCCAAAACCTTCAAACTAACCTTAACTTCGCCCTCAAAGTCAACCTTTCCAGCTCCAACTTTACTCTTGCAACAAACCTCGGGCAAATCCACTCGCACCAGCGCGTCCGGCGACTCATAAAACAGCGTTCCCACACTGATAACTCAAAAACGAAAAAGTGTTAGGTGAAGCACTAGGGGAAGGGCATTCTCAGTATAAGGGGCTGTCAGAGGCGGAGCCGAGGTTGCCCCTTATTCTGAGAATTCCCTCCCCCAAGGGTTTTACTGTGCGGAAAGCACAGCTGCTGAACATTCTAAATCTGAAAAGTTCCTCCTCTCAGCGGAGGAACTTTCATGGTTATAATATGCCCTCTGAGTACACTGTGAAAATGGCAGCACTGCTTTACAAGACATGAAGGGAACAAGAGAATGGAGCAAGATGTCCAAACATGCCAATGACACTCAAATGGGATTACAGTAAATTGGTTAATTCTTCATACAAGTGCTTCTCTGCGGGTCGCATTTCCACAAATAGGTAATAGCAACATTTTAGGCTGGTTCACGGAGGATTTGGTTATGGCAAGCCAAGGTCGTAAGGCCGGAAGGTGTATAGAAGAAGTATGTGAGAAGAAATTGATCTAAAGTCCTTCTCTGAACGTTAATGTTGCCAAGGTTTGGCCAACTGGGATTGGAAATGCAGAATTGGGAGGTCTAGTGCTGTGAGATGATAGATCAAAACAAAAAATTGATTGATGTGCACACGAGTATGACTGTCATTATGTCTTGATGATGAAAGTTCACTTTCTGAACCAGACAACCAGATAAGAATACTTGAAATATCTGAACTGTTTTCTGTTTCTTGCAGAGCTATGTTATGATCTGTGCAAGTATCATGAAGCTATCATAAAACCCTAAACCCTAACCACTGTACAGCTTCTAAGCACTGCCAAGAGTGGTTGTAAAGAATATTCTAGAAGGGTTATCTTCGTTGGTTTACATTTGCCTGTGAAGGTGGAGTTGAAGAATGCATGCTCAATTGATTCAATAATTTACAATGTTTCATGCTCTTTCCAGTCTCATACCAAGATATCAGTTTTTTTCCCAGAGTCTGAGAAGACTTTTCATAAATGGACAGAGACATAGCAATCTTGTCACTTCAGTCATTGGGAGAATCTATCTTCCATTGTTGTAGTAATTGACTGCTTGGTGGGGAAATTTTTGTACTGCAGATGTTTGAATACTTTTGTGGAGTCTCAGTAACCTTTTTTAAGTGAAAGAGAGCTGCACTGTCAAAGCTTCAAAAGACGGCAATCTTTCATGGTGTTGTTTTCTGCTTACCAAGTGTTTAGCATATGTTAGTATTCACAAACATTGATTGCAAATCCAACACCAAAGCTAACAAGGCATGATTACTGATGAATATAAAAGATAACTTGTGTGTGCACAATTGTGTACATGAAAATTACACAACCACAGTTCATTGTCAGGAAAAATATTGAATGGCACATTTCAACCTAACATGAGAATTAAGTCTTTGTGACATACAATTGTTTCTGTCTGTTGGAGTAAGAATTTCCAGCACAGTTTTGCACAGCTTTACTTTCCAGATTTCAATTAAAAAAAAAAGTTTTGATCCAATTTACCTAAGACAATCAAGTTTCTTGAAATTCACTAGAGGCAATGGTCAGAATCATTGCCACATTGCTACTGAGAATTTGAAGGACCAGAAAAGGGTACATACATCCAACCCCATTTCACAGAAGGGAAATTTCCCATCAGGTCTAATGTTTTGTCCACATCTGGAAAGTGATCACCCTTCTGTCATCATTCACGTTTCAAACAATCAATCAATACTAGTCATTGTTCATTCCAAGCTTATTCCTCAGTCACATTTCCATCTCTGTATCAGGAGTTTTTGCAGATCATTCTGTTTGTTAGTTAATGAGGGCTGTTGTGGCCTTTTGATCACAACATGCCTGATGGGTTTTGCTAATGACAAGTCAATTCTGGTGCAAAATGGGATTAGCTTGCACAAAATTATCCTGCTTATTTTGTTGAGGAAATGATTGTGGGAAAACACGTGTTTTACTTGATGGAAGAGAAGCCATGCTTCATAGCTGCTTCCCACACCACATCAATGCGGTCAATGTCAATGGCTCCCACCTCATGATGCTGCCATCCCTCTAATGCATGCACCAGACCTCCTGCATGGCATGCATGCACTGCTCTTCTTGGCATAATCACCTGCAGTTAATGAATGACATGCACATCTTTAAGCTTCACATGAATCTCAAGTTAGATACTGTCAGGTTTCATCAAGCTCAATCCAGATTTAGCATGTCTGCAAAATTGCAAAACAAGTTTACATAACACTTTGAGGAAACAGTTGGGTTAGCAAAACCAAAATGAACATGACAAGAATGAGTGCATTCATAATCTTATGAGTGTCAATTGCAAAGTATCAGACCATCATCTTCATCATGAATGGCAATGATTAGGTGCTATTACTCCCCACTGTCTTCATCTGCTCCTGATAGTGAGTTTACATGGACCATATAACAATCTGCTAAAGATTTTGAGCTAAAAATATATAAAATCTGTATAAAGTGTACCACATTTCTGGAACCAAGGTGAAGACTCAGTCATGAGGTTGGTAGCACTCACAGACTAGCACACAGGAATGTGGGATAAGTCCACAAAATTACTTCAGGTGTTCAATGAGTTTCTGGTGAAGTCATTTTTTACAACTCACAAGACACATTTGAAGAGCAAGTCCATAGCTCCAGATTCCACCAAGCATGCAGGCCTGAATAGGCCTATGCAAAATCAATTTTGAAGGTTGCAGGATTAGTATAGAAGTAGCACTATGGAGAAACATGGTAGTAAGCAAGTTTGTACCTCACAGGTATGGATGCCAATCACTTGTTTGGGGAGGAACATGCCTGCAACTGGTGCATAGGTGCAGTCCTTGCGAATCTCTCTGACTGAAGGTACCACAAATTGGTGGAAGTTTGTTCCTGGGGGTGCCCATCGCTGGTCTGCATCAAATGTCCACTTGCCAAATAACCATGTCTGTCCATGACAACAGCATGACATCCTTTGTGAGTAACAGAAGCCAGATATGTTAACCTTGAATACTGCCAATGACTGTTGAATGCAGGGTATGACAAGCTTGGGAAATCCATTAGATGTTTGCAGAAAGAGTGATGTAACAGCTTTAGAAGTTCTCAAGAAATTTGCAACATTTTCTCAGGAAAAGTCATCCAAGGCCCCTTGACAATTCATAGATGGTGGCTACTTCACAGGTCACAAATGTGTCACTTAGCATCAAATGTCCCATAGAGTTCTCTGAGCATTGTTGTTGAGCAGTTAGCGTAGTACTGCTGGTATGATGGAGATAGAAGACAACTGACCTTGCAATTTTGACCAGCTTGAAACTTGGTGACCTGGATGAGGTTGTGTTGGACATCACGGGGTGCCTCCTTTTGAATTTTGTCAAAACGCTCCTTAGATTTTGTAAGCATCTGCAGACTCAAATGCTTACAATTCTCAGACTGCACCTCTTGAAACATAAATGAGAGTGATGTCCTCATTACATTCCCAACCCTTGAGTATATGCGCAAGGAACCCCGGTACCCATGAATCACTTCCTAAATGCACATTCTGAAGTTCTCATGCAGCTAGGGTTTTTGGGTTTAGCAATTTATGGTTGAAGTGAATAGAACCTACCAACACACGTACACCACGTTGAGATAGGTAAAGCCCAATGGCTCGCCCCAGCTTGGAGGTTGCTCCAGTCATGAATACCTCCTTCACATCCTCTGGCAGCTGTTTGATGATCACTGCAGCTGTGAGGGTATTTCCATGCACCACTCGCACCCTCAAATTCTTGTGCTTTTCCACAAACAATGTCCCTCCTCCATTCAATGCCTCATTCTGCAGGGAGAATACCATTAGCTGAGCCAAACTAACTCCAGAAATCTGAAAGCCTTTTTCGTTGCATATTTTCAAACAAATCAGAAGCTTGCTAGAGAATACAAGCATCAGAACACAATTGACAACCCCTTAACCTGAAATCAATGAATATATTCAACAGGCTGGTGGGAAGGTTACACAACTAAGGAGTGCAGCACAAAAATCAGTGGCTCCACATTTCCAATTAGGAATCATATAAGGGGCTCATAGTATGTAGACTTGGGCAGTTATGGGTTCATTAAACTCGGTCTCAATCTTTCCTTCATGAGCATCTGGGATTAGTGTGTACAGTTAAAATTGGAAACACATTTATAGTACAGATCCAAAACAAAAGGCATGTAAATCTCAAAATCAGTGTAGTTAAAACCTCTCAATTTTGATGCTGGTGCATATAAACAGATTCTCCTTAATGGTACGAAGATATTATATTGGAGTGAGGAACAAATTTACCTTGTTGAGAGCTGCTAGGCTAAGAACCTTCACTCCCATGGCATCAGCCTTCAAAATAGCTTTCTCAATGTGCTTGTTGATGTTGTCCATGTAATAGAGTGCCAGGAAATACTGCAATTGGATCAACAAAACCCCAAGCAAACAAACCACAAGTAGGGCCACTAAACTCAATTGTCTTGCTTACTCTAGCTCTCTATGAACCCCACTAGAATACACAGACCTAGTAGGAACCCTTCTAGATCTGGATAAAGTTTTCAGTTGGCTCAATAAGTGTAAAGACTTGCCAAGTCCAAATGACTTAGGTCCATATCTTTTGTTACTTTTATTTGTCAAAAAGTGAAATCTCTGTTTGCAGGGAGTTGAACAAGAATTCAAGACAAAATCTGACACTATCCCAAGAAGACATGGGAAAGGTGTGAAGAGAATGTACGTCACATTCTGAAGAAATTCTTAGAGCCATGACATCTATAAGCAAAAGCACAGTACTGCCATCAGCTGAACCAAGTTTCAAACTATAAGACCTTGCTTAGACTGCACACCCTTTCTTGGCTCGACAATGTTATATTTCTTCATCTTTGACATGTCATTGACATGATACTTGGATCACATACATGATGATGGAGAGGTTGGGTCCAAACCTGGAATCCATGTCGTGGAATGACCCAAGTATTACAGTTCAAATGATCAAGGATATATTGGCTTGCCAAAAAGGTTTGACCACATAGCCAAAAGACAATGAGAATGGGGATAAGTGGTAGCCACAGTAACCAGAGAAACCAGTGAGCAGTGAATGGGTAAGCGGCCAATGTGCGAATGCAGAATGGGGCATGTAAAGATGTCAACACATCAATACAGTGTGCCAAGAAAACAAAGTTGGGAATCTCTTCCTCCCTTCCTGCACAAATCATATTCATAAAATATTTGCACTGGCTTCAAATGAGAGCTTACACAAACACAACAACCTGGAATGTAGGGGTAATTCACAGAGGCCATTAGAAAAAAGAAAAGTAGAAAAATTTGGAAAACTGAAGAACACAATGATGAAGGAAACAATGTGTGATAAGGGGTGTGCAGACCTTTGCGAAGGGAGGCATGGAAGGGGAGTGTATTGGGGTGGACTGTGCCACCCAGATAGTCATACAGCGGCATGAAGAGGCAGAAGTTGTAGTGCAGCTCTGTATGGTGCAGAGAATGGTACCTGCAACCAGCCCAACATAGGGTCCCCACATTCAGGGTTTGATGCACCAGAAAATAGAAATATTCAAATATAAAGGCTAACAGTGCACCCCATGAATCAATGGAGTTATGCCACCTACAGTACTGCCTCCTTTGAATATGGACTCTACACCTCTATGCAACACTCTTGTATTGGGAAGTCATCCATCTCAAGATTTATTTCAGACTAGGGAACTTGCAGAGTTTAGACCAGCATCTGATGTGTCCACCATAGCTAGCCCACACCAAACACCTTTGGTGTGGAAATCAGAGAAACAGAAGCTCACATGGGAAGGGGCTTAGTCAAAGCATAAAATGCAACTCCTGAGGGTGATACCAATACTCCTAAAGTACTTCGTCATTTAAGATACATCATTTTCTCTAAGCCTCTGTATGCTCACAGTCTCTACTGAAGAGACATTTTTCTGCCCAACTGCACATTGAAGTATTCACTGCTATATCAAGTTTTAAGCAGATTCTCATCATCAATTGCTGACTGCAATTGAATAGCAATAATTCTGTTGGCAATGCCCTCCATTCAAGATCTTTTTAATTTTCTGTACTATAATCTGGTTCTGATTTTGTCAGATTTACATATCAAGCCCATTTTCACAATCAATTGCAGCCTAAGATTCAATTTTGGAAGTGATTTTGTTGGCAACACAAACTTCTCCAGGTGGAGATTCTTAAAAATCCAATTGTATGCTTGCACTTCATTTACAATCATCGGCTGCTCATGTTTGGAAAGATATGTCTAGCACATTGTCCAGGATACATTAAACTCGAGTGAAGGGTGCCATGAAGTGCTTCCCAGCTGCACTAGAAAAAGGTGTCAATAGAATGATATCAGAAAATGGGAGAAATGATAGGAGAGCACGTACGAGGGTGTGTACAACAGGTACTTAGCAATGGGGAAGATCTCAAAGACCTTTGCTGGAACAAACTCACAGTTGAAGTGACCCAGGCACTTGAGAGAGTCAAATGCCAGAAAATAGATGTATATCATACCAATGGAGGCACCTCCCAGCATCACAGTGCCCACTATAGCCAGCCCAATCAGCCCTGTCTGGAGCACCTGCTCCAACATTGTTGTAACACTACCTGCAAAACTCTCAGCAAAACTCTCAGGAACTTCACATGATCAACTCCCAACAATACCTGATTATGAAACCATTATGCATCCTATATCCACAGAAAAGGTAGAGTTCCTGAAGCTGAAACAATTCAAACATGCAGGTACCAGAGCTGCAACCTCTACCGCAAGCCCAACAATATTAAACATGGGTTCACTATGAAATTCAATTAGTAGAATGATATAAGAACAACTCTAAACTACAGCAATCATCTGTTGCAGATCTGTTAAGACATTCGCCACGCCTAAGAAGTAAGCAATCCAAAAAGTTGGACAAGCTAGAAAACTTCAATTTCTCCTTGATATTCTCTCTTTCTTCTTGGATTCGAAGCAGCATTAGGGAGGTTCAAATAGATTATAAAAAGTTCCTGCAAATTATGTGAAATCCCATAAAGAGTTTCAATCATATTTAGGAAGAATACATTAGGTCTGCCACAGATGCTACAAAACAAATCAATAATCCCAGTAACTGGCTACAGACCTTGAAAAGAAACTGACCAGTGGGTGGCTCGGTGACAACAGACATATGATGAAATGAGTGATAACGCTGGAAGAGTGGTTCTGAATGGAAGGCTCTGTGCATCCAGTAGTAGAGGAACTCAACAGGACCCACATGGAGGAGGAAGAGGATGGCCAGTCCCTTCATATTCCATGCGGGTAGATTGCTAAAACCTGGAAGCCATGAATGAGCAGCCAATAACAAGAGAATTTGTAGTAATATGTGGTTATCTCTGCAGCATCCCAACACCCCACAAAACTTTTCAAAACCTAATTTGCATAATGAAGAGCTGCAAGATTGTAACAGGATTTCTATCACTTGAATCACAAAGCTTGCAGGGTACAAGAAGAGGCCAGAACCAATATGAACATTAGTCATATAACTTGCAGCCTCTTCACCCTGAGGATACAGGTATGACTTCCCCTATACTAGAGCCGAGCTCTCCTTGCCCTCTATCTACAAGATGGTCACCAATTCTTCACCAGCAACACCTGATCCACGGGAAACTGGACACGTCCGTGACCCCACCCTTGGTCAATACCGTGTGGAAACATCGACTAATGGAAACATCGACAGTAGCATCCTGCTCATGGAGTTTCTAATGTGGAAGCCATGGTCCGAGAGCATCATCGCCACTTGCAAGGTGGTCATGAGAATTCAAGACTAGAGAGATTACAAAATGTTTGGATACAAGAGCATTATAACGTACGAGTGAAACTCGCGATCGATTTGTTCGAATTCGATGCCACACGAGTAAATCTTATGTTTTTTCACAAGGCAATGGAGGCGTGAGCAGGTTGTCCACGCCTGCTGGCAGACGCATCGGAGAGCCCCAAGTAGCAGCAAGTGGAAACACCAGTTATCTACGTCCCGAGCCCCGTGCATGAACCCGTGTATCGCGTTGGCCAAAACCGGAGCCAACAAAACATACTACAAATACAAAAACCCCAAAACGATTTCCCAAAATCAGCAGATCTCTCACACTATATCGAGCATCATCTGAAGCCTGCATGGATCATGATGAACTCGATGTCTTCAACAATTTCCTGCTACTACAAGAAGTCATTTTGATGTGATGCTATCTAACTTCTCTCCAGAATTTGTTGTGACGAGATGTTGGAGGGAAGTGCTGATAGCAATGCTCACCTTGAAGTTACCAAGACGCTCCCAGTACCAGTCAAAGAAGATGGGTGTTTGGACACCCATGGCAGGTCTCTGAGCACAGCTGCAAATAGATTTCTGAGACAGTACATTGTGAGTTGGCACAACGAGTTCGATTCAAGTTAGCATCACAAAAATTTGGTTTAGCAGGTTGGAGCAAGCAGGATTCAACGTAAAATCGAGCTCAAAGCAGCTGTGGGCAGCTCCATGGCGTCTGCATGATCAGTACTACAGACCCGAGGAAAGAGTATTGCAAGAAATTTTACTCTCATGAACGACATTCTTCCTTGCTACGTACGTGTATACAAATTGCTTGAGAACTCAAGCAAGAAGAACTAAGGAGCTTTTCCTCTGGGCCGGAAGGTACGAACAAAACAGATACATGATGAACGCAGTGTCTGCAAACAGAGGTCCTACCTTACAATGTCTCTCCAACCGCATTCGATCAACAAAGCCGTCAGGCTCTCATCTGCAGCTGATTCTTCATGAGGAGGTGGCTCAACGGCTGGGGATTTTTATATGGGGGCTTCAGGGCGTGAACCACAACAACTGTGCTCAAATCTGCGACCCCAGTGGAAGCAGACTAGAATATCCTAGTCTCTTGCAGAACAGAAGCAGAGACTGACTGCTGAGGGAAAGGGCTACAAACTCTGCAACTGTGGAGTTTGCCAAGGGAGATCCTACACTTAAGAAATTAGGGGAAAAAAAGAAAGATGCTCTATGAAGGGAAGACACCCATGAGCACAAACAAGTTGTGCAGCTGAGGAATATGATCAAGCAGCTATTACTACAGCAAAGAAAGAATCATCAAAGAATGGAGCTCACTCAATCTGCATAATTTTGCATCTCTCGAAGAGCAAGCGTCCATTCTCGGGACGACTCAGAGGGAAACCTTGAGCTAAAGGATGTCAATAGATTCCGCTTTGATATGGGCAAAGAAGTGACTTCTTCTCACTCACAGCAAAACTCGCTGCAGCAGAAGTCTTGTAACAATTTTGCATCACCACAAATCGGTCGTGAAGAAAGTAAACAAGCCAAACCCCGTAAAGAGAACTGCTCTCCTCGTGCGCACCGCCACAGAGCGAGCGCGTGCAGCGTCAATTTTCTGTCTCTCCTTACGCTGAATGCAAGCGAAGGAGCCAACACCTCCACTCTTACACTCGGGAAAAGGCGAATTGTACCGATACGAGAATGTACTAAAAAGATCAGAACCACATGACAGTCTTTGAATGCACTGCCTACTACAATCTCATTCATTAACAAACAAACAGATTCGCTTAATTACGTGGTTGACTCGGTAGATAAGATTTTAATTAGCCAGCTAGAACCATTGCCGCCATCACCAGGATTCAGTTTTTACATTTACATGACACATCCATATGGGTGAAACATTTGTCTTCCTTGAACTCGATAGCTCATAACTACCGTTCCTGCTGCTCCTGACAATCAGCAGTTTTATGTCAAAATATTTGTTTATTTCATAAAAAAAAGAAGTCTGGTGCCGTGGTTTTTTTGGTCAATTTCCTGATGTTGCAACAATTAAGAACAGCGTTTCTTGCGCTGGCGAATTTTCGCCAAATTTCGACCTGGATACCATTTCGACGTCTACAAAGGATTTTTCTCTTCATGGAAAAAATGGCCCAAATTCGCCAGATTTCAAAAGAAAAAAATTTCAAGTAGCTAAAAATTTATGATGAGTTCCAGCAGGTAGCCAGGAATATAGAAGGATTCTTTTTTTTTCTACTTTCATATTTAGTATTTAGCCAACTTTGGCTAAAGTATTTTCTAGATGATTGCCACTTTCGCTGCATCACAAAATCCTTAAAAGAAACCCTGATTAAGAGCATCCTAAAACGGAGTCGGCATTATATGGCGACAGGTTTCCAGGACCTATCCAAACAGTAAAATTTTGCTTTAAAAAAATGCCCCCAAACTAAAATCGAAATGGAAATGCCGCAAAACAATTTTGAAATTCACATTTTATTCATAATCTGGCGATCTTATTCCTGAAAAAAGGAATATGCAACCAATTTTTATTTTTATTGTCGTATTCGTGCAAGGTTTGGCACAAAGACAAGTGGTTAGTCCAATGGTCTCAAATTGAACAGTGTGGGTGGATAGCCAGATAGGCAATTGTCCACCTAATAATTCTTTTGAAGAAGATTCCAATCCAGAGTTTTTTGGTGGCAAATTTTTGCCACTTGGCAACAAAAAAAAAGGGGGGCGTAACCTGTCCAAATGAGTTTTTGGAAAAAACGCCCAAAGTTGTCACACTCCAAGAAAAAAAAAGGTGGAACTTGCCAGATTTAGAAGTATAGTTTCCTATATGTCACTATTATGTAGCAGAGTTTGAAAAAACAAATTACTTTTGTTGCTGACCTCTAGCCAAATTTGGCTATGTCCTCTTCTGGATGATCGTTGGTCCACCTACCCCACAAAATTGAAAAGAATAAACCACGTTCCTTTTTTTTATTGAATTTTCAAAAGATAGACATGGTTGGGGTTTTTCACATTAGCCAAGTACATAAATTGATTGAAAAATGGTGCCAATGAGATTTTCCAGAATATACCTAGTTCCAACTTGTTATTTGTTTGTCATATTTGTGTCATTTACACTTGCAAGGCTATGTGGGCGTTCAAGTATGCTTTCTTTCTTTCTAATTTGAAATGAGGCTTTTGATAATTCTTTCTCTCATTTAAGATATATTGAGACAGTGTTTTACCCTCCAATACAAATTTGTGGACACTTTTTGACACTTTTGGAAGATTGTCTTTGAAAATTAGGCACTATTTGAAAACGATTTTTGAAAATTAAGCATTTTCATCCCAAAACGTATATTATTAAGCACATCATCTTTTAATTGATTTTTGCCTTACCAGCTACCCGCCTCCAGTCTTCCAAAATCTTGGCATTCAAAGAATAAGTACATAGAGTGCAACTTATATTTGGAATCTAAATCACCAATCTAGTGACTAGAGTAATAAACTACATCCTATAAGTTGCCAATTTGAAACTTGAAGACTTCAACGAATACCAGTACTTTTTTCTCTTTTCGAAAGCCAAACCTTTTAAGAATTTTTAATCACCAAATATAAGTCATAGGTATAACACATTGCAAAGGATTTATCTTTCAAAAAGGGTTGAACAAACAAATTGAACACTTATACAATCGTTCATTATCAATTGAACAAGCTCATGACAACAAGTAATTGTCCTTTGAACCTAAAGAGCAATAATCCAATGAATCCTTCAATCCAAGTGCAATTTGCAAAATTGTACATATTAACATTCTACAATCACTACACACCTAGATACTCATACAGCAACTCTATGATGTTATGGACCTAGGTGAATCGAAACTCTCCAAATTCATCCAATGAATCCTTCAATCCAAGTGCACTTTACAAAATTGTACATATTAACATTCTACAATCGCTACACAACTAGATATTCAAACAATAACTCTATGATGTTATGGACCTAGGTGAATTAAAACTCTCCAAATTCATTCCCATCAAGCGTCAACATAACCTTTTATGGCATTATTTCATCCCAAAATCCCTTCAACAACCCACAAGAATAAAAGTCCAGCCCTATTTTTTATATGACAAATGTATAATTTCCCATATTTGCCCAATGCCTAGATCAAGACCAACTACACAATTCTCATTTTGGAATGCCCACAAGGGTACTCAATCCCATCCCACCACAGAACTAGCTTATGATATATATATAGCACCCTTACTCTTGAGATAATGTCATTTCAGGATTGCTCAAAAACCCCTTTGATTCTGCATCATCTTCACCAACAACTTAATCTAATAACAAGAACCCTTCTTCTCCAATGTAACAAAAATTCAGAAATCAGAGTGTACACCATAAGCATTTTTCTTATCAATATAAGGTGAATGCATGTTACAATGTAAACAAAAAGCTATCACAATTTGACAATTTTTAATACATATGAAAGTTTGATATATCATGGTGGATGTTTGGAAACATTTTGTAATTAAAATTTCCAATTAATGGCAGTTTACATCCCAATATATGCTTGTATCATGAAATTAGAACAAATATGAACAAATTAATCATTAATTTAAATACATTTTCACTTTGCGATAGCCTTGTCACAATGTTACAATTATGAAAAAGGACTACAAAAGACTAGATTTAATGGTAGTTTATTCCTGAAATTTTGCACATATCAAAAGACAACCATGAAAAAAAATCTTCTTCATTAAAATTTTTTAATTTTTTTCAAGTTGTGAAGTTCATATAAAATGTTTTTAAAACATTTATTAGTACATTATGTTATAATAATGATGAAAATTATGATCTTTTTAAGTTGCAAAATGTTATTCCATCAAAGATATAGATGGGTTAAGTGTTCTTTCTAACATTTACATAAAAAGAATGGATTTTCAAAATTAATAAAAAACTATAATCTATTGTCAAATAGGGGTTATAAGTCAATGTTTATAAAAGTATTGGTGTACTTTTACATAATGATATAACTACCAATCAATTGCATATTGATGGGTTTAATAACTTATTTCATGTTTGAAGCTCAAATTAACTACATGTGATCTTTCAAAAATTTCAAAGTGAGTGAAATTTTGTGTATTACTATTTTTTATATTGCATGTAGTCCCAATTTTCCTTAAAATTGTCTACACCATACCATGCATCTACCCTATATCTAAAATGTAAACTACAACCTGAAAAATAATCATGAAGGAACAAACTAACTTAAAATGTTTTTTTTTTTTCTAAACACTAAAACATCATGTTGAAAAAAATTCCACTCTTTATAATCAAAACTAATTATGTTATCACATAATCTCCCAAACCAATTGGCACCATAAATCCACCATGAATAGCAAGAAAACAAAAGCCCTAAGCTTGCAAACTCACCATTAAAAATCACATATTAGGTGCTCGCATTTCTACTTCTTACATGAATGTAAGCTCCTAAAAATGTAGTATAACCAAACAAAAGAACAAGTCAAAGCACGATTGGAATACCCCCTCAAGAACACTAAGAACTCACTCCTAAGGACTCAAATTCATTTTTTTCTTCATTTTTCTTATGACCTATTTTAGATTTCCCCTTTTTCTTGTGTCAAAATGAAATAATTTTTTTCGAAATTTTATATAGGCATCTAAAATGTCTATTTTTTTCAATTATGAAAGTAAAAATAATAACATTTATCCAATAATGACCCAAAATTCCCAAAAATTTCACTTTTTGAAATTTTTTACATTGCATTAATGAACTTGGTTTTCAACACACTTATACATTTTATGTACATTAATACCTAATATGTTCGTGGTAGGAATCTTGGGCCAAAAAAAATAATTTAAACATTCTTTATGAATCCTTCAACTTTTTTCCTCAAGAAACAAAATTTTGGATTTATCTCTAGGATTTGATAAGAATCTTGAAACTTGTTCAAATCTGACATGTTATGCATAGAATAGTACCTTAGTAATGTATTTATCCATTAAGAAAATCAAACTTTCCATATGAATGTGCCATTAAATTATAACAAAATGTTTTAAATGAAGGGGTCCCCATTAGATACAAAAGGAGACATTCATTTTTGGTACCCCAACCATACTTTGACCCAACATCTATTTGGAGCATGACAATGAATGATCACTATGACCCATTAGGTGTTGAATTAAATTCATAATCATTTGCATTTTTTCATTTTTTTTTTTCCTTTTAAGCCACAACCCTAATGTGAATAAAGACACCTTCTATATTCCACATGGCATAATGGGCCCAAGAGATCTTCAATTTGAACTTTCAACTTTCAATGATCATTGAATTATTCATGCATTTATTCATGAACTATAATGATTTTATACAGTGGAAGTTTGGAACATATTTTGTAATCATCTTCCTTGGGACAAGATTAAAATAACATACTATCATTTCATGGTGATTTTGTTGCAAATCGACCCTGCTTTTGGTGATGAACCTGAAATCGTCTATGAAAATTGTTACAAGACTGAAGACAATTCTATCTTCACATGGTCTTCAATTCCCGACATTGGACACTATCATTGGTTACATGGTCTAATTCACCGACTACCTCTTAATAACAAGGTAGACTATTTAGTTCACGTCATTCAATGCATTTTAAATTCTTATAATTATGAACTATCATTGTGGCATAGCCTACGATTCAACATGTAATTGTAGCTCCTCATTGAGCTTATCCACAATAATTAAATATTTCATTCATTATGAAACTCATGTTGCCATTACCACCCTATCACCTTGTTTATTTCGTCGTTAAGTTATTTTGAATTAATCTTATGCTAATAAGACTTGAAGATTATTCTATCTCTATTGGACCTGTCTTTGATACCCCCTCAACTACTTCATGAATCTCAAGCATCCTTGCTACTCACTAAATATTAAAATAAAACCAATGTTTTATTGAACACCAT
>Ga0116228_10001515_pt1 | contig 19359 bp, 3 predicted proteins | sample S1TSphfallax_2_FD_89694 | JGI IMG/M metagenome (GOLD analysis project Ga0116228, IMG submission 89694) | Host-associated microbial communities from peat moss isolated from Minnesota, USA - S1T2_Fc - Sphagnum fallax MG | ecosystem: Host-associated > Plants > Peat moss > Unclassified | place: USA... | reverse complement strand
TGTCTAAGTGCAAGAACACTAATTTTGATGAATGAGAAATAACCCAACTAGGTGAAAATATTCCTAGTTGGTGAATGAAACAATTGGACGATTGTTCATGATGTTTCAAGATGAATTTAATTTCATCCATTGAAAATCATCTAAAATTTTATTCGATCATGAATTTCATTGGAAGAATATATAAACTTTCATGCATAAACTTGTGTGGATGAATTCATTGACAAAATAAAACTTTAAATGATGTTGCATGGATGGAATTAAATCACTACAAGAAATCTTGCATTATGTAACCATGTGACTATTTGTCATTTCTATAACTAATAAGCATCTTTTTAATTTTCTTATTGTTTTTGTGATTATGGTGCAAGTACTAAATTGTACATTTTTCCATATTGACTAATTGGGTTTTTCATTCAGAATAGGCCTTTATGTTCATTTAATTGTAAATTTAGTTGTAATTCGGTTTTTTTGGTGATATGCCTATACATTTTATGTAGATCAAAGTGTTTCGGACTATACTTAAAGTATATTTAACATCTAATCAAGGTTCATGAAGCATATATTAAAATTTATTTAACATACTTAAAAGTATTTAACCTATATTCAATACATATTACTTCATATTATGAAAGTATTAAAATGACATAATCTTAATGTCAAAAAAATATTCATTATTCATAAAAGAATATTATCAATAAATTGATTAGATAATGTAAAATATGGAATATTAATTAATTAAGTTGATATATTATTATTTTGATGAATTAATATCTTATATTTATAATTAAATATTGATTATTAAATTAATAATCATTGATCACTTTAAACTAATAATTAATTGATTCAAATGAATACTATGAAATATTAATTTAATTAACTGATAATAATTTAATTTGATTATTTAACGAATTAAATATTTTAATATATAATATTCAGTATATGCTGATTTATTTGATAAAATTTTCATTGCAACCTATTAATCAAACTAAAAACTATAAATAGTTAGTAGATAAGTTATTAATTATTAATTAGTTAATTAAAATTTCACAAATTCAATTATGTAGTTGTTATTAATGATTGATTAAATTGATTTACTATTTAATTCATAATTTTAGAATTAATAATTTTTTTATTAATTAGTTTAGAATTTACTAAAATTTAATTAATACTCCAATTTAGTAACTCAATCAGCATTCAACTTATAATTCATATTTACTAAGCAAAGTGATTGTAAATATGTATTAATAATTAGCTAATTAATAGTAATTTAGCTAATAAAAAATTTTAATTGAAATCTCATTAATTTAATTATCTAGTTATTAGCAATGATTAACTCAATTTTTTTCCTATTTAGTTTTAAAATTCAGAATTAATAATTAATTTTTATTAATCACCTCGTATATTATTATGAAGGTAGATGTTACCAGCTTTAAAAGCCTATTCCTAATTCTTTCAACTTTGGCGGTAGGTGAATTTGAATTAGTCAAATAACCACCGGTTCTTTTTTGAAACCTGTCAATTGTTTTACGGTTTTGATATATCCAGAACCGGCAGTTCTCTAGCTCTGAAATGTTTGAAAAACCGGGCAGTTTATTTTTTAAAATAAAATCTGCCCGAACACTGAATAGGTAGGGTGTTCTTTGCAAGGTGTGTTAGCCCAGGCCAAAAATGGTGACCAAGTCTTTTGGGAGGAGAAATTTCATGCAGCCAATGGGAAGGCCCAAGCATGCACTCAAGGTGCCTTGTTTTTTCCCTTTTATGTTTTGGGGGGGGGTGGGGGAGATTTTTTTCATATTTCCCGGCTTCCCAATGTGTTCGCACTATGTTCCTTCAAGTTACCAATGGGTTCCCAATATGTTCCCCAATTTCGCAATGTTTTCCCCAACATGTTTTCCATACCACCTCACTTTTATCCCGTATGCCTTGGAAAATGGTGTTCTCCTTTCACTTATATAGGTGCGCCAAAGGGGAGGAAGTATATATTTCAAAATAGAGCCTTCTGTTTTGGGGAGTCTCCATAGTTTCATCTTTGTGAGCGATGGGCCAATCAAATTGGCATGTTGCCAAAAAATAATAATAATAACAAACTTGGTAGGCACCTCATCTAATTAATAGGAGAGATGACTATGTCCCCAAAGTTATTTCCCTACCATTAGCCTAGGCCAAAAATGGTGACTAATAGGGAATACAAAAGGAACCACATTGGTTTTAACCTTAGGACTAGGGCAAAATGGCCAACCCGAGGTCAAGATGCCAAAGTGCTCAACAATATTTTAACCCTAGGTCAAAATTCTCAACAATATTCTAACGTTAAGCCAAAATGCCCATGCCAAAACATGATTTGGCTCAACTTTGTGATAGAAACGTTGCCTCCATAAAAGTCACATGAAAGTGGCCCACCTAGAAAGGATTAATAATTGAACACTTATGTGCAATGAGGAAGACAAGGATAATATGTGAAAGGAATTAAAAGACACGTGCTCAACAAGAAACTAATGTCCTAGAAGAAGGAGATTTGGAAGCTAGAGGTGGATTGTCAGCTCTAATAGCTTGAAATCATGCGAGGAGAATTTACAAATGAACATAAATAGTCAATTTTTTTTTTGCATACATCTTGTTTTGTGAAATGGTGGCCTGGAAAATATCCTTGTCGTTAAGGCTTGTATAGAGGAATATAGCATGCATTTCCTACAACATATCATTGACAAAGCGTGTGAAGGGATTGAAACTAATGTGGACAAGCTGGTTCAACATAATGCTAGAAACAACACAAGGCCTAGCATCTTCATAGCAAGTCTAAGCCCTGCATGGTCCATTTTGAAATCAAAACCACCCATATTCTTGTCAATCATAAGTTTGGCCCAAAAATTGCTAACATTGGTCTTGCACAACTCCTCCAGAATGATGTAAAGAAACTACACACATTTGTGGTTGGGACAACCTACACAAAACATGATCAACAACTATTCTCTCCCCACTATAAAATCCACCTATGAGTGACCCACTCTCTAGCCTTAAAGATGTGATTATTATCATGCAGTGATATGACTTTGTTATAATTTCCTTGTATATTGATAGGAAGGTGAACTTCACAATGTTCAATAAATTGCCACTTTGCATTCAAATTCCAACTTGTTTATTGATCGGCAGGGGTTATGTTGCTTCTAAGTATGTGTTGTAAGCTAGCTCACTCCAAAATTTGTTGTGTTTAACTATGGCATTGTTTTGTTGGACCTTGTTACTGGTAAGATTAGGAACCTAAACCCTAAGCTTTAGAAACAACAACAATACCTGCAATCATGGGTATGTAGTTCTTCCACTTCATCCCACCTCATTTTTATTTCTTGATTAGTGTTTTCTCATTCTCCACTACATCAGTTTGAAGTCTTGGCAACCTATCATGATGTGATTGTGGGAGTTGCATGAAGAGAATCAAACTTTTTTTTGTTTTTTTCAGTTGCAAATTAAAGTTGGTTGATTTTGAGGAGGCCATAGAGAACATGCGGTGCATTGGCCATGGATCAATAGGTGTGGCAAGTTTGGCAAAGTTTAAGGAACATTCATGACAATAGCAATAAGCAAATGAGAAGGCTTGGGCTTTTTGTGATATGCTATAGTTTAAAAGCCCATCAAAACTTGAGATAAAATGTGTTCCTCACACCCTTGTAGTTGGTTACTATGGATTTGGAAAATTATTGTCTTTTCTAATTTCTTGTAACTTTTGGGATGCCTAGAAATTAAGTTGCTACCTAAATGAAAAAAAAATTCTATTCAATATTTTTGTTGTTGCTTTAGGGACCATTTGCAAAAGATTGGGGGAATTAGAGTTTCACCCTTTGATTTGTCTAAAAAGGTGGGTCATGGATTTGGCTTCTAGGATATTGAATGTGGGTTTAGTTGGGCACTCCACTGGGGAGTGAGTTCCATCAACAATCATGTTTTTTGGTGGTAATTGGAAGGTTCTATCAAGATTAATAATGTCTCTCATATAATGACCACATTTCTTGTATAGGGTGTTTTTCATTGGGAAGTAGTGATTTTCTTTGCAATCTTATAAATATGTGTTAAAACTCATGATGATGCATAGGCAAGGGCCAAACACAAACAATATAGGCCACACCCAAGTTTTAGCAAGGAGAAAAAGCTAAGTAGCAACACTTTCTTGCATTTGGTCAAGTAATAGATAACAACACATAGCAACGACAATCATAGCACAAAACACACTTTGTTGAGATGGTGGCCATGGGTAAGGAAATTTGAGGTCCCCCAAGATTGCAAATTTTACTAACTGAAATTTTGTAAATGTTTTTCAACCATTAGCCTTTTACAAAGACAAAAACTAAGGTTATTGTCTATAAGGAACCTATTGAAAATTGGTAGCTCTTGTTGGTAGCAAAGGTGGTCGCAAGCCATTCTTGGGAATTTATCATAGTGAGATGCACAAGGGGGCTACCCCACAAGTAAGTAGACCATAGACCTTCCCTTAATCCCAAAGTGGTATCAGGGTGTTTTGCCACAAATGTAATCACAACCAAGTCTTATTTGCCCAACCTTTGTGTTTGTAAATAATCTTGACATTGTCTTTTTGTATTGGAGTATGTCCCACTTTGGGAGGGAGCTCTACTCCTCTTCAACTGCCCAAGATGATTGACAATCTTTCTATTTTAAGTGTATATAAACCTAATTTTAAAGGTGTGTTGAGGATGATATCAAAGTTTTAATTCCTATGTATAGCCTTCAACTCCCTCACATGGATTGTTGTAGGTATTGCCCTTGGAGGAAAACATTTTTTTCCCATGTGGGTGTGCATTTTGTAGGAATTAGCATGCCTATTTGAAAAAGAAGGTCCTTGTATAGTGATTGAGGTTTTTGCAATCCTAACCCCACTATTGCTTGACATGTACACCTATCTTGAGCAAAGACAGAATATATGATTTTCACCTTCACAAGAAGAAAACAATAGTCAAAATACATGTGCAAGTTGTATCTTAGATATGGCCATTTGTGCCAATGGGTGTGTTTTAAATAATAGATGGCACATCTTTGAGCTTCAAAAAAGCTTGTGTGGTGGTAAGCTTCATATCAATTTAGCCATATCTTTCAAGTGTTAACCAACATTATGACTTAGTATTCCCATCACTTTACTTTAATATTCTAATTATAGGAAGTCTAGATGTGGGTGACATATATGCAACATTCAAAATCACAAGTTCCAAGTGCCAATGAACAACTTTTGTGGCTAATGATGACAGATACAAAGGCAACTAAGGCAACATTGGAGTTGCTAAATGGTTGTAACCTCATAAGGAAGCATGTGATCGTTGAGTATGCATGAGGATCCAAATCCCCTTCATTGCCATTAGTTGTAAAACAAAGTGAGAAAACTCCAATTGGGTCAAGAAAACAAAAATCTTTGGGAAAAGATATCATTCCATAGGGCAACTCATCTAAGTTAAATTAGATTGGTGAACAATTTTTCTTGATGGAAAACATTCCCTAGTATGCTTTCTATACTCCCACTAGGTGAATGGTGGCGATACGTTTATCATTTTCTATGGGCACAAATTTTTGTTTAATGGTTTGCCAAAAAATTCAATCTGATTACTATTTTCACCCATGGTTGGGAGCTAATGAAATAGTGGATAGTAATGGTAACTCATCATTACTATTCACGTTAAATGTGAGATTTTGACATTCTATCAGCAACTCTTAAAAGGTTATGACGACTTATGTTACATAAACAAAAGTTAAAATCAGATGAACTTACTTCCAAAAGCTTATTGCAACTTGAATGAAAATACTACAAACTTTTTAATTAGCTATTCACAATTTAAGCAAAAACCAATACCTTCCACAACTTGCAAAAACCTCATTTAATTTGGTGGATTTTTTGTGGCACAAAGGCATCACAATAATTCTAACATTGAAAATTAAAATACCCAAACTTGTCATTGGGTGCGTACATTTTTTTTTGTTTTCTAGTAATTTTTATGGCATGAAACATTCAATTGCCAATGGAACCAAAATTCAGCACTTTCGATTTCCAACACACCTTTTAGTGAATTTATATATTGTGGTCAAAATCCAAGTCACATAAAACAACAAAGATGCAACATAGCAAGGACAAAAACCCATTGATTCAAGGTGGTAAACATGCTTACCATAAACATGATATTAACACATTTTCTTATATAATCATTTCCACACATTTTAGCTTTAGATATATCAAAAGCTTAATAACATATTTGAGGAGCTTAAGAAGGAGCTAGACTCATCCCAAATGCAAAAACTACAATACCTAGTCTTTTAGAGCATTTCAAGAACTCCTTTGATATCTATTCCACCTCTCTTTCCATTTCTAGGGACTTAAGTGATCTCTGAAGCTCAAGCCAAAGTGAGGATGATTTTAACATATGATTTGACCATGAGGGCCATCATGACATTTAGAAGAGCTCCAGTAATAGCTATACCACCTAGCAATAATAGAATTCTATTAAGGCTAAAGATGGAGTTACTAAGCGCCTTGAGACCCAAAAGACACAATGTGATAATTTATAAGGACACTCAAAGTGTTGCTACATGGCATCAAAAAGAGTGAATAAATGGTTGGATCCACATGTAGATGTTTATTCTTAATGGCACCAAGATGGATACAGCCTCCATGTTCGATAAAGCTAATCATTATGTCAAGTTTATGGGGTTCTCACTATAAAAAACTCTGCAACCTTCAACATTTCAAAGCAATGTTTTTTGCACAAGTGAACTCTAGCCAACTAGCCTACTAAAAAATCATGGATATGTCACCTTGATATGCTAAAGCTTTTAATGCCAACCTTGAAATGGCAAGAGTTGTGATGCCAGGCCTTATCAATCCTATGGTAGAAAAACAAATCCTAGGAAGAAAATGCCCTTTGGTTGCTTAGAGATGACAAGCATATGTCTTGCTATAAATTGGTCAATTTGTTTTGTAATTATAACCCTACTTAAACATGTCTTTCAATTGAAGCTCCTCGTTGTACATTCAAACAAACTTTTCCAAGTTGACATATGTAACAAAACCTTAAGATGTAAGTGCCAAAGAAAATAGGCAAGCTCTCAAAACCCACCTAGAGCATTAAGCTTCCATAAACCCTTTGCATCCATAAATCCTTACATGAAACATTAAGAACTTTTGCTAACCACATAAGTAAAAAGATGCCAATGCAAGTATACTTTATAGTAAGGGTGATCAAAATCATTGGGAATTAAGTGTTAAAGTCATATAAAAAGATAATGGTAGGAGTGCACATATTTTAAATCTTTCCCAACTTTGGTTAATAAGATGAAAGGTTTGTCTTATCATTATCTTAATGTAACCATAGTCAACAAAACAACAAGTTGAGACAAATGGTTGGCAATTGTTTTGACACACCAAGATCTTGGAATTACCTAGGTCACATTGTGATCAAGTTTGAAAAAGGTTACCATAGTAGTCTAAATTTACATTGTACCAATCTCATAGTAAATACAATGCCCACTTAGGTCAATTGGGCCTCAAATCTATAAGTTCCATCTATCATGGCACGTAATGATTTTGATAATGAATCTAAGGCCAACAAGGCTTCACACAATGCACCAAGAGTATAACTTTGAGTCACCAAAATAGTTAGCAATGTATAGCATTCAACGTTGTTGACTATAACTCCATATTTCATTATACTTAGCCCATGGATTGACAATGTGCACTACCACATTAGGGTTCCACAAGAGTCCTATGTACTAGAATTTCAACTTGAGGTGCAAGTAATCTAGAAAGACCACCTTTATTTGCATGTCTTGAACACTCCACTTTTCCAATAGTAATACTCCATTTTATAACAAAATTAATTTCCACATATCAAGCATAATATGCTTCACTACACATAAACAAATGGGACTCCTTGTCACCAATGATTCAATCTTTGTCTTAAGACATAGATAAAAAATAACCAAAAGTTCTTGCAAAAAACAAAAACAAAAGGGGTTTAAGATGATTTTAATTTCAAGTTGTGAAGTAGGATGGAACAAAGGGGCAACAATTTCAATAAACCCAAATGTGTAAGCCAACCATATTTGTCTTAAGCATGATAGGACTTACTTAGATACTTTTCCACATGATCGACAATTTTACCATAACAACTCCTGACCAACCACCACACCAAAAACCAACTCAAATTTTTGAAAGGCACAGATAACTATGTAATTGATGGGTTGTAAAGGCAAAATACTACCCATCTCATAGCAATCCTTGAACTAAAGTCACTAGTTGTCATGATTTTGATTGTAGCATGTTCCAATTTATTACTTATTCAATTCCATCCTAGCCAAATTATTAGCTAATAACTCAACATTTGTTCATGAAGAACCACACACAATATAACAAACATTAACCTAATGAAACAAAGGAAACTTCTTGAGACACAACCCATCAAGATAAATGAGGGGGAATTAGCTTTTGTTTCCAACTCAATTCATTAGTTTTAGTCTATATTTCGAGATCACCTTGTTGCAGCTATAGCCACACTAATGTTATTTATTCAAATATGAAGGATATAACTTTTCTTATCCTACATATGATTTGCAATTTATGCCTCCTTCATACTAGTGATATAAAGACAGATGATACGACATTATTGTAACTGACTCAATTATTTCTAAACCTTCTATTCCTTACCATCCTAGTACACCATGTACACAAGTTAATCCCAAGGCAAAGACCATCATGTCACCTATGTCAATAACTATTTGATTTATGCATGACACATCAAGTGATGGAGACCATTAACTTTACAAGATGGTTCAAAGAAAGCCTAACATCTATCCATATGAGACTATAGTAACCTTGGAGCTTATAATTTCCAAAGAATAACCATTATAAATTTTAAGCCCAAGGACTCATGTTTCAAACACACTTCACTCATAACTAGTCCAAAGAAAAGATGGGATGTTTCCAAGATGCATAGTTTTAGATGAAAAGTCTCAAGGAGAAGGCATATGGCCACAAACATAAAAAAAGTTGCCCTAAGGCACATTTGACAGCTTGTAATTTACCCATGTTGACTAGTGCTTGTAATACGAATTATCATAATACCTTTACTTCATTTTGAAATGTGTAGGAGTTTATCAATTCATGAACTATCTCTACATATATATTTTCTCAAAGTTCAAAGAGAAACAAAATGAAAGTAGTCTATTCACAATGCTTCAAAAGAAGGTTCATCACATCAAAACATGACAAATATGATCACACCCATGATTTGGTTTGTAGTCATAAATGCCATCCATGATGCTATGATTATGTAGTTCATATGGTCACATCATTTATTCACTAGTCATATTTTTATCCTAGTCGTAAATGTCATAAAATATTATATATATATATATATATATAATCCAACCATTTGGTAGGTAAGCAGGTAGGAATGGGTAGGTAAATAAGTAGGATTTTATTTATTTCATAGTGATAAGCCTTTTTTATTCGTTCATCACAAGTAATATTTGCACTTTGAATACATTTGGTGCATATATTGTGTGTAAACCAATAGTTTTTCACCTATTTATATAGTTTCCAAAGTTGAACTTATTGACAAAAGATATGGGATAAATTCACACCATAATCTTACATCATCTTTTGTCACATACAAAAGTACCCAATTTTGACCATTTTTTGTTTTCATACTTTGTCCAAATGAAAAGAAATAAATTTTAGTCTTCAATATTTTTCCAAGATCTACACATTTAAAAAATAAATTTAACTAAAAATCAACTAATTTGACTGAAAATGCATTTGAATGTTCACTATTTCAAACATTTGAACAATAATGATATCATGAAGATTTTTTTAATTTGTTTTTTCATAAAACAAACTCGTAAATAAACATATTTAAAATCAACATGGTTTTTTTGGTATGTATATATATGAATCCTACCTACCTACATACCTACCTACCTATAGATAGGTAGGATAAATAGTATGATAGGTAGGTAGAGTTATGAGTAGGGTATGAAAAATAAATAAAAAAGAATATATATAATTTTCTCACCTTTAAAAAATATATTGAATCAATCAAAATGGTATAAATGTTATATTTATTACCATGCGTGATATTAATTATAACAAATGTCTTAAAATAAAATATGTTATCTATGAAATATATGATATTATTTTCAACATTTGAAAATTTTATACAAAGTATTCAAATTATTTAATGTCATATTTTTAATTTCATAAATTTTATCAAATTTTATTACAAGTAGCAAATTTTAACCTTTTTTTTGAAGTCATTGAATGTGATTATATATATAATATATTTTAAATTCCAAGTTGTATGACGAAATATTTTGATAAATTACTAATTTAGATCAAATTTTATAATTTTTGCTACCCATCACATGGAAACATGAAAAACAATGCCATTTTGGGGCATATCGATTTCTTTTGAAATTCATTGGATATCATTAATAAAAATATATTTCATTGTTTAATGTCAAAAAATACAAAAAAATATTCATTTAAATAAACCTTTGAGCAAGAGTTTCCACTTAAATGTTTAAATTATATTTTAAGCATCAATTTTTTTTTTTTAAATTCATGTTTCAAGAATGTTGGCAATTTTTTTTAAATGAAAAAAAATTCCCCAAATTTTTTTATAGCCATTATGTAGAATTTACATTAAATAATTATTGACTCTAAGGCAAAAGTTCCAAAAATTATAAGGTATTAGTTATTTACTTGTGCAATAATTATGTGTTTGGTCATTTACAAGCTTATAATATGCTTATTAGGTACATATGTCTACATCCTGATTTTTTTCCTTTTAACTATTTTTAATGTTTGAACTTGTATATTGTTAAATAATTATATGGTTTTCATGAAGAAGAATTTTAGTCACGTATTATTCCTGTCCATGAAGATTTTTAGTCATGTAGTCATATCCATGGTTACAAAAATACAACTAGGCACAAAAACATGGCATATATGACTATACGACTAGAAATGGTCATTAATCATATTTTTCATAGTCATAGATATCAACTTTTAGCATAGTGATTACTTTATGCTCGTGTAAAAAGTTTGACGATTGAATGTAATTTAAGACATAAGGTTGCACATTTAAATTTCAAATGTGTAAAATTGAAAGAAGATCTAGATAGGAAAATGTGGAGAAGAGTGCCCCCAATGTAATAGTAAAGTAACCACTAATCCATAGTAGGCATATAAGACCCCCTCCTCCTAATCGAACCTTTTGGCATTTTCCATGCCCTAGTACTACCTAATGTTGTGCTTGCCAATGCTACATTTTGCCCCTCTTGAAACCCCAACATTACTTGTTATATATTCATCAAACTTTTGTAAAGACATGGTTGGATATTTGGTAACCCTTGTTGAATCAATGAATAAACATTAAAAAAGGAACCCATAGCCAAGAATATTTGAGCGCCTTCACTTGCATTGTCAAAGATGCATGTCAATCAAAAATTTATATAATTATAGCACATTGAGGTAGTGAATGATTCCCCCAATAATTATTAACATTTCATTCAGATTGGATGTTTCTTGACATTGTTTAAATGTTAATATTTGCTTATTCACACCTACTTCAAAATGTCATCAACGCATAGACTCTCAATGAGCTTGAAACCTTGAGTTGTCAATAGTGGATCCTTAGTAGATTACATAACATACTTCTCAAAACAAAAATATAATAACATTCAGAATTATGCATCATACAATAGAAACCATTTGACCACATTGTAAATAGTTATGATTTGTTATAAACCACATTCATACCTTGGTTAATTACAATAACATCCCAAATATCTTGAAGTTTTATAAATTCCTCCAAGTATGTAGCATCCATCAACTTTCTTCTTGCATACTCATTTTGTAATGATGACATTGTGAGAAAGGTGATATATGCTTAATGATTGTTACATGGAGCTACAAAATTCAATGGCCATTACTCTTCACGAAACCATTTAGAACCCCCCTAAAAGATTCAAAGAGGCAAACAAACTTGGACATTATCCATCCATTGAGGCTTGGCTTGTTCATTGATTATGTTTGTAATTTCCCAGATGACTCAAACCAAGACACAACCCTAATCAAAATCAATGGTGGAATAGAGCTCCAACGTAACCTTAAAATAAATGTGATGCATAAGGGAAAAATTTAAGGTGAAAGAGAGAAACATAAAATGACACTTAGACTTTAAGATCACCAAGTCCAAGGATGCGTTCACCATTAGTTGTGACAATGACCTTCACATCCTTTTTTAGCCAATTATTGAATATATCCAATGCCTTAAACCCCTATGAAATATAACAATGCAATCAGTAGAGGATTCATTAAAATGGAAATTATGAAGCTAAGAACCTTTTTGACCCATGCATAATTCACAAATATTCCACTACTTCAATGGGGACTTATTAATTACATTCTTTTACCAAGATCTTTCTTCACAACTTCCACAATTTTAAGTGTTGGGTTCAAGGATGCACTTACTTGTCTTTCAAGCTTACATATATGCCATGTGGATGCTGAAAGATCCTGCCAAATTTCTAGCATGCTTTTCCAATGATTAACATATAAACAATTGATAACATTTCCTCCACATATTCAAGCAATACCCCATAAAACAAATTTTCATTTCTTTCCTACTAATCTCACATAATTGATCCAACATGCCAATGGTCAATGTCAACCAACCTTAAGTTTTCTTATAACACTAAATGTTTAATGAATATTAAATAACAAATGAGAACCAAAATTGATAAATGTTGTCCATGGCCTCCAACATTCAAAAATATATTACCAATCAAACCAATGCCAAAAAATCACTACTAAAATTTTTGTCTTTTGTAACCAGTCACTATGTAACTGGCATGCAACTGGTTGTCATTTGCAACTATAAATTTGGTATTGTATAATTTTTCAGCCATACAGTTGTGTGTGTAACTAACATGCAACTAAATGTGTACAACATGGACACTTGTCATAAAAATAATGGGCTTAACTTATACATACTTAAATCATTATACTTAATATATCTACATAGGCTATGTATAATAATATTATGTGCCTTTAGTACTAAGGTCAACCCAATGCTAATTTAGATTAACTTAAACTAACCTAGGTTAAATAACCATAACTAAATTAACCTAGGTTAAATAAACAAAAAAGTTCAACTAACCATGGCTAAATTAAATTAGGCTAAAATATTTATGGCTAAATTAAAGTACGTTAAAACTAACCATGGTTAAATTAATTAGGCTAAATTAATTATGGTTAAATATAATTATGGTAAATTTAATATGGCTAAGTTAAGTTACGCCAAAATAATTATGGTTAAATTAAGTTAGGTTAAATTAATTATGGCTAAATTAAATTAAATTACATTAATTATGGCTAAATTAAATATGTTTAAATTAAGTTAGGCCAAACTAATTATGGTTAAATTAAATTAGGTTAACTTATTTATGGCTAAAATGAATTAAATTATATTAATTATGGCTAAAATAAATAAGGCCAAACTATTATGACTAAAATAAATTAGGCTAAATGATTTATGGCTAAAATAAGTTAAAACATATTTATTATGACTAAAATAAATTAAACCAAACTAAATTAACATGAAATAAATATGGCTAAATTAAATTAGGCCAAACAATTATGGCTAAATTAAATTAGGTTAAAATATTTATGGCTAAATTAAATTAGGCTAAAAATAAAAATGGTTAAATTAATTAGGCTAAATTAATTATGGCTAAACTAAATTATGTTAAATTAAATTAAGTTAGGCTAAATTAATTATGGTTAAACTAAACCATGGTTTAAATATATATATTCAAGTTTTAAATTTTTATTTATCAAACATATTTAAATATTTTCTAATTTGGCAAGTACTTCATTTTATTTTATTTTTTTTGGAATATTTTTCAGAAAGTGTAAATTTGATTAAATAAAAAATTATTCAGAATCAATTAATATGATAATATTAAAATTTATTATAAATGTTCGTAATTATCAATTAAATGTTTTTTATAATTATATATATATAATCAATAGGTATTATATATTAAAAAATTATTTTTTATGTTAAAATATTAATTTAAATAAGCTACACAAATTAACCTACAAGTACATAAACATCTTAAGTTAATTACTAATTTAAGCTAGATAATAATGTTAGAATAATATTTTCATTAAGTAACTATAATTATTAAAAATATCCTACAATCATCTTTGAAGTGAAAAAAACAAGGAGTAATGAAAAATTGACAAGAAGAAAAACATGAAAAAAAGAAAGAAAAAAAGTTTTTTTCAAAGTTACGAAACATGTTTTTTTTTTCTTTTCTTTGGACCCCTCCTATTTTCAAACCTCATAACTTTCTTATTTTTTATTCATTTTAAACGATTTAAAGTGTTATAGGAACGTCAACTGAAGTTCTACAAATCATATTCAACTTTAATAGCAAAAAAACCAACATAAGAGGAACTTTTTGGGTGTTTAAGAATCAGCCTTTGTAGTGTTCAATGGTCTTTTTTGAATTTTTGACCCCCTTTACTTTGGGGGATCATAACTTTCTCATTTCTAATCAATTTTCAACGATTCTTATTGTGTTAGATGCGCCAAGAGGAAGGCTTCAAGTTTTGTTTGGACACCGTAATCAACAAAACCCTCCCCTGGCTGCTATACTCTAATACATTAGTTGCATCTGATGTGCAACTAAGTTTGTTCATGAGGTTTGCAATAGAATTTTTTATCCCATATCCTTTGGCTTCCAATTCTATTTGGCTCAGTATATAACTAGGAGCAATAATTATATAGTAACGGACACTAAATGCCATTAGTGATGAGTGAATTTAAAAAGCTTGACCTTTATGAAATGGTTAATCTTAAAAATAAAATTGGATTATTCTAACCTTACTTATATAGCTTAAACCTAGTTATGTTCAACCTACTTACATACTTAAAGTAAGCCTATTTACCTAATAGGATTTAATAATAACCTACCTACATAGGCAACACGTGTCAACATCATATTAACCATAAATTGGACGATTTAAATTTTATTAATGAATATTTTAAGATAGGTGGGCTTTAATTTCTACGTGTCACCATATAATTGGTGTTTTAAAAATGGACACATGTCAACTGGTCAATGAACATTCCATGGTGTGCCAGGTGTCATCATCTTAGTGGCATAAATTTTAATGATTGACATTAATCCAATGAATTTTTTATTTTGAAAACAAAAAAATAATTAATTAGTGACATGTGTCCACAAGCTAGTTATCCAATTTTTAAACATGTGTCATATTTTTATTAATTGCATTGTAGTTGTAAGGAGAGTTGCACATAAGGTGCAACTACATTTGGATTAGTATGTATGGATGAACATGTATATTAGCACCATATATATATGTTACATACATGGTGTTGCATGCAACTCAATGTCATGTGCAACTTGTCTTATGCAACTACACAAATTTGCAATTGCATGTGTCACATGTAATTGAATTTTAGTTGCTAACGATAGTTGCAAAACCCAAAATTTATAGTAATGAATGTAAAGGAAATATTGAAATGCAAGTCTAGGAGTCAAGGGCATTAAAAAGATATAATGCATTGGTTTGAGTCAAACTTGCACTTGAAGGTTCATTATGTCCACGTATTTTTCCAATTAAGTTTCATATTGCCTCAAATTGTGCAGTATGTCTTCACTACTAAAAAAATTTGGATTTTACAATTATCATTTGCAATTAAAATTCAATTGCATGCGACACATGCAATTGCAAATTCGTGTAGTTACCTAAGACAAGTTGCACATGACATTTAATTACATGTTGCAACATGTATATATGATGTTAATATACATGTTCATCCATAAATACCAATCCAAATGTAGTTGCACCTTATGTGTAGCTTTCCTTGCAACTATAATCTAACTAATCAAAGTATGACACATGTTTGAAAATTGAATGACTTGCAGTTAGACATGTGTCACTTTTTAATTATTTTTGTGTTTTTTAATTAAAAAATATTGGATTAGTTTCAATCATTAAAGTTTCTACCACTAAAATGATGACACATAGCACATCATGGAACATTCATTGACCATTTTATAGTGTTCAATTTTAAACACCAAGTATATGGTGACACGTGGCAATTAAGGCCCACTTTTTAAAAAATTTAAATATTAATTAACAAAATCTAAAACATCCAATTTAAGGCTAATAAGATGTTGACACGTGGTGCTTAAGTAGGTAGGTAATTATTAAACCCTATTAGGTAGCTAGGTTTATTTAAATATGCAAGTAGGTTGAAAAGTAGCTAGGCTTAGGCTATATAAGTAAGTTTAGAATAATCCAATTTTATTTTTAGGTTTAACCATTTTATAAAGGTCAAGTTTTTTTTATTCACTCATTCCCAATGGCACTTGGTATTAGGTTAGTACATAGGTATTGCCCCTAGTTATATACTATGCCAAATCCAAAGGATATGGGATAAAAAATTCTATTATAAACCTCATTAACCAACTTAGTTGCACATTAAATGCAAATAATGTATCATAGTATACTAGTTCAGGGAGGGCTCTATTGCTTCTAGTGTCGAATCAAAACTTGAAGCCCTCCTCTTAGCGTATCTAAGACACCAAAAATCATCAAAAATGGATTACAAATGAAGAAGTTATGGCCCCCCAAAGTGAAAGGGGTCAAGAACTCAAAAAAACAAACCATTGAAAACTACAAAGGCCGATTCTTAAACACCCAAAAATTTCCTTTTATGTTGTTCTATTGCTATTAGACTTCAAAGATGATTTGAAAAACTTTGAGTGACACTCCTATAACATTTAAAATCATTTTAAATGAATAAAAAACAAGAAAGTTATAAGGTTTGAAAGTAGGAGGGGTCCAAAGAGAAGAAAAAAGGGAAAAAAAAGTTTTTTAACTTGAAAAAGTTTTTTTTCTTGTTAATTTTTCATTATTCCTTTTCCTTTGCACTTCAATAATTTAGTTTAGCCATAATTAGTTTACACTAATTTAATTTAGCCATAATTAGTTTGGCATAATTTATTTTAACCATAATGATTTTAGCCTAATTTAGTTCAACCATAATAATATAACCTAATTTAGTTAAGTCATAGTTAGTTTAGCCTGATTTAATTTGAATTAATTTAATTTATCCATAATTAATTTAGCCTAACTTAATTTAACCATGGTTAGTTCTAATTAATTTTAGCCTATTTTAATTTAGCCATAAATGGTTTAGCCTAACTTAATTTAGCCATAATTAGTTTGGCCTAATTTAATTTATCCATGGCTAATTTTCACGTAATTTAATTTAGCTATGGTGAGTTTAACCTAATTTAATTTAACCATGGTTAATTTAAGTTTTTAGTTAATTTAGCCTAAGTTAGTTTAGGCGAGCCTTAGTTAGCATGGGTTTAACCTTAGTACTAGAAATACATAATATTATTATAATACCCTATGTAGACATATTAAGTATATTAATTTAAGTATGTATAAGTTTGGGCCATTATTTTTATGACATGTGTCCATGTTATACACATTTAGTTGCATGTTAGTTGCATAGTGATTGGTTACAAATGATAGGATTTATACTAGTGCTTCCATCTACCATATGATGCAAGGTCCAACATGTCCAAGAAGCACTTCACTATGAACCACATAAAAACATAACAATAATTCATCAAAATCCTTGAAAATACAAAATATCATCAAAATGAAAACAATAAATACTACAATTAATAGAAAGGAATTGCAATAGAAAAAAAAATCTATGCTTTCCGCACACCACAATAAAATAGATAAAAAATCCTTGCAAAAATAGAAAGTTTTAACATATTGATGCCATTGCCAAGCTAGGAAACATGACATACTAAAGATGGGCTTCAGACAACAAATTAGGGTTTGTGAGCACCACATTAAATTAGATAGCTCGCATGAAATTGCATTATGATTTGATGGTTGTAAATTGAAACGAAGGAATGGCTATCATAAAGCAATGGCAATGTAGTGGCACCACTATAGTTGTTTAGTGCCAACCTTCCCTTGCTGCATCTTTTTCAAGTTTAAGCGAATGCGTTCAGTGCATTTCACTACACAAACACACATTTCGAAAACATTGACTACCACAAGGCCTAAATGCAACAATCTTCTACATGAAAGTGTTAATTGAGTTATGGGCCTTTTTGTAGAAAAGTTCATTAATGGAACAAACACTTGTGGACAATGTAAAGGCATCAACTTGTCAATGTGTGTCTTCTCTTTTTATGAGAAATTATGTCACATTGTCATTATTCATTTGTAGTGTTAATAATAACATCAATCTAGTCAAGATCTCACCATCAAATCTGCTTATTGTTAGGAAGCAAAGGTTATACAATCAAACATACTCCAAGCCATGTTTCTCCAACAAGACTATGGTCTTTGTTGACATCATGTTGAGGGATTTGGAACATAGGAGTATTGTGTTGTATATATGGGTGTAAGTTGTTGAATCTTTATAGCTAAACAAATTGTTTGGTGGATTAGGTTGCATGGCAATGTGCTTAAGTGTATTAGACCTAGACACTCTTCCTTCTCCACCTACCTAGAACATAAAGTCCAAAATGGCATTTGTTGCAAGAAGAATGAGAAGTCTCTTATTGTTTTGTTGGATTAAGTTTTTTGAAACCAGATTGTTGTAGCAATTTGGTCATTATAATTTTCCAATGACCTTTGGGTTTTCTCACAAATTCTTCTTCTTTTGCATCATCTTACCTAACATGTGAATGGATTTATCTTATGATTCAATTAGTATATAATTTTGATTTATTTTATGATTTTAATTAGTATATAAATTTATATTAACTATTTTGGATTGTTGGTAGGGAAGCTTTTATTCACAAAAGGACAACAAGCAAGTAAGCAAGAGCAAAGAAACAAAAGGTGGAGCAAGTCCACGTTGATGACCAAGATAACTTTTTGCATAAGAAACCCAACGAAAAAACAAGGACCACAATTACCAACAAAGCCCCAATGTGATGCACCAGTATATTCCAATGTAACCCTAAACTCCAAGAGGTTGAGAATGATTTGTTGAGTGACCAACATAGTTGGTTGGATAGCCATGCATCCTTTTACATGAACCCCCTGAGGTATGGAAAAATGGAATATGGACACTCATTATTACATCCTATAGGGGCACCAAATCGATAATATAGTATTGTGGTGTGTAAGTTTATGGCCATTTTTGCAATTTCATGTTCAAGGCCAACTAATAGATCTGTAATTTTGAAGTTGTAGTATTTTTTGAAGTTGGATTAGCCCTT
>Ga0116228_10001513_pt1 | contig 19379 bp, 19 predicted proteins | sample S1TSphfallax_2_FD_89694 | JGI IMG/M metagenome (GOLD analysis project Ga0116228, IMG submission 89694) | Host-associated microbial communities from peat moss isolated from Minnesota, USA - S1T2_Fc - Sphagnum fallax MG | ecosystem: Host-associated > Plants > Peat moss > Unclassified | place... | reverse complement strand
TGTTTCTTTTTTTCAAAAAAGAAAAACGTCCTTCCTTCGTCCTAGAGCGGCTTCAGCCTGTCTGGAAAATCGCCAGCGTCCGTCGGGCCGCTCCAGGTTGTTGTTTGCAGAGCATTTGTATCAGCTCAAGATGCCCGCCTCAATCGAGCGATTCCAGTCAGGCTGAAAATGCTCTAAAACACCAACCGCAACCCAGCGAACAAAACCCCGGAAATCAACGCCGCCGCCGGCAATGTCAGCACCCAAGCCAGTCCGATCGCCTTCAAGGTCCCCCATTGCAACCCCGACCCGTTCGCCGCCATCGTCCCCGCCACACCCGACGACAGAACATGCGTGGTCGAAACCGGCAGCCCGAACTGGTCGGCCGCCATGATGGTCGCCGCCGCCACCAATTCGGCCGAAGCGCCCTGCCCGTAGCTCAGATGCGTCTTGCCGATACGTTCCCCCACCGTCACCACGATGCGCTTCCATCCCACCATGGTGCCGAGGCCCAGCGCGATCGCCACCGTCACCTTCACCCATAACGGAATGAACCGGGTTCCCGCATCGAGGCTGCCGCGGAACGATGCCACGGCGGACTTGTCGGCGCCGTCGTAGGTAGCCGCGGCCAACAGACGCTTCGCCGCCTCGCTGGCGAGATACATCTCGTTGCGCACGTTCTGCACCCGCGCGGCCGGCACCTTCTTCACCGCGCCGCTCTGCTGCACCTGGCTGCCGATGTCCTGCGCCAGGGCGGCCAGCGCACTCTGCACGGCCGCGCCGCCAAGATTGCGCGCCGCCAGCGCCTTTTCCACCGCCGCCCGCGCGTCCCGCGGCGAGGGTGCAGCTTTGTCGCCGTGCGCCACGAACACGCTATGCGCCCGATCCATCGACTGGACGAACGCCGGGGTAGAACTGTCCGGCATGGTGTGGTTCAGCGCATAGGCGGTCGGCAACGTGCCGATCAGGATGAGCATGATCAAGCCCATCCCCTTCTGCCCGTCGTTGCTGCCATGCGCGAACGACACGCCGGTGCAGGTCAGAACCAGCAACCCCCTGATCCACAGCGGCGGCGGTCTGTTGCCCTCCGGCGCCGTGTAGAGGGCCGGCACATGCACCAGCCTCTTGCACGCCAGCAGCAGCAGCGCAGAGCCTGCGAAGCCCACCACCGGGCTGATCAGCAGCGCCTTGAACACGCCGACGGCCGAATTCCAGTCCACCCCGGAAGCGCCGTTCCCCGCCAGCAACTGGTTGGCAAGCCCCACGCCGATGATCGACCCCACCAGCGTGTGCGATGAACTCGCCGGAAGTCCAAGCGACCAGGTGCCCAAATTCCAGATGATCGCGGCAATCAGCAGCGCGAAAATCATCGCCAGCCCCGCTCCGCTGCCGACCCGCAGGATGAGTTCCACCGGCAGCAGGCTGACCACGGTGAAGGCGACGGTGCCGGACGACGTCAGCACGCCGAACCGGTTGAACGTGCCCGACCACACCACCGCGATCGGCGCCGGCAGGCTATTCGTATAGATGACGGTGGCGACCGCGTTCGCCGTGTCATGAAAGCCGTTCACGAATTCGAAGCCCAGCGCGATCAGCAGTGCGACCCCGAGCAGCACGAACACACCGGTCGCCAACGGCTCACCGCCGGCGATGGTGATATCGTTGTCGAGCCCGAGCACCGCATAGAGCACGCCGCCCGCCAGCAGGCCGACGAACAGGATAATGGCGGCCATGTGAGGTGGACCGCCCATCTCGGGCCTGGCGGCCGATGCAAGCTCCCGATTCGCGGTCAACGCGTAGTCAGACATGTCCCACCCCTGGATCAGGTCGCAAAGACGATCCGTTTATCGCCTGGCGCGCGCGGCAGTGTGACAGCCTGATGAAGTTTCGCCTGGTTCCGCCGTCCGGCGTGCCGCCGGGCTGCCTTGACCGTAGGGTCGCGACCGGCATAGCAGCCTCCTGTATTGATCCGCACGCGCGGCGGGGAATGGCCGCCAAGAACGCGCGATAACATTGCCCCGGCACCACTGCGAGGAACGTCCGATGAATTTCCGCACCCTGGACACCGCCGATGTGCGCGGAAAGCGCGTGCTGCTGCGTGCCGACCTCAATGTGCCGGTGCGCGACGGCCGGATTACCGACCTCACCCGCCTCGAGCGCCTCACGCCCACGATCCGCGAACTGGCCGACAAGGGCGCCCGGGTCATCGTGGTGAGCCATTTCGATCGGCCAAACGGCAAAGTGGTGCCGGGCATGTCGCTGCGCCCGATCAGCGCCGCGCTGCGTGACGTGCTGGGCCACGACGTATTCTTCGCCGACGACTGCATCGGTCCGATCGCCGAGGAAGCCGTCGCGCGGCTGGAGCCCGGCCAGGTGCTGGTGATGGAAAACACCCGCTTCCACGCCGGCGAGGAGGAAAACGACCCCGAAATGGCGCGGCGCCTCGCGGCGCTCGCCGACATCTACGTCAACGACGCCTTCTCGGCGGCGCATCGCGCCCATGCCAGCACCGAGGGCGTGGCGCGCCATCTGCCGAGCATGGCCGGCCGCCTGATGCAGCGCGAGCTGGAGGCGCTGACCGACGCGCTGGAGCACCCCGAGCGCCCGGTCGGCGCCATCGTCGGCGGTAGCAAAGTGAGCACCAAGCTGGCGTTGCTCGGCAATCTGGTCGGCAAGGTCGACGTGCTGGTGATCGGCGGCGCCATGGCGAACACGTTCCTGGCGGCGCAGGGCGTGGGCGTCGGCAAGTCGCTGCAGGAAGCCGACATGCACCAGACCGCCCGCGACATCCTCACCCGCGCCAAGCAGGCCGGCTGTGACATCATCCTGCCGGTGGACGCCGTGACCGCCACCGAATTTCGCGCCCATGCCCCCACCCGCACCGTCAAGATCGGCGAAGTGCCGGCCGATTCGATGATCCTGGACGTCGGCCCCGCCACCGTTGCGCAGCTGACCGCGCGCCTGGCGACCCTGCGCACGCTGGTATGGAACGGCCCGCTCGGCGCGTTCGAAACGCCGCCGTTCGACACCGCCACCGTGGCGCTCGCCCAGGCCGTCGCCGCGGCCACCGACACCGGCAAACTGCGCTCCGTCGCCGGCGGCGGCGATACCGTCGCGGCCCTCAAGCACGCCGGCGTCATCGACCGCATCAGCTACGTCTCGACCGCCGGCGGCGCGTTCCTGGAGTGGCTGGAAGGCAAGCTGTTGCCCGGGATCCAAGCCCTGCAAGCGCTGGAAGGCGTTATTTTCCCGGCGTAAGAAAGCTGTTCATTTCTCCAGGAAAGAACTGCTTTCTTCATTGCAACGGCCGCCGCCACACGCCCGCACAGTTTGTCACACACCGCAATGCGCCGGGGTGGTAGCTAGGCTCATGGACACCAACGCCGCCATTGCATTTTCACGCTTCGGATTGGGCCGCCGGCGCGACGAGCCGGCGCCGGACGATGCGCGTGCGTGGCTGCGCGCGCAGCTCGAAGGCCCGGACACCGCACCGACGGCCGGCTTGCCGACCCTGGACGAAGCGCTGGCCCAGGCAAAGGAGGTGGCCAATGCCGCCAAGGTCGCAACGCCGGATCGCATCCAGAAAAAGGTCGAAACGCCTGTGCATGAAATGTTCAAGCAACAGGCGCGCATGGAGACGATGGCATTCCTGTCCAACGCCATGCTGACGCAGGCCGGCTTTCGCGAGCGTCTGGTATGGTTCTGGGCCAATCATTTCACCGTCGCAGCCCGCACCCGCATCACCGTGGCGAGCCTCGGGTGCTATATACGCGATGCAATCCGCCCCCATGTGACCGGCAAGTTCAGCGATATGCTGCTTGCGGTCATGCGCCACCCGGCGATGCTGGACTATCTGGACCAAACCAGGTCCAAGGGGCCCGACAGCAGCCTCGGCGCGCGGAAACATCTCGGCCTCAACGAGAACCTGGCGCGCGAGTGTCTGGAACTGCACACCGTCACGCCGGCCAGCGGCTACACCCAGACCGACGTGACCAACTTCGCCAAGGTGCTCACCGGCTGGACCGTCGAGCTTGGGCGGGAGCCGCGCGGCTTTATCTACCGGGCGGACGCGCACGAGCCCGGCCAGCAAATGGTGATGGGCCGCGTCTGGCCCGAGGGCGAGGAAGGCGGCGTGGCGCTGCTGACCTGGCTTGCGGACCATCCGAGCACGCAGCATCATCTGGCGGAGAAGCTGGTGCGCCATTTCGTCGCCGACGACCCGCCGCCCGCCGACGTGGCGCGCATTCAGGCCGTGCTGCACCAGACGGGTGGCGACCTGGGCGCCGCGGCGCGTGCGGTCACCGACCTGCCGCGCGCCTGGCAGCCATTGACCAAAGTGCGCGCGCCATTGGATTACGTCGTGGCAACGATGCGCGCCGTGGGCGCCAATCCTCAAGCCGAACCGCGCCTCATGGAAGTGGTGCGCAATCTCGGCGAGCCGATGTTTCAGGCGCCCTTCCCGATCGGCTGGCCGGACCGCGCGGTGGATTGGGCAGGACCGGAGGCGTTGCTGCAGCGCGTCGATTTTGCCTACCAGTTCGCCGCCCGGGTCACCGACCAGGAGCCCATGGAGGTGGCGCAGAACACGCTCGGGCCTTTGCTGGCCGCGGAAACCCTGGATGAAATACGCCGTGCCGGCTCGCGCCAGGACGGCCTGACGCTGCTTTTCGCGTCCCCCGAATTCCAAAGGCGCTGACAATGATGTCGCCCACCCCACACACATTGCCGATGCTGACCCGCCGCGCCGCGTTGCTGGGGCTCACGGCGGCTTTTTCATTGGGCCGTACGTCGCTCGCACTGGGCGCCGCGCCGACGCAGAACCGGTTTGTCGTCATCATCCTGCGCGGCGCGCTGGACGGCATGTCCGCGGTGCAGCCTTACGGCGACCCTGCCTTCGCCAGTCTGCGCGGGCCACTGGCGCTGCCGCCGCCCGGCGCCGATGGCGGCGTGCTGGACCTCGGCGGCTTCTACGGCCTGCATCCGTCGCTGGCCAATTTGCACGGCATGTACAAGGCTGGCGATGCGCTGATCCTGCACGCGGTGGCCGGCCATTACCGCAGCCGCAGCCATTTTGAGGCGCAGGATTATCTCGAATGCGGGGTGGAGCAGAGGCTCGGCAGCGGCTGGCTCAACCGGGCGGTCGCCACCATGCCGGCCATGCCCGGGCAGGACCTCGCGCTCACCATGGGTCTGGCGACCCCGTTGATGCTGCGCGGCCCGGCGAAAGTGGAAGCCTGGGCGCCCGAGCATTTCGGCCAGACGCCACCCGATGACCTCTATGCCCGCCTTCTGCGGCTGTCGGCGCACGACCCGGTGATCGGGCCGGCACTGGCCGAAGGCATCAAGCAGCGCGGTGTGTCGCTGCAAACCCTCGGCGACGGCAAGCCGACGGCCGGCGCGATGCTGGCCGGCGCCGCTGGCCGGTTGCTGGCAACTCAAACCGGTCCGCGCGTCGCCGTGCTCGAACTTGACGGTTGGGACACCCACACCGCGCAGGTAAATCGGCTGAAAACCGCGCTGACCCATCTGGACGACACGCTGGCGGCGTTGCGGGCAGGCCTCGGCGATGCGTGGCCACACACGGCGGTGCTGGTGGTGACCGAGTTTGGCCGCACCGCGCGGATCAACGGCACCAACGGCACCGATCACGGCACCGGCGCCGTGGCTTTTCTGGCCGGCGGTGCCGTCGCCGGAGGCCGTGTGCGTGCCGACTGGCCGGGGCTCGGCCCGGGGCGTTTGTTCGAGGACCGCGATCTGATGCCCACGGCCGACGTGCGCGCCATCGCCAAGGGCGTGCTCGCCTCGCATCTGGGCCTTGGCGAACGCGGCCTCGAGGCGGCATTTCCGGGCAGCCAGGATGCCCCTGCGATGCGCGGTTTGTTGCGGGTGTGACAGTCGATTAAGGCAGGATCCCTTCTTATTCCTTCCTATCCATGGCTGGAGCGGCTTCAGCCTGACTGGAAAATCGCCAGCGTCCGTCGGGCCGCTCTAGGTTGTTGTTTGCAGAGCATGTGTATCAGCTCAAGATGCCCGCCTCAATCGAGCGATTCCAGTCAGGCTGAAAATGCTCTAAGAATCCTACTTACTGTCAGGCCGAGAGTTGCCGTTGCGGCCAATTTTTGAGGTCCGCTCATGCGTCTGTGCCAATCTGCGCGTAAGAGCGACTTCACCCTAAGCCGGCTGCCATAATTCGATGCGATTCCCGTCGGGATCGTGCAGGTGGGCAAAGCGTCCGTTTGGGTAGGTCTCCGGATCGATATCCACTGCAATGCCCTTGCCGCGCAATTGCGCTGCCATCTTGTCCAGGTCGCGCACACGGAAATTCACCATCCACATCTGTGTGGGCGAGCCAAAATATTTGGTCGTGCGCGGGAACGGGGCGAACGCGGTGGGACCGGCTTCGGTACGCCAAGGCTGCATGCCGTGCTTGGTGGGAATCAGCGCGATGCCAAGATTGTCGTGATACCAGCGGGCGATCGCATCCGGATCATTGGCGCGAAAAAACAGTCCGCCAATGCCCACGACCTTTTCGCTTTCCGTGCTGTCGCGCGCGGTGCCGCTGGCCGCCAAGGCCGCCCCAGGCACCGCAGCCATGAGCAAAAATGCCTGTCGTCTATCCACCGCCATTAATCTACCCTCCGCCCCATCACACCGTTACATTACCGAACGACATTGCCGCAAACAAGACAAAATTTCTTTGGTTCCTTTTTTCGAAAAAAGAACTGCTTTCTTACGACCCCTTGCGCTTCAAATACGGCATCGGATCAACCGCCGACCCGCCCCGGCGCAGCTCCACATACAACCCCGGCCTGTCCGCACTCTCGGCCGGATCGAAATCCGCCATCCGCCCCACCGGCTCACCCGCCCGCACCTGCGCCCCTACCACCGCATCCAGCCGATCCATCCCGGCAAGAACGAAATCATATCCGCCGCCGCATTCGACAATAATCAGCCGCCCATAACTCCGGAAAGGCGCCGCAAACCCCACCCGCCCGGTGCACGGACTCGAAACGAAAGCCGCCGGCGCCGTGCTGAACGTAACGCCTGTCGCCGGCCCATCCTCCGCCGGCGCACCCCAGGCCCGCACAATCCGTCCCGCAACCGGCGTCACCAGCGGCGCCCCCGCAAGTCCCGGACCCGCCGGCCGTGACAGCGCCACTTGACGCGCGCGCGCTGCGTTTTGCGCACCCTGGTTTTGACGGTCGGCACGCGCCGCATCCTGCGCAGCGCGCGCCGCCGCCTGCGCCTGCGCCCTGGTCATTGCCGCAACCGCCCCGGGCAAATCAGCCGCCTTGGCCGCCTGCAACGATGCGGCCAACGCCGCCGCACCGGACTCGCCCCGATCCGCCGGCGCCGAACCCTTGGCTTGCCGCAGTTGCTGCTCCAGCGCCGCCGCCAGCGCCCGCTGCGCCGCCCGTTCCGCCTGCAGGGTTTTCTGCGTATGCGTAATGGTGTGTGCCAGCGCGGCCGCATCGTTCTGCCGCCGCCGCAGTTCCGCCACCTGCCGCGCAAGTTCCGCGCCCAGCCCCTGCGCCACCAGCAACCCCTCCAGCGCCTGGTCCGCCGGTGCCTGCGCCGCCAATATCGTTTCGGAGGGATAAAGCGACAACCGCAACGCCAGCGGCAGCAGCGCATTCAAATCCCGCGTGCGGCGCGCAATGTCCGCCGCCGCTTCGCGCTGCGCATCGAGCGAAGCCGCCAGCGCGTGGGCCGTATCGTCCAACTTGCCTTCCAGCACCCGCAGCCGCGCCGCGTCCTCCACCCGTTGCGTGGCGGGGGCGGCGGCAGCCAGAAACAAAAGAAAGCAGTTCTTTTTTGAAAAAAAGAACCAAAAAACTTTTGTTCTTAAAGCAAAAAGTTTTTTGTTTCTTTTTTTCAAAAAAGAAATACTTCCTTCCTTTTTCCCTAAACCAGCGACGTTCCAGTCATCTCCGCCGGCACCGGCAATCCCATCAACGCCAGCAAGGTAGGCGCCAGATCCGCTAGCCGCCCATCGCGCATCGTAGCGCCAGCACGCCCCGCAAGAAAGATAGGCACCGGATTGGTCGTATGGGCGGTATGCGGCCCACCCGTATCGGGGTCGCGCATCAATTCGCAATTGCCGTGATCCGCCGTCACCAGCAGCGCCCCACCCTGCCGCGCCATGGCGTCGGCAATCCGCCCCAGCCCGGCATCCACCGCTTCCACCGCGCGAATCGCGGCCGGCAGACTTCCGGTATGGCCAACCATGTCCGGATTGGCGAAATTCAGAATAATCAGATCGTAACGGCCACCATCGATCGCCGCCACCGCCTGGTCGGCCAGTTCCGCCGCGGACATTTCCGGCTGCAAATCATACGTCGCCACCCTGGGCGACGGCACCATGATGCGATCCTCGCCCGGATACGGCGTTTCCTCGCCGCCATTGAGAAAATACGTCACATGCGGATATTTCTCGGTCTCCGCCATGCGCAACTGCGTGCGGCCCGCTGCCGAAACGACCTGGCCCAGAATATTCTGCAGCGGCACCGGCGCGAATAGCGCCCCCATGCGACCGGCCAGCGTATCGCTATACTGCGTCATGCCGGCCGCGGCGGCAAACTTCTTCGGCGCGCGCGAAAACCCATCGAAATCGGGGTCCAGCAACGCCGCCAGAATTTCGCGCACGCGGTCCGCCCGGAAATTGAAGCACAGCAGCACATCGCCGTCCTTCATGCCGCCATAGCCATCGACCACGGTCGGCGGAATGAATTCGTCGGTGACATCCTGCGCATACGCGGCCCGAATGGCGGCCTCCGCGGTCGGCGCCACAGACCCCTCGGCGTCCGCCATGGCCGCATAGGCGCGCTGCACGCGGTCCCACCTCTTGTCGCGATCCATCGGAAAATAGCGCCCGGACACCGTGGCTACCCTGGCCGCAGCCGGCAACGCCGCCACGAATTCATGCACGAAATGCAGCCCGGTCCGAGGCCCCGTATCGCGCCCATCGGTAAACACATGCACCGCAACAGGCACCCCGGCCTGCGTCACAATGCGCGCCAGCGCCAGCGCGTGGTCCTGGTGCGAATGCACCCCGCCATCCGAAATCAGCCCGAACAAATGGCACGTCCCGCCCGACTCCTGCGCCGCCGCAATCACCCGCCGCAACGCCGCCGCCGCCGCCAGCGACCCGTCATGGATCGCATCCCCGATGCGCACCAATTCCTGCGGCACCACGCGCCCCGCCCCGATATTCAGATGCCCCACCTCCGAATTGCCCATCTGCCCGCCCGGCAACCCCACATCCCGCCCCGACGTCGTCAGGAACGCACGCGGCCCCGACCCCCACAACGCATCGAACCTGGGCTTGCGCGCCTGCGCCACGGCGTTGTCCGCCGCCTCCTCGCGCCAGCCGAAACCGTCCAGGATCACAAGCATGACGGGGGACATCACCACTCCAAAAAAGTAAAAAGGCCGGGGGACTTGTCCCCGTCGTGCGAAGCACGCATTCGCGTGACGGTGTCCAGGGGCAGAGCCCCGGCCTTCTTACTCCTCTGAGTCGGGGATATGAATAACGTGGTCATCTCCGCCGTCGTTCAGGGCGGCGTCGACCACGGCCTGGATATGCCGGCCGCGTCCCGGGATATGCCAGCCCCGCACCACCGGCGCGGCGGCGGGCGCGGGCGCCGCCGCGAAACCCGGAACATCGGCAATTTCCGCCAGCACGTTCATGTCGGGATGAACGCTCCGTGCATTCACGCTGACCATATATGAGTCGGACAGGTTCGGCGACGCCGGCGTGTTGCTGACAATGTTCTGCGCAAGCGCCACATCCTGCCTCCGCAACCAGGCCGCCGCGCGCCGGCAATATTGGATCGACAGCGGCGAATATCCCTCCTCGCCCACCCCCGCGCGATACTTCATCAGCGCGCGGCATGCATTGCCGCCGCTCGCCGCCCACGCCCTTGCCAGGTAGGTCACCCCGTAATGAATGTTTGTCGCCGGGTCGAACAGCCCCGCCATATCGCCGGCATATCCCAGCATGCGCGCGGTTCCCGGCATTATCTGCATCATGCCGATTTCGCCGGAGCTGCCGACCGAGCCCGGCGTATAGCCCGTCTCGACAATCGCCACCGCGTCCGCCAGCGCCGGCGGCACACCAAACCGCTGCGCCTCCTGCCTTACCAGCGGCCAAAGCTGGTCGCGTGCGCCGCTTGCGTACGGCGTGGTCTCACCCAGCCCGTGCAACACCGGCGCCGGCAATTCCAGAAGCGGCGTGGCGTCCGCTCGCGTGGCGCCCAGCATAATTACGCAAGCTAAAAAAAGACGCATCACCCGCTCAAGAATGCAGCGAGAGAACTCTTAGGCGAAATCGGCCCGTCCGTTCAACGGAAATTGGTTCGCGGCCCGCGCGGGGTTTTGGCAGCCCGCGAAGCGGCGCATAAGGGCGCGATCACTCAGCTGGACTCCTGCCCATGACCACAAACGCCGGCCTGCTCGCCCGCCGCAACGCGGCCGTGCCGCGGGCCCTCGGCCACGCCACCAACGCCTACGCCCAGCGGGCTTTGAACGCCGAGGTTTGGGACGTCGAGGGCACCCGCTACGTCGATTTCGCCGGCGGCATCGCCGTGCTGAACACTGGCCACTGCCACCCGCGCGTCATGGCGGCCGCGCGTGAGCAGATGGAGCGCTTCACCCATACCTGCGTGCAGGTGCTGGCCTACGAGCCCTACATCGAGCTGGCCGAACGCCTGAACGCGCTCGCCCCGTTCACCGGCCCCGCCCGCACCATCTTCTTCACCACCGGCGCCGAGGCGGTGGAAAACGCGGTAAAGATTGCCCGTGTGGCCACCGGCCGCGGCGGCATCATCGCCTTTTCCGGCGCCTTCCACGGCCGCACCATCATGACCAGCGCGCTGACCGGCAAAACCTTCCCCTACAAGCGCGGTTTTGGCCCGTTTCCGCCCGAGATTTACCACGTCCCCTTCCCCATCGAGCATCACGGCATCACCGTCGCCGACAGCCTGCGCGCGTTGGAGTACTTGTTCCGCAGCGATATCGAACCTGGCCGCGTCGCCGCCATCATGATCGAGCCGATCCAGGGCGAAGGCGGTTTCTACGAAGCGCCTGTCGAATTGTTACAAGCTCTGCGGAAAGTTTGTGACGAGCACGGCATTCTTCTGGTCAGCGACGAAGTGCAATCCGGCTTCGGCCGGACCGGCAAAATGTTCGGCATCGAGCATAGCGGCGTGGAGCCCGATCTCGTCACGGTGGCGAAATCGCTCGCCGGCGGCTTTCCGCTCTCCGGCGTCATCGGCCGCGACATGATCATGCAGGCGGCCGAACCAGGCGGCCTCGGCGGCACCTACGCCGGCAACCCCATCGCCTGCGCCGCCGCGCTCGCCGTGTTAGACGTCATCGAGGATGAAAAACTCCTATCCCGCGCCGACACCATCGGCGCCCGCATCAAGCAGCGCCTCCACACGATTGCCCAGCGCAACGACACCATGCCCATCGGCGCCATCCGCGGCCCCGGCGCCATGATCGGCTTCGAAATTTTCAAAGGCCGCGGCGGCACCGAGCCCGATCCGGATGCGACCAAACGGGTCACGTCGCGCGCCTTGCAGGAAGGCCTGATCCTGCTGTCGTGCGGCGTTTACGCCAACGTCATCCGCGTGCTGGTGCCGCTCACCGTGCAGGACGACATTCTCGAGGAAGGCCTCGGCAAACTCGAACGCGCCTTGGCCGCGTAATGGACGACACCATGAGCGACACCGCGCCGAGCGAGTTACCCGACCGGCTCTCCAACAACCCGAAGAGCCCCTTTTACAACGAGGCGCTGCTATCCCGCGGCGTCGGCGTTCGTTTCAAAGGCATCGAGCGCAACAATGTCGAGGAATACTGCATCAGCGAGGGCTGGGTCCGCGTCGCCGTCGGCAACACCCGCGACCGCTTCGGCCAACCTTTGACGATGCGCCTGAACGGCGACGTCGAAGTCTACATCCGCGGCACCGACGCATAAGTGAGTGCGATGCCGGCCGAGGACCGTCGCATCCGCGCAACAATCGCCCTCTACATCGGAGGTTTTTCCGTAGGCGTCCTCTCCCACGCACGCGACTTCCTGACCCATGGCTGGTTGCCATACCAGTGGGGCATCCCCCTCCTGGACGCATTCTGGACATCGTTGATCCTGCTCGACCTCGCGGTCGTTGCCCTGCTTCTGGCAGGCTATCGCCGCACCGGCCTGATTGCCGCACTGACCGTCATGACATGCGATGTTGCCGCGAACGCCTACGCCTCATTCGTCATGCAGATCCCCGGCTTCGCCAGCGGACTGGTCATGCAGGCGGCCTTTTTCGGGTTTGTAGCAGGAACGATCGCTTTCGTCTGGCCCGCGAACGGTGGAACTGTCAAAGAATTTTAGGGCATTTTCAGCCTGACTGGAACCGCTTAGGCATCGTCGGCAAATAAGTGCGTTGGCACGCCGACAAAGATGCCTTTTCAAACAAGGGCTAAGGGCCCGTTCGACCTTCAACTCGATTCAGTTATTGTTGAACGGGCCCTTGGCGGAATCAGCAGGTTAAGGCTGATACAAATGCTCCACAAACAACAACCGAGAGCGGCCCGATGGACGCCGAAATGTTTCCAGTCAGGCTTAAGCCGCTCTAGCCACAGATAGGGAGATGATGAACGCGGATAAGAAAGGATTTCGGGTCGTCCGAGTTGGGGTAATTGTGCCCAGCCATCGCCTCGATTCTTTCTTATCTGTGTTCATCTCTTCTTATCTGTGGCTAAAAATCTTCCTTTACCGCAACGTAAGGCTGCGTCACCGCCCGCAAATCACACCCGCCCGATCTGGGTCGCTGCCGCATCCACCTAATGCGTCCAGCAGGGCCGTGTCACGTGCGGCCATGCCGAACGAAGATTGGATCGGGGGCGTAGGGAACGGGAATATCTCCGTCCGCCGCGATCCTGACCGTCTGCCAAGCCGTCCCGGCCTCGATAATGTGGAGATCGCGCTCCAGCATGGCAAGAAAGGTCTGCGTCCCCATGATGTCGGCGTCGAGGAGGTTGGTCTGAACCGCCGCAACAAAGACGGCCCTGGCGGCGCGGTCGTCAACGAGAAGGACAAGCGTCTCCCCGGCCCCGACCAATGCGGCCGCCAACGGGACCACCTCGGCGATGCTGGCTTCTCCCCGCCCTCGCCATGTCGGCTTGTCATCCGGAACACGCCCCGCGCCAACCCAGTTCCGCATCTCGCGGCGGTAGTCGGCCCCTTGGGCCGTCGGCTGGATAAGGATGCGATTCGCGTTGTCCGAGAACCAGTCCCGTAGCGCGGCCCGCTGGCCACTTCGCTGGTCCGCGCCAGGATCGGGATCCCTCAGCGCCTCCTCGCGCACCATGTCGGTGACCCACACATCCGCGCCGAGTTCGAAGAGCCAGTCGAGCGCATCCTTGCCCATCATCGACAGCAGGGACAGCGGCGTATTGTCGGGGATCAGAAGCCTCGGCCGAGCTCCATTCGTCACGCCCGGCGCCCTGGTAGGTGGTCTGGTTCTGCCGTGCCGAGCCGCGCCCGAACCCTCGCCAGCTCTGTGTCAATCGCCGCCGAGGTCTTGCCCGACAAGGCGTCGTCGGCCATCTGGCGGGCTGCCGCCCTGACGTCGCTGGTGTCGTAGCCAAGAGTATCTTCATGACCCCCGCGCAGCACGAGTGGCCGCCGCGGCATGGCCGCGATCGGCACCGTCTCCCCCGCAGCCAATTTCAGCCGGCGATACTCTTCCGCGGACATCAGGACAATTCTGGGCTGACCACGGTTGATCAGAACCGTAGGTTCGGCGCCCGCCGAGTCCAAAACCACCCTGAGATGCTTCTGCAAGTCCGAGGACGTGAACGCCTGCATGTCCGCCCCTATCATGCCACCGAGGCGTATTTACATATTTTTATATAAAATGCAAGGATCACCGCAAAACCGCTCGCGTGCCCATGCACGATCGCCGACGGCGGATTGTTTGCCTGCGTCGCTGCGGCCTCATCCATCCGCGCAAATGCCAGCTTCAACTGACGTGCTTTGGCAATCGTTAGGCAGCTCAAAGGTTTTTTCGCCAAAGATAAGAAGAGATGAACGCGGATAAGAAAGGATTTCGGGTCGTCCGAGTTGGCGTAATTGTGCCCAGCCATCGCCTCGATTCTTTCTTATCTGTGTTCATCTCTTCTTATCTGTGGCAAAAACTCTTTCTTTTAACGCAACGTAAAGCTACGTCAACGCCCGCAAATCAAGCCCGCCCGATCTGTGTCGCCGCCGCATCCAGCGCCGCGGCCACGCCGTCCACCTCTTCCGGCGTCAGCACCCGCGCCGCGAGCCGCAGGCGCACCGCGACCTTCACGTTTTCCAGCGCGCGCACAATCGCCGACGGCGGATTGTTCGCCTGGGTCGCGGCGGCCTCATCCATCCGTGCGAACGCCCCCTTCAGCGCCGTCTCATTCGCCGCGAGATACAAACGCCCCTCATCGGTAATGCTGTGCAGCTTGCGACCCGCCTCCGCCGGCGCCACGGCCACGTGCCCAAGTTCCTCCAGCAACGTGAGCGTCGGATAAACCACCCCAGGGCTCGGGCTATACGCCCCGCCGAGCCGGTCCTCGATGGCCTTGATGAGCTCATACCCGTGCCGCGGCCGTTCCGCGATCAGCGCGAGAATAACCAGCCGCAATTCCCCATGGTCGAACAGCCGCCGCCGGCTATGGCCATGGCGATGCCCATGCCGGTGTTCCCCCCGGTCTCCGCGCGAAAACGCCTCATGTGCATGCCGCCGTCCGTGATCGTATGAGTGAGTCATAGTATGTTTTGTCCTATTTAGATATGTCATAAATACCGATATATCTAATTGGCACGAACGTGCAAGCCCCCACCCAGCAAACTTTCGCCGCGACGCTGGAAACAGCGTCCCACGGACTCGCCCACCGCAGTCTATGGCTCGACCCATGCAGGCAATACCCGGCTTCGCCCTCCTTCTTCTGTTGTGCTGGACCCTCAGCGAGAACCGGCGCGCCATCCCCTGGCGCACCGTCGCCGGAGGCCTGGCGCTCCAGTTCATCCTGGCCGCGCTGCTGCTCCACGCACCGCCGGCCCGCGCCGCCATTCTTCTGCTCAACCACGGCGTCGATGCCCTGCAACGCGCCACCGACGCGGGTACCAATTTCGTGTTCGGCTATCTCGGCGGCGGGCCCGCACCCTTCGACGTCGCGCATCCCGCCAATAGCCTTGTGCTCGCCTTCAAAATCCTCCCCCTCGTCCTGGTCATCAGCGCGCTGAGTTCCCTCATGCTCTACTGGGGCCTTCTGCAACGCCTCACCGCCGCCTTCGCCTGGCTGCTCGCCCGCACGCTGGGCGTCGGCGGCGCCCTCTCGCTCGGCGCCGCCGTGCACATCTTCGTCGGCATGATCGAGGCACCGTTGCTGATCCGGCCGTACCTCGCCGCCATGCAACGCGGCGAACTCTTCGCGCTGATGACCTGCGGCATGGCCGGCGTCGCCGGCACCATGATGGCCCTCTATGCCGTCATCCTGCACCCCGTGCTGCCCGACGCGCTCGGCGCCATCCTCGTCGCCTCCGTCATCAGCACGCCCGCCGCCCTCTCCGTCGCCGCCCTGATGGTGCCCTTCACCGCCGGCGACCGCGCGGCGAAGATTTCGGCCCACCAACAACCCGTCTCCACGCTCGACGCCCTCGTCCGCGGCACCGCCGACGGCGTCGGCCCCCTCGTCGGCATCGTAACAACCCTTCTCGTGGCAGTCGCCCTCGTCACCCTCATCAACATCTGCCTCGCCAAAATCCCCGCCGGCGCTACCCCCGTCACCCTGCAATCCCTGTTCGCTATCCCGTTCCGCCCCGTCATGTGGCTGATCGGCATCCCCTGGCACGAAACCGCCGCCGCCGCCCTCCTCATGGGCACCAAAACCGTCCTCAACGAAGTCGTTGCCTATCTTGGCCTCGCCACCCTGCCCCCGGGCACGCTCTCGCCAAAATCCAACCTCATCGTAACATTCTCGCTCTGCGGCTTCGCCAATTTCGGCAGCCTCGGCATCCTCGTCGGCGGCATGGGCGCCATGGTGCCCGAACGCCGCGGCGAAATCGTCAACCTCGGCCTCCGCTCCCTCCTCTCCGGCACCGTAACCACATGCCTGTCCGGTGCCGTCGCTGGGGTGCTTGGGTGACGAAGAAGGCCGGGGCTCGGCCCCTGGACCCCGCTAAGGACAAGAATTACATCGAGCCTGGCGGCGCTTAAGAAAAGAAGCTAGTTGGCGCATCCGGCGATCACTCCTTTCCTTCTTAAGCGCCGCTAGGCTCAACATAATCGAGGGCACATGGCTAACGGGCGCATGCTGGAGCATTATCCGGAGCTGGGGGTTCGTCGATCTTATCTGGCGCTGGTCGTTCTGATTACCGTGGCGCTTTACTATGCGCTCTACATTGTCGGCGGCGTGGCGCCTTTGTTCATGCCTGAGCTGCACATGAGTTTTTCCTATCTGGTCGGGTTTCTCGCCATCAGCAACCTGCTCGGCGCCTTTGCCAGTCTGCTCGCCGGCGTTGGTGACCGGTTTGGCCGGTCTCGCCTGGTTGTTTGGGGATTGCTGTTGGTTGCTCTGCTGATTTTGTTCGGCCAATCCGCCGCCACCAGCAGGTTTGCGTTCGCGGCGCTCGGCATCGGCGTTGGCTTTGTCGAGGGCGTGATTTTGGTGGCCACGCCGGCGCTCATCCGCGATTTCTCCCCGCAGGTGGGGCGCGCCACCGCCATGGGTTTGTGGGCGATGGGTCCGGTGCTCGGCAGCCTGGCCACCAGCGCTGTCGTCAGTGGCACGCTCGATCTGTTCGGCGGCTGGCGCGCGCAATTTCGACTTTGCGGCATATTTTGCCTGGCCGTGTGGGTGCTCGCGTTCATATTCCTGCGCGAGCTCAAGCCAGCGTTGCGCGACCAGATCATGGTCACCGACCGCGACCGCGTGCTCAACGAACTCCGCGCCCGCGGCATGGACGTGGCCGCCGCCCACCGTCACCCCTGGCGCCAGGTATTTCGCGCCGACATTATCGCCAGCGCCTTCGGCGTATCGGTGCTCCTCCTCGTCTATTACACAACCGTAGCATTCGGCGTCATTTATCTCGTCGCCATCTTTCATTTCACCCCGGCCCGCGCAAACGCATTGCTGAATTGGAGCTGGGCCGCCAACGTCGTCTCGCTCCTCGCCGGCGGCCTGCTGTCGGACTGGCTGCGCGTGCGCAAACCCTTCATGCTTGTCGGCGGCCTCGCCGGTGCAATCCTGATCTGGCTTTTCCTCGCGCACACCTATCCAAGCACCAGCTTCACCGGCATGGCCATCGTCGGCAGCGCAATGTCGATCATGCTCGGCATCGCCTATGGCGCCTGGATGGCCAGTTTTACCGAGACAGTCGAAGCGCATAATCCGGCCCTCACCGCCACCGGCCTCGCGGTCTGGGGATGGCTCCTCCGCCTCGTCGTCACCGCCGCGTTCGTTCTGCTCCCACGCGTGGTATCCCCCGTCACCTCGGCCGACAAGTGGCAACTCTGGTACGCAATCTGCGCCGCCGGCGCCCTCGTCTTCGTCGCCATGATCTTCACCATGAAAGGCCGCTGGAGCCCCGCCGCCGCCCGTGCCGACGCCGCCACCCACGAGGCCGAAATGATGGCGGCCTTGAATCAGTTGTCAGGGGCCAGTCGTCAGTCGTCAGAGGCTCCTCTGTCCTGATGACTGACGACTGACGACTGATTTTCACTCATGCAACGCCGCCAGGCCCACCACGATCAGGGCCAGCATGACGATTCCGAGGGCTATGGTTGAACAGATGCCGAGCACGAACATGCGGGCGACGGTGCCGACCCGGCTGAGTTCGTAGACCCCGCGCATATGAAAAAATAGATGCACCGGCGCTATGAACGCCAGTTGCCAGGCATGGATGCCCGCGGTGCGCAGCACCATCATCGCAATGAACAGCAGCCCCAGGAACGACAGGCTGTGCATCGAGAACACCAGATGGTCGAACAGCACGAACCGGCGCCGGAACACGAACAGCATCGACAGGATCATCGCCGATATCGGCAGCGTCAGGAATGCGAAATCGTGCGCCCAGGCGCCCATTGCCTGCACGAACCGATCCGGATGTTCCACCGCGCGCATCAGGTGGGTACGTCCCCAGTCGGACAGCCACGCGTCCCATGGCTTATACATCTCGACCTTGAGGCCCTGCAGATCGGCCTTGTCCTTCGGGTCCATTTTCAGGTCAACGAAATGAACCTTTCCCGTGGTGCTCGCCAGTTCGCCCACCACGAACACGATCAGCAGCACCACAAGAAACAGCCGCAGCGGCGGAATTTGCGGCGCGCGTTTGCCCGCCAGGTAATCGCGCGTCAGCACCGCCGGACGCATGATCAAATGCGGCAGGGTGCGCCAGATACGGCCGTCCGCGTGGGTAAAGCTTTCGAACACTTCCCCGATCAAATGAAACGCCGACCGATGGAAATCCTCGCCGAGCTGCCCGCACGCATAGCACCACGGCCCGCGCAACGGCGTGGCGCAATTATAACAGGGTGTCCCGAGCGGCAGCGCATGTTTGCCGCGCGACGTGACAAACCCGCCCGCGGACACCCCCGCCGCGACATCCATTTCAATTTCGTGGTCCATGCCCGCCCGCCCAGTATCCGGTGCCGCATCGCACCACCCCACCCGCCGATTTGCAAGCTTGCAAGCTTTGCCAGACCCGGGCCGCGAACGGCGGCAAGACCTTTGCCGCGCGCCGCCCCAGGCCATACGTTCCCGCCATGCGCACCGCCGAGCTTCTCCTCCTCAGCCTGCCCGTCATTCTGCTGGCCGCCTGGTTCATCGGCCTGCGCCACGCCAGCATGCGCGCCTTCATGGCCGCGGCCCTGCTGCTCGCGGCCCTCGGCGCTACCCTGTTGTGGTTCGGCCAGCAGCGCGCCTTTACCGGCCGCTACGTTCCCACCCGCCTGCAAGACAGCCAACACGACAAGGTCGTCCCGTGATCGCCACCCTCCTGCGCGATCCCGCCCTCGCCCCCATTCTCGCGGCCCTCCCGCACGCCCGTGTGGTCGGCGGCGCCGTCCGCGACGCCTTGCTCGGCCGCCCCATCGCCGACATCGACCTCGCCACTCCCGATCCGCCCGACGCGACCCAGGCCGCCCTCGAGCGCGCCGGCCTGCGTGTCCGCGTCGCCCGCAATATCAGCGTCGCCGCCGCGATGCCGATGCAGTACGCGCCGGCACCCGCCGCCGTAGCGCCTGTCGCAGCAGCCGTTCCGGCCCCCGCCCCCGACGCCGCCAAGCATCCGGGCGCCGTGCCTTCGCCGATGGTCGGCACCTGCTACATGGCGTCGGAACCCGGCGCCCGCCCGTTCGTCGAGGTCGGCACCA
>Ga0116228_10001510_pt1 | contig 19387 bp, 16 predicted proteins | sample S1TSphfallax_2_FD_89694 | JGI IMG/M metagenome (GOLD analysis project Ga0116228, IMG submission 89694) | Host-associated microbial communities from peat moss isolated from Minnesota, USA - S1T2_Fc - Sphagnum fallax MG | ecosystem: Host-associated > Plants > Peat moss > Unclassified | place... | reverse complement strand
TATATTTTTTTAAATTTTTTTATAAGTTTTTTGTTAAATATTTTGTTTTTTTTTTTTTCATTTCTTTGGAAAAATTCTTTTTTTTTTTTTTTTTTTTTTTTTTTTGCATATCACTTTTTTTCTATCTATAAGGGATAGATTTGTATTTTTGCAACTAGATGATTATTTCCCATTTATGTAATCACATGGGGAGTCTAGTTAGTAGAGGATCATAAAAGTAATTCAACGTTAGAATAAGTTGAATACTTTGGAGGTTCTAGACAAGTACAAAATCCTCTCGAAGAATAAAGCAAGGATGAATATCCCTTTGTGTCAGCTTTCAACCATGTCGATTGTCAAGCTAGCTCTAAATATCAACATCTCAAGATGGAGCATGCATTTTTCACAAGTTATTGGGAAGGTGAGAAGGCATTTTGTGTTTCCTCAACAAACTAGCAAGGTGAGGAAGAATATGTGTGCAATCACGTTGATACTTGGAGTTCTTTTTGGAAAGAGAAGAATGCAAAGTTTGAAAAATTCCTGGCCAGCAATCTGAATCTCTACTAGCTATATGGAAGAATGTTTCACATTTGGGACGACAATCATCACCTTCAGGCTTGATGACCACACATTGATGCAAACCATCCCAACAAGCTTGATTGGCACATCAAGGTCAATTCATTTGTTTTGGACACAACAAATGGCCTTGTTGAGTTGCTTACAACTATGGCTCACATAAACAAGTGAGTTTCCATTGTCAGTGTTCATTTTTTTCCCACAAATGTCAAACAATGTCTTGTCGATGTTTAATATTTTTTTTCTTTGAAGGTTCATTGAGATGGACCATGTGAAGTCATCACTTGTTCATGATTTCTTCCACATTTAATCCATTGGAATGATTCAATTCCATAAATTCAAGGAGGTCATTTTAGATGCGCAATACAATAAATGTGAAAATAAAATAAAAAAGATTTGGTATTTTTTGGTATTGAGGCATTTTTTGAGTATATGTATAAAGTAAATTTTCAAGATCTTTTTTCAAATGAGCTCCATTTTCTAAAACAATTATGTTTAATTCTAAACTAAATAATTTCTTGCAGAGGGAACTTGTGGTTGTTGTTGATGTTGCACATTGCTTATATTATGCAAATGATCCAAACCTCGCATTTTGAGACCTAAAAATGTTGGCTTTGTTAAGTAACAAGGTAATGGATATAGCTAAATAACCATATTAATCACATAAATAACTATATTTCATTCATGGATAATGGGATTCAACCATATATCAACTTTATGACGCTATTGCACATAAGTGAAACCTAAGTGTGAATGAACACCCACAAGGAAATTATGACACTAACAAAAGGCTAGTGATAAGCACGTGAATGCAATTACATAAAATAGAACAACACGGAGGAAAACAAAAGATTTAACAAGTTCAAAAGGAACACATGACAACGTTCCATAAGAGATTGCCTATTTATGACCCCGCACTTGGCATTAAATTTCTCTAACAAGTACAGGTTGATTACAACATGAATCCTGATTTAAAAATGATGACTGAGAAGTTGCAATTGCTTGTTTTCACAAGTGAGCAACAAACATAATGTTTTTTTGGCTCAAGCAGTGGAATTAGTCCTCAATTCTTAAGGAAGCTCAAAAGTTTCCCAAGGTCGAGTTGTTGGAAGCCATTTTTGAGAAATGGTTTCATAAGGCAACGTTTTGGTTTCAAGTACCCTACTTGTTCATCTTGATTGTAAATTGAAATTCTTTCTAGGCTTTTTCATTGGGCGTTTGCACTGATGGCTTTGCATTTGTGTTATAGGTGAAAGCACATTACGATGGTCAAAGATTGTTGTCACAAATTTTTTTATTTTAAACTACATGTTTTTAAACTTCTACCAAGTTAATATTGAAATGATTTTTTACAAATAATACTTGGAATAAGGTAATTCAAACCCAAAGAATAAGATTGTAAAAAAAATCCCATTTTGAAATTGATATTAAATGATTGAAAAGTATATTAATGAAAAAATTGTAATCATACCAATATACTACAAAGTGCAAATGTATTTCAAAAACCATTCAAATGATTACCAAACTTGATGAAGTACTTAATCATCATATATTATATATGAGTTCATTGTCCCATTTCAATTCTATATGAAGAATTCCACTCACGTGATTTCACAAAAAACATTTGGATGAAGTTTTTCATTCAAACAAGCATAAATGTGTGAAAACGTAATTGTTTTTTGAAAAAACACTATCACTTGAAATATAACAAGAATTGTGAGGGAAGATTTGTGTCAAAAATCCATTTTTAGTGTTTTTCAAAATGCTAAATGAAATGAAAAAAAACTCTCAAAATAATACAAAATGTACTAAAAAACAAATACATTTTCTTGCCCAAAATATACCACCATAGTGTGTTTTTGCCCTTCTCATTACAATTGGAAGTGGAAAACAAAAATCTTTTTAATAGCATAGTTGCAAACCTTGGGTGTGTCAAGGTTTAGAATCTTGAAGACTTCATAAATCACCAAGAGCTTGAATTATGGGAGTCTATGTTTTATCATGAATTCAAGCTAAAGGGTGGAATTTTGAAAAGCAAGAATTAGCGACAATAGACTGGCAGTGAGGAAGTTTTGAAGTAAGTGATTTACATGTAAAGCACATATCTTCCTTTCCATGTTCCAAACTAATTTTGTACTTGGCTTCAAGAGCAATATTCCATAGATTTAACTCCATTTCCTTGCAATAGGTATTTTTTCCATGTTCTACTTGCAAAGGAAATAATTCGCAACATGCCTATGCTTCTTAGGTCTAGTGTAATCCTAAAGCAAAAAGCACCATGTACAAGAAGGACCTTTTGAAGGAGTGGTTGAGTCGCCACCTAACATCCTATGGGTGTTACTTAGATTGCCCAATTGCTAGTACCCCAAAGTTGGAGCACAAGTTAAAGGAGAAGTTTGAGGACACGTGTCTTGACAAGCCTATTTCAACTTATTCTAGTTTTAGGGGTGGGAAGAGGAGCCATAGTACCAAAAATTTGAGGAAGACTAAGGACCAATCAACTTGACCTTTAGGTGACAAATGAAATGAGGAGGATCTAGAGTAGGAGGAGCCTATTCCAAACCCATAAACTTTGCAATTTTGGACTATCCATCAAAGGAGGCAACTCCTAAATATTGATGTAGATCCCAGTTTGGATCTTCACCCAGATCCCATTGAATTCCCGAGTAGTGACAATACCCACATGTAGCTAATTGTTAAAGTTTGTAATCTTTCCTGGCCAGACATGGTGGTGGCAAGGGGTTTTTATGGTTTATAGCCCTCTCAAAGGTGCCAATGGGAAATTCCTTATGTGCATTTCCTATGATTCACAGTATTCTAGAAGTTACTAATAATTTTCCTTCCACTTTGAAGGATACAATAACTGGTAAGCATGATCTCTTCATTTCTAAAGTTCCTTCAAACTTGCCAATCCCTCTTGTTTCCATACCTCCCATTAATGTCCCCTCCTCGAACCGTCACATAGATAATTATGTGCATGGGATATTTGGTTTTGTAAACAACTGCATGGAAAAGAATGGTGTAGTTCTTATTTTCCATGATGATGACCCTCACATCCTAAGGAAACCCAATCTTTCTTAGAGATGAATGGTTATGAAATCCATTTCAAATGGGTAGTAATCAATTATCTAATGTAGATGAACAACAAAATCAAAGGGAAAATGGTAATTCCCCTACTAAATTATGTTTACATTACATTTCATTCCCAATTGTATTGGAATAACTCTTATCATTCCCACTCTTGCAAACTCAACTTAGTTGGGGCAACTTTTCTTATTCACTAAATGGGTGGATTCCAATTTCAAAAAAGTCGCCTAGAAATGGTGAAGCCTAGTGTTCCTATGAATGAGGATGAAATTATGCCAAATTGCACAAACATTGATGTAATGGAAAAGTTGAACAAAGGTATACCATTCAGAGGAGGTTAGGAGATGCATGTGTCCACATTGAAGGCTCTTATTCACCTTTGTAGCCCTCCTAGTTCTCTAGTTATCACCATGAATTCATCCATTGGTATGTCATCTTGACGTTTCTCTGCAAGTTAAAAACAATAGTCTATGTTGCATCATGATTAAAATGTTACTTTCTTTGATTATTTTGAAGGGAATTACATTCAAGCTTATCAGTCTATTGGTTGTGATGTTTTTGTGCTAGAACCTGACAATGATGTATATGAAAAGGTTGTGAAACCTCTTTTGGAGAAGTTTAAACCTGATTTGAAGTTTGGTTTTTTTGCTCAACCTCCCCAAATTTGCCACTCGAGAAGAGAGCACAAATCAATCTTGATTGTGAATAAGTTGACATTAATCATCATTGATTATCTCTTTCATGGTTATTTTGCCTCTCATGTTAGGCCAAAATACCATGTTTTGTGTAGAAATATCTAGCTTCATCATTCTCAATTCATTTGATTCTATGATTTGAGGGACTTATTTTGAAGCCCCCCTCTAAGCAACTATTTGCCAAGATATGTTGAGGACATTGTTCAACACATGGCCTCATTACCCTCTCCCCAATGCTCTACGGGTGAAAGATCATATGACCATGGTGTTTTTAACCTTATTGACTATGAGGCAACAAAATGTTTAGAATAACGCTCTTTTGCGATTTATGTTGTATTTGGAATTTGTCGTTGGGTTTAAATCAATGATATTTGGTGTTCTTCTATGAATTCTGATATTTACCATCGTTCAATAAAATTATTTTGGTGATTTGTTTCCATCATCCTTTCAACAAACAAATTGATTCGATGTTAATGAATTTCCATGCTTCTTTTCTTTTATATATTCAAAACATCTATAAAGTTTCCAAGAATGAGATTCAATGATACTTCAATGAAAGATATATGTTTTGAATCAATTTGACATTTGAATTAATCAAATAATTTCTAGAAGATGGTTTGAGCTTAATTCCCCCATTGTTTTCCTTTGAATTTTGAAAACATGCTTGACCATAAGGGACTAAGTATGTTGATCATTTTTTTACCCACATTTTTTCACATAAATTTGATTTTTTTTCTTTCATATCATTGCTTTAGAAGTTTTAAAAAACTTTGTTCCTTCCATTTCATTCCTTCAAATGTTGAAATAGTATCAAAACTATTAATTTCAGAATCACGAACTATAAAATATAAATTTTAAATATTTACAACATTCAAAATTTGACTATTTTGTAAGTAAATAATTTCAGATTTCATTTTTTCCCCTCCCCTTATTGTTGTTCTTGACCATAGGGAACAAAGGATGTTGGTCATTTTTTAAAAACACATTCTTTCCAAAATTAATTTTTCTCCCCATATTCCATTGCTTTATATGACTTGTATCACTCCTTTCCTTCAATTTCAACAATTTGAATGTTGAAAAACTATGATAAATATTTCTTTTAACATCAATAAATATTAGTCATAAATTATAAATATTTTTCATCATAAATAATTAGTGTAATTTTGTTAGTTAGAATTTTCATTTTTATTTATTTATAGTTCCCCCTTATGGTTGATGTTGACCACAAGGGGTGAAGTATGTTTTGCATCGAATATTTATACTCAATTTTTTAACAAATATTTTTATTTTTTTAATCTTTGTTTCATTGGTTGAATTTTATATTTTTCATTTTTTATTATTACCCCACCCCCCCCTACAATTAGCGCAGACCATAGCGATGACACTTTTTTCAGCTATGTTTATAGAAAATAAAATTATTTAACATCAAGTTCCTACCTTTGATAATGGCACATATCAAAAGGAAATTTATAAATGAACTTGAACTTATAATTAAATTCAAATAGTCATATATTTAAATAATAAATGCGAGGATATTTATGCATTCATTTTAAATGAAATATGGGCACCCTTCTATATGTATATTTATTTATCAATTTTATTGATACACTTAATTATCATCAAAATATTTAATCATTAATTAAGTATCACTTTTTAATTATATCCAAATTTGGTAAATGATGTACTTGGGCCATTTGTTTTTAGGCAAAATTTATTGAATCATCATTGAAAGTAGATTTTATTATTTTATTATTACATTCCATATATGTTTTTTTTTTAAATTCTATTTCCCCCATTTTGGCATTTGATTTTTTTTAATATTCTTTTTTTTCAACATACAAATAATAGTAAGAGTGACTTGATTAATTGTTCTTCTCCCAAACCCCTTCAACCTATGACCCTGGCTATAGACGCAATTGAATCAACAAAAGATTTTAACCCCAACATACAATTGTTATCAATTCACAACCCATTCATCTTGCATGATACAACGGTGGGTGTTTTTTTCACTATTGTAATCGCACTACGAATCCAATGTTTTCATCAAGGTGATATATTGGAATCCAAATGCAATTGCCATTTTCCCTCTTCTTTAGGACATGTTGATCCAATTTTTTGATAAACTTAGTGACATGATTTCATTTAGAATACAACTTGTCAAATCTTTTGTTTTTGTGTGTTATTCTATTATATGTAATTGCATTTTCTTGCTTATCGATAGCCTTTTGTTAGTGTCATCATTTCCTTACAGGTGTTCATTCACATTTAGGCTTCATTTACGCACAATGGGATCATAGAGTTGATATATGATTGAATCCCTTTATCCACCGAATGAAATATAGTTCTCTTTGTGATCATTGTAACTATTTAACTATCATATTAGAACTATGCATTACCCAACTACTCCAATGTTCAATATTTCCACTACAAATTGGAATTACATGTATTGTTATTTCGAATGTTTCATGAGCTTCTTAACATTGCATTTAAATAAATTGTCTATAATGCAAAATCTTACTAAATTTGAGGCTTTTAGTCAACAACAACTGATACATTTAAGCACTCTAGTTGGTACTATAAAATAGTTCCTAAATTTTCTCTTTCCATCTTATATGTCATTATATGTATTTTCATGAAATATGTGCAATACATACTCACACAACACTACATATTTTCCACTAGTATAAAATCAACCATTATCATTTTCAATCAAAAACTCGAGGGCCATTATTTGCATATTTGTATTTACCGCGTTAGATTAGTCACCTTCCTTGTTCAAAATACCAATTGACCTGCCATACTATGGACATGACTTTGGACTTGACTTCAAACTAGACTTTCAATTAGACCTCACTTATTTGTCACGAGGAAGAAGTTTCAGTCATATTTACTTTCAACTATTCTAATTACAAAGTAATTCCATGCATTTATAATTTTAAAAATACATTAAAACAATCTCCAACTCTCATAACTTCTTTTTGTTTCACTATAAATTTCCATCCTTTATTTCATATCATCTCTTAAATCAATGTTTTGGTACATTATATTCATCGTAATCCTCAAGGAACACATTACAATCTTCTAGGTTGCTTTCATTTTCAGATAGTTTCAATGGATGGAAATTGAATTTTTTTGATGTTGCATCTCTTCTTCAACATTCGTATACTTAGCTTTTGTGTTTTCACATTGATCTTCTTTATGACTGTCTTAGTTAGTTCGAAACTATGTCTCCCTTGTTCCGCATTCACATTGTCAATATCCACAACACCTTTGTTTTCTATTTATGGTGTCTCCCTTGTTCCACATTCACATCGTCAATATCCACAACACCTTCGCTTTCTATTTATAGTGTCTCCAAGGGAATGTAAACTCTTTGGTAAAAGCATCTGTACAAGTATGTTCCTCAATCTCTTAAGCTAATTGTTTCTTTTGATTGACAATTAATAGCGCAAAACAAGTTTAATTAACTCTACCTTCCTCTTATCAACAATGTCACGTGCTTTTTTTCTACATTCGCAAATTCTTATGAAAAATGGGATACTTACAATCTTATCGATGTTCTTCATTTGTGTATGTTCCTACGGTCTTGGACATATGATGGTGACCTTCCTTCTATTCAATGCCACGAATTGATAATGACTCCACTACATGACCCAAAAGATTCTTCATCCTCGCTTTTTGAGTCTTCTCTTTCTTTAGCACCTATTGCAATGGTGTTTTTGGCTCCTCCTCTTGTTCTAATGTTCCTCCTTTATGTTCTATTAGTGCATCTTAATTTACATGGTATTTTTAAATAGGCAAATCATACTCATCATCTTTGTGGATCACTTTTATTTTCTAGCCACTTTTTGATTGATGTTTCTACCAATGAACATTGGTTTGCTTTGTTCGTCCCCGATAGATATTATGCTTGGCATAATAAACGGGTCCTATAGTTGTAGTTTTTTTATTCAATTGGCCATGGATTGTTTCTAGGAGCTTGTTGCAAGTTGTTCCCAAAACTGAATCAAACATCCTTATCACTATGACATAGACTTTGTATTCTTGGACATTGTTTCTTGATGCCCAATATCCCATTCCAACACTATAGCTTGTATCTATTGCTTTCATTTGTCTGTGATCCATTATTGGCTACAAATCCAAGTCTCAAGGAGTTTTAACAAGCATTCTCTTAGTTCCAAACCTACCCTTGCAATGAAATGCAATCTACATCCACTATGCCTCTTTTTCATTACATACATTCTCTAATAAGGTTCTTGTTTGTTTTGAGTTTACCATTTTTTAACATCTATCTTATTGTGTGGGTTGTGAATGTTCATGTCAATAGTCATAACAAATATTTCCCTATTGAGTTTAATTAATGCAGGTTGTTTTAGATGTGCCAAGTACTGGGAGTTCATCTCTTTCAAATTGGACAACATTGGTAGTTTTTTTTGCTTAGTCTTTTATTTCCCTTTCTATTAAGTGGGGGTTTCACCTTGGGCTTTTCTTGGCAATATATAATTTTTTCTTTGGTTTTTCCCATTTGCCCACTTTGTCCTTTTGTAGAATGCCCAATTTTCTTGATTTCTAACAATCTGCATAAAGGGGGTCAAATTAATTATCATCTTGAGGAATTTTCCATGGTTGTTCTTTTGGCTTAAAAATTGTGCCCAAAATTGAATGCAACAATGTGTTTTTCTCATTCATAGAATTGTAAGTGGTAGCTTGCCAATAATCAATGATCCATTTATTGTTGATTGTCAAGAAACCATTTGAAATGGTAATATTGAGTAAGGAAATTAAGTATGTGAATTAATAATACTGGGTTGGAGGATATAATCCTTTAGTTTGGGTATTAAGATTCCTTGGATTTTCAAAAATTATGAATTCTTGGATTTTTTTCAACTTCAACCTTAATTCATATCAAAACGTCTAATGAACAAAAAATTATTGCAAAGAATGGTATTTTGGTTTCTTCATCAATTTTTGGGACATATTTATTTATGATTATCATAGACATTTCGTGGTTTTAGGGCAAGGCTTATCATTCGGCGATTCACAAGTTGTTTTAACACTTTGTTCCTTAAATATTCTGGCACCTAGGCTCACATGCTTAGAACTATATAATTCATCGTCTATTGGGTTTCATAAATTTTGTTGATGGTAGGTTGCTAAGGGAAACCAAGTCTTTTGTCGACAAATCTTCCAATAAACTTATGAAAAATTGTTTTGGAATTGGTTTTTTTAAACTTGTGTATTCTTGAAACAATTCCATGGCATTTGTAAACATCACCCAGTGGTAGTTTTCCATATCCTCCTTTGGTACGTTTATATATTTTTTGAGCAATGCAAGAATTTCTTCATCGATCTTTGCATTCACCCATCACTATGTCACCCATTCAGTTGTTTTGTCAATTTGCCTTTTCCACTATGTTCCCCATGTTTTAATTTTTACCAAATTCTTTAGGGGGTTTAGCAAAGTTGGATCTCTTGGATATTCCAAAGCTTTTGTTGTCATTTTGTATATTTTGTCTGGTATGCTTGAAATTAATGTGTATTCAATCATAGTTTCCAAAGTGTTTAGTGTGACCATTCTTATAAATTTTTGTTTTGACATTGTAAAATAAATGTGTAGCAATTGCAAATGGATGGTAACCGTAGAAAAGATGGAACTAGTAAATTCGGGTGGAGATGGGGGAAATAATGTAGTTTTCTTCTTCAAGTGGCAAAAATGTGTTAGACATAAAAGGTTTGATAGACTGAATTCAAATATAAAAATATGTAAAATGGTATTGAAAATGTGCGGCCTCATATTGTTTCAATTCCCAATGGGAACATACTTCTTAGAGATGAACATGTGGTGTTTCTATTGACACAAACCTCTTCGTTGTGAAAAGGTAAAGTTTACATTAGCACATGACTCTTGTTTACGAATAGGTTGTGTTCATCCATTTTATTTTGCTCTTCCATTTTAATTTTCATACATTTATATCTTTCATCATGATTATCGTTCATCCATGTAGATGACAATATATTCTTCCACATCATGATATATTCTATGCAATGTGTCAAGGAATATTCTTCCAATATTCTTTGATGTCAAAAATATATTCCCAAAAAAATCAGTCTTGCTCACGTACTCATAGTCAAGTTCCCACGCTCACCATTTAGCATCCTTATCAAATCTAGTTGAACATTCTTGGCTCTGAGTTCGTTTACCTTTATGACATCTCCTCATGAGATGCATCCACACGGAGGTATCTTGTATTTCTTAGTGGATTGTTGGTTTACGAATTGGGTTGAGATGTAACCATCTCCTACACCTCTTTGTCTTCTTGCAGATCGTTTTGAGGAATACCACCTTCTTACATTGCTTCTATCAATGGATATGCTTGCTCCTGCACATGTTGCCCTCCACATGTAGAATTTCCACTTGTGACGATGCTGCAACCAAATTAACACATGTTAATGGAACTGATGGTATTCAATTGTCCTCTTCCTTGTCTTCTTTGGGCATTGAAGATATGTTCCTCTTCATCTTCCTCTATGTACTCTAATGCACCATAGTGCTTTGCCACAAGAATAAGAACATGTCCAATCAAACTATTCCTTACTTTTCTTGCCTTCTTCTAACTTGCGATCATCTCCTTATGCAATCATACCTTAAACCATTGATTGTATCTTTTTTAGTGGCACTTACTACAAAAAGTAGGGATCCTGAGATGTAACGATTACCTTGTCAAATTGTTGCAACCTTTGCCAATGTTGTTATTTGCATCTGCATCCCAAAAGCGCACCTTCACAAGGATATACCTTGAATCCTATTTGTAATGTTTATCTTTCCTTCTTTCAAAATACTTTGATCATTCTTCATTGTACGTTTTTTGTGCAAATACTATAATCCCTTTTGCTTGTAGCTTGGAAATTTGGATGATGGTAGGAAAGCTCAAAGAAATTTGTTTACCATGCATAACGTTTTTTGCATTAGAAACCCGAAAACCACAAATGATTTATTTGATGGTAGGGAGGTTGATTGTATTCCAATTGAGCCGACAAAAATTATCAAGCTTTGTTTCAATCATTTAGGCATGCTCCTCCTTGGTTACCCACATTGTGATATACATGCATGTTGGGAAATGAATTTGATCCAACAACACATTTTGAATCTCCATGTCTATGTTTTTCATTTTAGACACCATTCTCTTAACTCCAGAAGACGACACAACTTTGAGTTTGTGTTTCACCGTTGTTAACTCCAAACACTGCTCCTTGTAATAATTGAACTTTCTATTCCACAATACAAGAATTGTTGTCATAATGGGTGGATGTATTGGTTGTTTGATTACAACTATAAATAAATAATCAAGACATAAATGACATACGACTTTTCAATTCCTATTTCCTTTTCTATTGTTTTTTTTGTAAGCTTTTTGCTTTGCTTCACATGCCAATATCTCCATACCTTTAAAAACTATGTTTCAATTTTTTATTAATGTATTATCTTTCTACAACAATAAATACTCAAAAGTCTATAGGTTGCAAGGTTTTTTCTATATGTTTCAACTTCTCATAATGATTTGTAACACTTAAATGGTGGTGGGAAAAAGAAATGTTACACTCAAGATCTGAATTACTAGGCATCTTTTGTTATGTCTCCCACTCTAGCTCTGAATCATAAGATAACCAAAGCTTCTTCATACACTAGTTGTTCTCTTCCACACTTCACACCACTATCCTTTCCTTTTCTCCCAATCATTATCGCAAAAATTCCTTATTCTTCTCCTCCATGTTTTTTTTGTTTTGTGAAATAATTAGTACAAAGATCATCTAACTTGGCTTCTATTACACACTCATTCCATTCATTCAAATAATTGTTTTCTTTTGGTAATAACTTCCCATGACGTCGGAATTATTGTTTTAAATTTTGCAAGTAGTTCATTTTTTGATGAAGTAGGTATTGACGCACCCAAGCTCCTTGATGGACTCAATTGCAAGTCCAAAGGTGAAGACAATGGAAGGAAAAGGAGTTGGGGTGCGCTCCTTAGCTCGTAGCACTTCGAGGGTAGAGGGACGTGCTGGAGTTTCGGGATGGGACTAGGATGAGCGACAAGGAGTTTAATCATTCACACGTACTTGTACGAACCAAACAACAAATTAGTTAATGCAAAATCATAACATTTTTCGTGCATGGACGAATCACGGGCAAACACGGACTCACAAGACTCACCACAACCCATACTTGGTGAAAGCCACCACCTTCCCCCTTATTGTATTCTCTATGCCTAGCCATGCGGCCAACATCCAAATGTCATTTTGTCTCAAGACTTCCAAGTGGGAGTCTTGAAATTCTTGAAATTGGGACTCCTACAACTTTGGAAGTGCATACCTTTTTGTAAAAAACTCTAATTAAGGTGAATTCTAAAGTAAAGTTATAGTACTCTTCAAGAGCTTTCCACCAATATATAGCGTGTCACCTACACGCAAGGAAATTAGGGTGATTCCTAACTTTTAATGGTCGGGAGTCAAATTGCCAATTTGATTCTTGACCACTTCTTTTAGCCATAACTTGTGTTTTAGGTACCCAAATGGATCATGAAAGCCCATTTTAAACATCTAAGTTCTAAGAGCTTTCTAATGATATAAGGAACTTTTAAATCCAATGAGTTTAAACACCTGAAGTTGCTCTTTGAAAATTTGGGAGTCCATCGTGACTCCAACTCCCAAAGTGGGAGCTCACTTGGGAATGTGAAGGTTCATTCCTTCAACTCTCATACTCTCTCAAGAGCATGCGATGTGACTTGGGCTTCCCTCTTGGCCTGCACCTTTGCAAGCCCTTGCCTTGGTTGTGAGCCCAAGGCTAGGGTTGTGACAAATATAAAACCGGTGGCCATAAAGGTTTATTGGGTGGAATTACTATTGTCCTCAAAATTGGCTTGACTGTCATTTCATAATGAATGGTCATGTCACTTTTCTATTGTTTGTGATCCCTAGTCCTCTTTTTGGATATGTGTAATATTTTTTCAACTGTAATTCTTATTGTGTTGTGTTTCACCTATACGTTCGTTAAACTTATAACATTCATAAAAATGCGTCCTCTTTTTGTCAACTATTTTTCTTGGTATTTCATTTGGCAACATTTTATTTTCGTCTTGGGTGATTATTGTTATTGCGATGACTATAATGATTAGATTTCAATAGGCTTTTAATTTATTGACATGACTAGTGCTATATCTTCATTTCTTAATGTGTTTAATTGGACAATGTTATTACTAAAGGCGTCTTTCACTCGAAATGGGCCAATCCAAGGAAAAAGGAATTTCCTTTCTTTAATTTTTAGACCCTTTGGAAGCCACAACATTAAATCCCCGTCTTCAAATTTCTTTAAATGTTTTTCATCATCTCTTTGATATTTTCTAAATATCTGAATATAATCAATGTTTTTTCCTATTATAACTTTTTTTTCATCAAGCATAACTAAATTTTCCATTTGAACTAATAATGCATTCATCCAATTGCCATGTTTCTTAGCAAGTGTTTGGTTGGTCGGGATTATAAATTTAGTAGGTAATAATGACATTAACCCATATACTAGTTAATATGGTATATGTTGTGTGGAAACCTTGTATATAGTTTGGTAGGCTCATAATGCGGCAGGCAACATTACATCCCAATCATTCCGGTTAACATTCACCAACTTTGTGAATATTTGCTTTGATGTTTTATTAGTTAATTCTACCTAACCATTTCCTTGAAGATAATAAGTGGGGGATTTGTGATGTGTAATCATAAATTCTTGCACCAATAATTTGATAAAGTTGTTTATGAAATGGCTTCATTGATCACTAATCAAGTGGGTAGGACAACCAAAATGTGTAATAATGTTTTCATAAAGAGACTTTATGGGTAAAGTGTATATGGTTTGACTTTATGGTGAAATGTTTCTTTTCCTCTTGAAGGACCATTTTCGAAATAACCCTTGCACATATATTCTTTAATTGGAGTATACCGCTCAACAATTAATAAGAAAAAAAACAACAATAGGGAACTGATCCTCCACACCAATAGTGAGTTTGCCATTTTTAGCACGCGATATTTGGTTTGCACCTTTCCTTATTTATAAATTACTTTGAAATTGAATTCTTGTAATAATAATAACCATCGTGTTATACCTCCAGTTACAGTTGGTTTATTGACTAAATAGATCAAGGCTTGGTGATCTACAAAAAATGTGAAACTATTTCCCAGCAAATAATGATGAAATTTTTTAGTAACATAAATCATTACAAGAGCTTCCTTCCTTGTGGTTGAATAATTCTTCTCAACTCTTTTCATCAATCAAGTTGGCATAATAAATTGGTTTATCAATGGCATTGTTAGGGTTTTGAACTAACATTGCTCCATAACATAGTTCAATGCATATATGTGAACATGGAATTCATTTGTCTAGTTAAAAATAATGAGGGCTTGTAATGTAGTCAAAGATGTTTTCATGCATTAGAAGGATTGTTCATAGGCCTTATCCCACCAGTAATGTATGTCCTTGAAAAGTTTGCACACCGGGGATGCTTTAACGGTAAACTTTTTGAAAAATCATCAATAGAAAACATGGCACCCCTAGAAATCTTTTTAACTCTATCACACTCATCAAAGTAGGCATATCTATGACGATATTTATTTTCCTAGGATCTACTAGCAATCCATCTTCACATACAATGTGTCCTAGTAGTACTCTAGAGTTGACACAAAATGCACATTTTTTTGGATTGATACTAATGCCATTATTTCTACATTGAATCATACATTTCTTGAGATGATTCATTTGTTATTCCTTCTATCCATAGACATTGAAATCCTTGAAAAATACTTGCATGAAATCGTTAAGATACTCTTTAAAAGTCTAAGTGATTAATTTTTGAGAAGTAACTAGAGCGTTTTACAATCCAAATGGCACAACATTATAGGCATATGCTTCCCAATTTAATTTAAAATTTTGTTTTTGCCATTTTCACTTGATTGTAACCATTGTACCCATCCATAAAAGAGTACATCTCATGTCCAACAACTATATCCAATTTTGAATCCAAAAAAGGTAGTGAGAATGGATCTTTTTTAGTTTATGAATTTCATTTTTGGTAATCCACATGAATGCATAATTTGCCATTTTTCTTTAGTACAATTACCAACGGTGATAACCATTTGGTAGTTTCAATAAGAAAAATAAACTATGCATCCAATAATTTATCAAGATCCTTTTATTATTCTTTGAGCATAATTAGGATTCATTCGGTAAGGTCCTTGCTTAATTGGGCATGCGTTAGCAATCAATTCAATTTTTTGTTCGCAAATTAATCAAGGAATTCTTTTTAAATCTTTATAACCCCATGCAAATACATCCTTAAATTTTGTCAACAATTTAACTTCACTTGGAACTCTTCAAGTAGGGTAGCACTTATAAACACTATGCAAGGTTCTTCATTAGCGCCCAAATTTAATTTGTTTAGCTATTCATCAAAAGTAAGCATCCATCCTATAATTTGTTTGTTTCCAATCGTAATATCTACATATTCATCAAGGATTAATGTTTTTTTTGGTTCATGTTGATAACACCAAAAAGGATAATTAATATTTTTTTAAGGTTAATCCATTCCCACATATATTTTGAGTAAGAATTTTAATTCATATGGACTTATTTCTCCAATAGGCCACAACTTTGGTATGACATGGTATAAATGTTCCTTGTCTCCATCCTGTTGAGAATTCAAGCTCAACTAGTTAGGTTTCATTAGTTACTGGAATAGGAAAGTAACTAGGTTACGTTCACAAGGTTGAGTTACTTTCTTTACTTATTTTAGTTTGGTTGTTTATGGTTTGGTCTTGTAATTAAATACCTTGGTGTTGATGGTTTGTTTTTCTTTTCTTCATTGCACAAGTTTGTGAATTTCATGTGACAAGAACCTTGAGGAGTTCTTGATGTTATGTTTTGTGTTGTGAGCATCGTGTTATAGTTTCCTTTCAATAAAGTTTTATGTTTGCACTTGATTAGATCTCCTATTTGTTAACATGGTATCAGAGTTTAGGTTGTTTAATGAGAAGGTTGAAAGAAATCTAGAGCTAGAAAGTCTCTAGAATTAGAGCTTGAGAGTCTCTAATCATATCATAGGAGTTTGTCAAGTGCAAAAAAGAAATGGGGACATGAAAGAAATGAAGAGAAAGAAAAGAAAAGAAAAGAGGTGAGAGGAGATCCACATATCAAAGGTTGTGGAAGTTAGATCTTTAAATCTAGATCTAGATCTACTGTGAAAAGATCTTGAAGTGAAACTTAGAGAGATTATAGAAGACTATAAGACGCTTCTATTCTCGAATTTTCAAGAGAAAAAGATATGTTTTGTGAAAGTTATGAGCTTTTGAAGATTCTGTGTCAAATCTGGTTTTTTGGTCATATCTCCTTTGTTTGAGCTTTTTTGGATCTGTAGCTTTGCGATCCTATAGATCATAAAAGACTTAATTCGTAAGAAAAATTTCAAGTCATTTGGATGTGTATTGAGAGAGATTCAAGCATCTAAAGTTTCAGCTTCAGTTTTGAAGCTAGTTTTTTTTTGAAAGTGATATCTCTTTGTGGTCATTATCAATAGAGCTAAAATTTAGAACAAATATAGAAGACATATATGTTATGTGTCTCTCGAAATCTCAAGGAGTTTGAAGTTGCTGACAGTGAGTTGTAAATCATTTTGTGTTCAGGTCCCAGTTTGAGGTGACTTCAAGAAAGTAGTAAGATCTTTCATTTTATGAAGTCAAATGAGCTGAAATTTTGAGAGATAATAATAGACATAGTTTTACATGTTTTAGAAATTTTGAAAAGGATTCAAGGTCATATGTGAGCGGTGTAGCTTCACAAAGTTGTTATGATAGAAGTTTACATTGAGAAGATGTCAAAACAAATTTTTGAAGTGGAGCAAATATAACTTGGGAGAACTTGAAAGGAGTTTGAAGATTGGGAAGTGCAAATACATCATCAAGACCTTCATACGAAAGTTTGGTATGTAATCATGTACTTAATACCATACAAAATATTATATGAGATACGTACATATACGTAAAACCTATGTATAATATAGAATTTCGCATAATACTCGAAACATACATACATATGCAAGGTCCATTTTGTTCAACCCTAACCCTAACCCTAATCCTAGAAACCTAAGGAAGGAAAACCCTAATCCCAATCCTAGAAGCACTAAGAAGACATTGAGTGTTGCCTTGAGAGATGGCGGACAGTCTTTCTCAAATTGTAATTGAGAAATTAGACAAGAACAATTTCCAAGTGAGGAAATTTAGGATTATGAATTTTTTGATGGGGAAAGGTTATTGGGAATTTATAACTAGTGATGAGACAAAACCTCCTCTCCTAGAAAACCCCACACAATAACAAATTCAAGCCAATAAAACTTGGCATGAAAAAAAACGAAAAGTCTTGTATTAGCTTTCTGTGAATGTGTTCGACTCCATGATTGTGCATATTCAAGATGCAAAATCACCTAAGCAAGCTTGGGATACATTGGTGAAGATGTATAGCACCAATACACAAGCCCGTAAAATGTAGCTCAAGTAATAGTTGCATAATTTACAGAAAAATAAAATGAACATCAATGACTATTTTACAAAGGTGAAAAACCTTGTAGATGCTTTTGCATCTATAAGAGCCCCTGTAAATGATGAAGATTCAGTGGCCGTGACCTTGAATGGTCTTGGAAAAGACTATAGCCAATTTCGTACTTCAATTGCAATTCGAAAAACATTTCCTGATTTCCAAGACTATAGCTAATTTCGTCAATTTCTCGATTTCGAAGATTTAATAACCTTGTTTATAAGTGAAGAGATGAGAGTTATTGGTACTTCATCCAATGGAGGATCACAAGAAAGTGCTTTCTACTCAAATTCTAATAGAGGTAGAGGTAGAGGTGTTAAAACCTCATTTTGAGGCCGACACGAAAGCTCGCATGGTGGACATCATCAACATGAAGGTCAATCTCATGGAAGTGGACAAGGAAACTTTAGAGGAAGAGGAAGTCACGGAGGTTGTGGTGGAAGTCATCGAGGTCAACAACCAAATAGCGATTCAAATTGCTATTACTATAGGAAACCTGGGCACATGGCAAAGAATTGTTTATCAAAAGGAGCATGATGCACGAAATGGAAAGCTACAACAAGGGAATTATGCTTCAACTAGCAATCAAGGTGATGAACAACTGTTTGTGATGCAACACATGGCAAATTCAATGATAGGAGGAGTATCAAATAACAATGTCTGGTATGTGGATTTTGGAGCTTCAAACCACATGATTAGTCATGGAGAATGGTTTAGAGACACAAAGGATTTGAAGACACCAAGTTTTGTGGAAATTGGTGATGACACTGCACATCCCATCACACAAATTGGGAAGGTGCCATTGTTCATGCAAGATGGGTAAACAAAATACTTGAAAGATGTACTTCATGTTCCAACCATAACAAAAAATCTAGTCTCTGTAGGCCAGATGGTAGAACAAGGTTTAGAGGTGACATTTAACCCAAATGGATGTTTTGTAGAAGACATGAAGAACCAAAGCAAATTAATTACCAAAGGAGAAAGGAATGGACAAATGTTCACCTTGGATGTGAACATGCCTAAGGTGAATTCCATGTTATTCACACATGAAAAGGAGCTGGAGACATTGGAATTTGGCATAAGTGAGTTGGCCATGTTAATTTTCAATGTCTTAAGTTGATGGAAAAACAAAATCTTGTTGGAGGTCTTCCCAAATTTGGAATAGAAGAGGTGATGTTAGAAGTTTGTGAAACATGCCAATTGGGGAAGCAAGTTAGGCATCCATTCCCAGTTCAAACAATTCATGTAAGTTCCAAACCTTTGGAAATGATCTACTTAGATGTGTGGACCACGAAGACATAATCCATTGGAGGATGCAAGTACTACGTGAGTTTCATTGATGACCACACAAGGAAGGTGTGGGTCTACTTCATGAAACATAAAGGTGAAGTGTTTCAACATTTTTTGAATTTCAAAGCAATGG
>Ga0116228_10001509_pt1 | contig 19395 bp, 10 predicted proteins | sample S1TSphfallax_2_FD_89694 | JGI IMG/M metagenome (GOLD analysis project Ga0116228, IMG submission 89694) | Host-associated microbial communities from peat moss isolated from Minnesota, USA - S1T2_Fc - Sphagnum fallax MG | ecosystem: Host-associated > Plants > Peat moss > Unclassified | place... | reverse complement strand
GAAACAGTTTATGTTAAATTGTGGACAGTCTGAGAGTGCACAAGGTGAAGGTGCTGCAAATGCCATGGCTGGATGAGGTCAGGTGAGTATGGCAGTTGGGTGGGTATGGCAATGCATGGACGTGGGGGATGAGGCATGCATTGAAAGTAGACAATCTCACCTTTTTGATGAAACTCTTGTGACCTGTGCCAAAGAATGCTCTAGTAATATCAGTTTTGGAGGTAATTTGGATTTCAGGTCTTATTTCTCTTCTTTTGGGGATCATGCATATGTGTCCTAAGCTCTAAACCCTAAGATCCCGTACATGGTAAAATGCTCCATTACAAGGTTTTCCTACACTTTGATAAGTGACAGCAAATGAGGGCTTTAAATGGCTTCTAGATGTCTTTTCAAATAGTGATCAGAAGCCATAAGTGCATTGCACCAACCTATGTAAAGTTCAGGAAAAACCTGGTCTGGTTATCTCAGTCATCCTGGGCAGTACTTGATTATTGCAAATGAGATCCAAACCCTGAAAGGGCCACTCAAATCTACAGAATTCTAGATACAACCTGTGGTCAAATGTACAGATTTAGTTGAAATCCAGTCACTGGATGGTGGTGCTTATTTATGTTATTCCAGCAATATCACTCATTCCTACAAGAATTTACAGTTTTGGTAGATGTATATTCACCCTCAAAAGGGTTTTCTGCAGCCCTACCAGGGAGCTTCCAAGTTACAAGTTACAACCCAACCATCCTCTTATAGTCCTTGCAAGAATTAGGACCTACACCTTGTAGCATGGTAAAAACCAGTGTTGGGTGGGTATTTGAATTTTCAAAGAATGGTTCATTCTGGTTTTAAATATGTATTAGAATCAAAAAATCTGCAATTTCGGTTCTTTGAAAAATAAGTCATAATCAAAGAACCATCAACGTCAATTAAAATACATGTTTTTAAAGAACTTGTGATTTTGATGCATGAACTCGTGAAGAATTGATGGGTTTCTCGTGAGTAGTTTTTTTTTTTCTTTCAATTTTGTGAACTCGTGAAGAATTGATGGGTTTCTCGTGAGTAGTTTTTTCTTTTCTTTCAATTTTGAGAACCATACTTCGGAAACAAAACCAGGTCTTTGATGTTTGAGAACTGTGACTATGAACCCTAAGAACCTGCTCTAATAACTGATGGGGCTCAGGGGGGTATCCCTATTGCTAATAGTTGCCCAACAGTGATAGAAAAGTCCAAAAAAATGTTAATTTGTTTCTAATCATTGTGAATAGTATACAATCTTAAGCCTAAATTAGGGTCTGCAATTCCAATTTACAACTTCCCTGGATTTATGATTTCCATATGTAGCACAAACTTGAAATCTAGATAAAACAATTATGAGTTACGGAGTAGAATTTTTAAAGCAAGTTAGAAATTTATGGAACTTTATGATTTTTAAAAAAGTTTGAGATTTGTAACTAGGTGGAATGCACTTGAACTGACTTAGTCTATGATTTCTTTTTTCCTATTTGATTGTTAGTGGTATTTTGTTAAATTAAAACTATGTATGAATTGTTTATAATAAGCATCCCTATTTTTCAGTGGTTATTTAATCAAATTATTGTTCCCTAACCTGACATCTATTTTAGGGTTTCTAATAGATTAGTACTAACGCATGTGCACATATCCCATTCCATCTCCCCCAACAACCTCTATCGAATCAAATGTTATAATTGACACATACCCAAAATGTGGAAATTATTTTTTAACACAAAAAAAAGGTCCTGCTATTGGTTTTATTTTGGAATTTTTTTGACAACTAGCAAAAGGACATTTGCGAAAAAAATGCTCCACAATCAGCAGATTTTGAGTACTTCCTCTGGTTGATGATGGCCAATGTGCTACAAAATCGAAAAAAAAACCCTAGGTCAAATAGACTTGATGTTTCAAATTCAAAAAATCTCAAAATATAAAATTATTTTCAAAAAAATCTTATTGTAAGATACAAACTTTGTGATATAATATCTTACAATTGAAAACAGATAGTATAAACTGTTTCTATGTGAATATTATGTTAATTGTAAAAAATTCGATAAATGAGACATTAGATTGTCATGGAATTGATATTAAAAGTTTATATTAGAGTTCACATTTTAAAAATGTTTTGAAGATTTTTGAATTTAAACAATCAAATGTTCAAAATAAGAACAATTTTGCAAAGCTAAAATTAGGGTTTCTCCTAATATTAATTATTCTTGATTACACAAATATAGAGATGATAATAACCAACTAATTTTAAATTAAAAAAAGTAAAGAATTGATTTGAATTTTTTTCAACCCACCTTTGTGCAATTGGATGTTCAGTTGCACGTTGTTCAACAAATATAATAATGAAAAATTTGTATATGTAAGTTTGAATGTGGTTACTTGTTTTGCATCATGAACCATATCAATACATTTGTTTTTGATCCACAAGCTTGAACAATATCAAATCATGTTCATTGTTTAGCAATATGAATTTTTTAAATTATTCATCAATAGTAGCAGGTACCATTATACATATTTCATTTGTGATGTGATCAACAACATAATTTATCTATAATATGATGTGTGCATGTAAAGAACTTGGGTGAAAATATAATATGAATTTACATAATTCTTGATTATTATTAACATAAATGAAATGTATTATAAAATGATCATTTATTTAATAGAATCTAAAAGCATAATTATTTAGTGAACAATATGATTTATTCTGATGTATTATCAAATTCTTTTTGTTTTACCCCCAATTTATTGATTCAAAAAAGTGGAGAATATTTTATGAAAAAAACTCTAAATTATTCTTTCTCAAAATAGCCAAAAATATTATTTTTGACACACAATTTAGACATCTAAAACTCTGAAACTCTTTAAACATAATTTTTTTATAAAATATCTGAATCTTAAAATACAAACTTGTGATATATCTCCAAAACTACAATTAAGAAAATATACTAAAAAACTATTTTTCCTAAGCATTTCCAGTTTGAGGATTGGGCATGATTTTGAAGAATAATTATAAATAGTATCAAAATATGAGACGAAGGGTAAAAAAGATATATCAGACAAAATACACCATCCGAGAATTTGCAATACAATGATTTTATTAAGGTGGATAATGGGGTTCCATTTTATGAGAACCAATGACAGCTGTGTAAGCTTGGATGCAAGTGCCAACGGTTACAAGGCTGGCTGTGATAACACCTATCACATACCATGGTCTGGAACAAAATAACTGATAGAATTCAGTTGTAATTACATTCAGTGAGGATTTACACTGCTTATTGATTTTGGACACCATGTCCGCGTGTGCTGTTGAATATATGGGCAAGAATAATTGACTTTGCAAGCTATCCCACATTTGAAAAGCATTTTTATCGGTCCCAAGGTTGTTTTGGATCACACCGCAGTTGATTAGATGTTTCACATCTCCTACCTCCTTGATAAGACTTGTCATGAGTTGTAGATATTCGCCAAATGGTAATACAGAAGAATTATAATTTTGCATGAACTCATACATCGCTAGATTGCGAAAATAAGATTCTGTCGGGTCATATAATTTTACAATTGGCAGGGATAAACATCCTTTACGACATGGCAGGAATAAACATCCTTTATGAAAACACACTTTAAACGACACTTTATCCAACACTCCCTTCTTTCCTTTGATTCGAATGCCAGCTTTCTTCAAAGCGGTTGCAGATTGTATGGTGATACTTGCTCCTCCAGATGTCTTTCCCCAATTGTCACCACACAGTACTTTGTAAATACAAGCTACCATGTGTGGACTGTTTTCGAATGCGCCGTCGCCGTCAGGATACGTCATTTCAATTTTGGTCCGATGGTGTTCAGTCAGTTCAAAGATATACCCACACATCTGGAACACATTAGCTTTCACTATGTTTTGGAACGCTGATGAAAAACCTCCTTTTTCCCACTTCTGATAACATATCCTAATGACATCCTTCACTAAAGCTAGGGTAATTTGATTCTCTAACATAAAAAGATCAATGGGAACGTATGCGTACCCCCAAGAAATGCGCTTTCTTATTAATTTAAGACCTTTTTGCATCTCGTCTACAAGGGTAACACGAGGCGCGTAATAAGCAAATACAAAAAATATTGTCAAAGCGTCTAAAGTTAATAAGTATTGGACCTCTTTCTTACTGAACTTAGGATTGCCGTCAGATAGACCGTATTCGTTAAAAGCAAGTCCAGGATTATGCACAACCGAGGCACAAAATTCATGCCACGGTTCCACCTGGCATGCTGCAGCTAAGGCCATTTTCAGATCTTCTGATTCACTAGAAAGCGCGCCATCACGGTTGTGGAGGCCAAAAATCCATTTCTTTGGAGTGTATTGTTCCGAAGGTACACGATAACAGGCTGGTACTTTCATTACGCTAACGTTGTTCGTTACTTCCGCAACTTTCTGTGTCGCAAATGCACTTTCAAATTTCTCGAACCATGGAGCTCTTGCTTCCTCCCGAATGAAGTTAGGTTTTTGCTCTTGAGTTCCGGAGGTTCCTGGCGTTTGATCGGGAGGGTTCTCCCCCATTTCTGGCAACTTGATGCGAACAAATATGCAAAATTACCTACTCTCTGACAACATCACAAAGAAAAACTTTAGTCACTAAAATTAGATGATGTAAAAGAAAAATGTTGCAGAAACCTCCTTCCCAAGATGCTTAGAAATTTCGATGATCCAATGCTAAAAAGACCTGACCATTCTGAAGCTTTGTAATGACCCATGGCCAGAAAATGATGTGTATGTGTCAACACTTCTAATTTCTTGGGAGGTGTCCATGGAGATTATGAAAACATTACTTGATAAACTTCATTTTTGATAACAAATTAACATTAATATTAGTCTATGAGCGCATAGTGAAATAGTGGTTGTGGCCTAATTGTAAACACGTTATTTCATGAAAAGCACATCGATGCCCGGATCTATCAATTGAAACGAACCGTGATAGTATTGAAGAGGTTGTACAACTTCCTATTATTGAATCCTTTCCGCTTTTCCAACAATGTATACTTGAATCCTTTCTTCGAGGAAATACCTGGAAGCTGCATCCAATGCACAACAAAGAATTCAACAATCTCTTCAAGGAGTAGCCAGAGCTATCCGATGTGCAAACACAACACAAGTGTAGCGATTTATCGTGAAACTAGATTGAATAAAAATATCAGCAGTTAGATGACGGGCCAAAACAATAAACCGAAAACATTGTAGACGAAGTTTCATGTTTGAGTTACCGGTGGAAGGCAAATGAGATCGGAGTATAACGAGCGAAAGTTGCCTGATCGCGCGGACGATAGGCGCTCTACGGAATAATATAGTGCGTTGTACGTAAGAAAGTGATACAGAGCAAGCAACTTGGTGAACTTGGAGGTTACTGACGCACTAATCTTCCGGGGAAGTGGAAGTGTGCGTTCCGGGGAAGTGGAAGTGTGCGTTACGTGATAGACACAAGTTCAATCGATGTAGTAAACCATCATCACAAATCGATGTATGCAATCTGTTCCGAGGGCGGGTGCAAGAAAAAACTGAATCACGTGTACTGCCGTAGTAGTAGACAACAAACAATATCGCAGGAAGTGATACAAGCTGCTAGACAAAACATACATGAGAGGCACCAGAATACCAAAGAAGAGAACGAGCTAATTTTTGTTCGCATGCTTCAACTGTACAACTCTATATTCAGATTTGAGTTGAACGGAGTATCATACTAGTATTGAGTTAAAGCTAGATGGATCCGAGTGGAGCACAATGTTGGGTGGTCATGGGCAGCGCTAAATTAAGTATGACGACCCTTCAAGACTGGATTGCAGATGTAGATCACATGGAAGCCAGGAAGAATACGAATCTTGTGGGAATACGCAATTGCGGCAGCTGTTAGAATTGCCCGCATCTGAAAAGGCCAGGGGTCTAAGTGAGAAAGAACGAAGAGAAATGGCAAGAAAGCATGTGGGGATAAAACAATAATGACGACTGGAAGATACGAAGAAACGTGCTGGAAACAAACAAAGGAAAGAAGAGAGGTCGCGAGGGGGATGGAGACGAGCAGGAAGTGAGAAAGCTCAAGAAAGAGAGAAGATGTTAGGGAAGATTGTGAGAGGTAGAAGAGAACGCTGGGTTATATAGGCACCTCGGAGGCTCTGAGCATGAGTGTCTGTGCTTGATGGGATTTGGTAAGCGCAGAAAAATATCGTCCATAGGGTGGTCAGATTCCGCCAATTCCATGATTCCTAGACCGCATCCTGAGGGAGCAAAAAAACTATTAATCAATAATAATATAATAATCCCACTTGAATTTTATGTACAGTAACGCCAAGCCTGTGGACTTTATTGGATTGAGTACACCTCCCTTGGAGACACCCTTAGAACGTACCCACTGGCGCGGAGTATGCAACCCTCCAGAATCTATTGAACGTTTTTGAAGTTAGGATCAATTGTCAAACCTAGTCATTCAATATATTCTTGCATTAAGCACTCAGACAAATTTTCTATTGGATATGGAGGGCGGCTTATATTTGTGCATATCCCTCCTTTAGAGAAAAAGGATCTTACACCTACTATTTGAAAACACACAGGATCTTAGGCCTACTTACATGTGGTAAGCTCCCTACCACTTCTAAATAGTAAGTGAAAGTCCATCCCACGCCTAGTTTGGTCATTACCTATGTATGTTTAGGCTTATGCTAATCTTCACCTCGTGCTTTATGCTGGGTAAGGCACACAAATTTGTGGGGGGCAAGGGGGGGAGCATTTTCAAAATAAGGGCTGTACCTTGTCATCATAGGCCCTTATTTTGAGTATGCCTAACATTGAGGCTCAACTGTACATGTAAGGCGTTTGGGTGTCCAATTAACTTTTTCATGTTTCTTTGTATGTGGGAACAGACAGCCAGCTTCTGTGCTTCAATTGTAATGTGAACTGATAGTGGAGACAACATGCTTCTGATGTGTGTCAACATTGGGAACGGCTCTGGAACAAGCCCTAGTAGAGCACTTTACCCCCTGGAGGAATGGCAGCTTGCCCTTGCAATCTCACCTTATTCCTAGGTGGAAGGGGCCCACAGGGAGGTAGTACATTAAGTTTGGATACACACAATCTCTTTGCTTTCTCCACCAGACGGATATGGTTTGTTAACTCTGGTAGCCTATTCCACATTTGAAAAGTGTTTTGTGAGCCTAAAACATTTTTTTATCACACCAAAGTGGATTAGGAGTTTTACAACTTCTGGGCTATTGATAAGGTCTGCAATGAGTTGAAGATATTCTGTGTAGGGTAAAGCCATAAGGTGGGGGGCATTCTCAAAATAAGGGGCCTAGGACAAGCCAATAGGTGAGTCCAGCCTCGCATTTTGGGAACATCCCCAACCAATGGCTTTCCCTATCATAAAGAACAAGACAAACTTTATCGTGAACCAAACCTTTGTAGATCACGGCACCTATGAATGGCAGAGTTCTTATGCCTACTCCTCAATAGTGGGAGAGTTCTTACACCTATAAGTAGGCATAATTACCCTCCCAATTTTTCTAGGAGTGAAATTGATGGATATAAAGTGCATTGCACATAGACTACAAATTTTCTAGAGGTTCTTGACGCAAGTGTATTGATTATGAACCAAAACCATAACCTATACTGGTATCTCTGCCTTGTTGAGAAAGGCCTCCTAGAGCTAAAAGTTAGCTTAGCTGATGAAATGTTAAATTTAAACTCAAAAATCCTGATTTAGTCTAGGGATGGGACATGAGACATCTTTACAAGCAACCCAAAATAATTTGAGGTTTTCCCCATGGTGCTGGTTCACCCAAGGCTAGGCATCATTGTCAAAAGTTCGGTCTCCAAAGATCCCTTGGAATTGAATGCCAACTTTCTTCATTGCAGGGTGGGGGAGCAATCAGTTATATATTGGCAATCTTCTTGTTATCACATGGCCATGGTTATGAAATGGCGATCCGACACAACAAACCATTTTGCCTGTGGTGATGGGACTCGGCATGTTACGAAGGGTTCTTCCTCTTGAATTTGTCCTACCAACCACCCTTGTTGATAGCTATTTTTCAATACCTTTTTCTCTTAAGTTGTGTTCTTTTAATTCTCCTTGGTACATAATGTTACGATTTCATCCATTTTTCCTTTAACAAAAGCCTTTAATTGAAATCATTGACTAAGTTAACAATTGCAAGCTCAATGTCTCACAGAAGCTCAAAAACTTCATCCTAATTATTTCATGCCACTTCTATAATTTCCATCCTAACTATTTAGGTCAGGTCTTTGAACAAGAAACTAGCAAATATTAGTTGTTAATTGAATCGTCGGTTGAAATAACCAACAATTTCATCACAAGAGACAATTACCCTAATTAAGAATTGACATACTTAATGCATACTTATTTTTGAACTTGGGTTGAATTCAATTTTCAACTTTTTACATTTATAATCGTGTAATCCTACTAATGGTTGTATTACAAATTTATAGTTGGTCAAACAAGGTTAACTATGTTTAACATGATTATTAGTTGTGTAATCATATGATTATAATTATGATTACACAATTAGTCATCATGTTGAACATAGTTGACCTTATTTGATTGTGTATATATATATATGATTAGGTTCAATTTAATTTAAACCATTAGGTTTAACAATAGATTAGCTTGTAAAATTAACCTTGATTAAATTTAGTGTATAAATTTAGCATTTACATTAGCCTTTAGATTTAGCTTTACATTTGATAGTTAAATTTAGCTTATTTTTAATCTTGAACATTTAGCTTTAAAATTTACTATCGGTTTGACCTTTAAGATACGCTTAGTTTAAACTTATAGATTTAACTTACACTTAGCCTAAATTAAATAAAACTAACCCTAATTTAACCTAATGAAACTAACTTCACTTTGTTTAACTTGGGTTAAACTAACCTAACCTAGTTTAATTTAAATAGCCTTATTTAACCCAAATAGCCTCGTTTAGTGTAAATATACTCATAAAATTTAATTTAGTTTGATTTAACAATAGACCAAATTTAACTTAATTTACTTAGGTTTAGCCTAAATAAAATAGTTTCATGGAATTTAATGTAATTTAATTTAACCTGATTTAACTTAATTCAATTTATTTTTATCTATATAACCTATTTTTTTCTAAATAATCTAATTTTGCCTTAATTTTGTTTAAGTATATTAATAATGGATTTCTTATAATCAAGTTCTATAATCTACACCAATACTAAATTCTTGTCTACCATGTTATAAATAATACCATGTACTCGGGTAACTCAAGCAAATTACATGGAGCCACATATATAATCAAATTTTACAAGGTAGGAGATTAAACACGCATACCCAACAAAAAGTAATCCCACATAGTGTGGAGAACTATTTATAAAATAACCTCTTATAACAAAAACATGTCATTGATTATAGGAAAGTATGTGCAAAAAAGAAATAATATCATCTATTGTTTTCATATATATATATTTTTCCTTTTACTATTAATGGGTAGAAATTTTTAACTATTTAGTTTCATAGGCTTTTTGTGATTACTAGTCATTAATGATAGACTTACCATCATTTACCCAAGGGGTGAAGCTAATGGAATTAGGTAGCTTGGGTTACTGAGTGGTTGGGGGTAATCCACCAAACCATATAGGAGATTCTAGGAAGGAATTATAATAAAGGCCTTAATTTTTAAAGGTCAATGTGGGCCTTGTGTGTGATATGTGGGGAAGGGGATAGAGGAAATGGGAAAGGATGAAAGGATTCATTAGAAATTTGTGTGAGACATGGAGAATTGTCCTTGGAGAGTGATGGGAGGAATCAAAAAAGGTGTATGTATTTGGTATATGATTTTAATGGAATATGGTTGAAGGACTCAAACAACGCACCCCAAGCTTTTTGATGGATTCAACTCCAAGTCCAAAGGTGAAGATAATAAAAGGAGAAGGAATTTGGGCGTGCTCCTTGGCTCTTATCACTTCGAGGGTAGAAGGGCGTGCTGGAGCTATAGGATGGGACTAGGAAGATTGACAAGCACTTCAATCACTCACATAGCCTGCACAAACCAAATAACAAGTTGGTTAATGCGTAGTTAGATTACTTTGGTGCACAAACAAAGCATGGGCAAACACAGACTCACAAGACTCACCACAACCCAAACTTGGGGGTTATATTTTGTGCCTAGCCACAAGACCTACACCCAAATGCCATTTTGTCATGGGAATCCCAAGGGGGATTCCCAAAATTCCCACAATTTAGACTTTTACAACTTTGAGGCTCATAACTTTATGTGTAGACCTTTAATTGAGATGTCGTCTAAAACAAAGTTGTAGCCCTCATCAAGAGTTTTCCAACAATATGTTGTGTGTCACCTACACACAAGGAAATTGCAACAATTCCCAAGTTTTACTGGATAGGAGTCAAATTGGCAATTTGACTCCCAGCCTTTCTTTTGGCCATAACTTGTGTTTTAAATGCCCAAATGGGTCATGCGAGCCCATTTTAGATATCTACATTCTAAGAAATTTGTAATGATATAAGGAAATTTTCAATCCAATAGGCTTTGACCCCTACAATCGCTCTTTGAAGATTCGGGAATCCAATGGGACTCCAACTCCCAAAGTGGGAACTCACTTTGGAGTGTGAAGATTCATTCCCTCACACTCTCCTACACTCCTAGGAGCATGATATGTGACTCTGGGGCTTCCTTCTTGGCCCACACCTTTGCAAGCCCTTGGCTTGGTCACGAGGTTAAAGTTGTGACATCAAATCTCTTATGTTGCATCATTATTGTATTAAATGTGGGGGATAGATTAAGATATGTTATGTAAGTAAAATACTTCCTGGAGTTGTTATCCCTACATTTTTTTTAAGATATGGAAAGTAATAAGGCTAACCATGGTAAAACACCAAACTATTAGTTCCCATAGGAGGGTAGTAACTAGTCCTTAGTGGTGGGAATCAAAAAACGCACAAACCAGCAAATTATTCATTATAGGATGGAAGGTACTATTATAGGAAGAATGACGCACTCCCAACTCCTTGAAGGACTCAAATGTGAGTCCAAATGAAAGATAGCGGAAGAAGGAGGAGTCGGGACACGCTCCTTAGCTCATAACACTTTGAGGGGTAGAAGGGCATGTTGGAGCTCCAAGATGGGACTAGGAAGAATTGACAAGCTTATTCACCCACGCGGGCCTGCACACAACCCACACAAAGTGGTTAGTGCATAGTTGGAGCACCTTTGGTGCTAGGACAAGCTATGGGCAACATGGACACACAAGGCTCACCACGGCCCGGACTTGGGGGAAGCCACCACCTTCCCCTTTATAGTATTCTCTGTAACACTCCGCGGAGACTACATCCAAATGGCTATTTTTCCCGGGAGTCTGGGACTCCCGCGACTTTGGAGCCCCATAACTTTGCGAACAAACCTCGGATCGAAGTGCGGTCTCAAGCAAAGTTCTAGCTCTCGTCGAGAGCTTTCCAACGGTATGTCGCACGTCATCTGCAGCTAAGTAAATCGGGTCGATTCCCGACTTTTTCTGGTCGGGAGTCAAATTGGCGGTTCGACTCCCAACCCTTCTTTTGGTCATAACTTGTGTTTCAGATGTCCAAATGAGTAATGCGAGCCCATTTTAGACATCTAAGTTTCAAGAGCTTTCCAATGATATAAAGAACGCCACAAGCCATTGAGATTTGACCCCTCAAATCGCTCTCTAAAGTTTCGGAAGTCCACTGGAACTCCAACTCCCAAAGTGGGAGTTGCCTTGGGAGTGTGAGGGTTCACTCCCTCACACTTTCCTACACTCCTGGGAGTATGTGATGCGACTCCCGGGCTTCCTCTTGGCCCGCAGCCTTGCAACCCCTTTGCCTTGGTTGCAAGCCCAAAGCTAGGGTTGCGACAAAGAAGGCAGGAGCTCAAGGGGAAGACAATTGGTTATAAAAGGTATAAAATAGAAGGATTTATTGAGGGTTGTAAGTGGTAAATAGAGCCAATAAACCATCAATAAGCAAGGGGAAGGAATGACAATAATGGTAGAAAGGTCTACAAACCCATTACATAATATCTTGGTGGTGTTGAAAATATTACAAAACTAAGGAGAATAACTATTCCCAAGTTTTCTCCCCCTTTCTCATATTGGTCCCTTGCCTATGTTTCATTCCATATTCCTTAATTGACATTACTTATAAGAAGGTAGGTTTGGTCATGGACACTACACCCTTATCTTCCTTATTCTTAATATGACCTATTACTTCTTACTTCAATAATTGTAGTAAAATAAGATAAGGAGGGTAGTTTTTTACATGGAAAAAAAGGTATCAACCTTGTCCCTTAGTTTTACCCCCTAAAGGATGGTAATGATCAAGGGTTACAATTTTCACCCTTAACACTTACTTATATTCACTCTTTTTAAATAGTTAGAGCTTTACAACATATCGACAATCCTAACCACTTCGATAGGCCCTAAGTAGTTACACAAAATTCCATAGGCTTTTATGAACACCTCCTTCCAAGATTCAATAGGGTGATTTCTTGGCTTTAATTATAACATTAACACAATTCAATGATTCATGTAATTATGTTAAATAGTGACGTGCTCCTAAGTCCCTTGTTGAACCCACTTGAAGGTTTAACTATGTAGAGTTGCGGAAAGTTGGGACTTGGGGGCCGCTCTCGACTTTCAGCACTATAGAGGGGTAGAGGGGCGTGCTAGTAGTCCCGGGATTAGACTAGGAAGAGGGACTAGATTATCAAGCTTGAATCTGCATCCAAAACCAACCACAAGAGGGTTAGTTCACATTTGGGAGCACCTTTGGGTGTTGGGATAAACCACGGGCACTTTGACACACAAGACTCACCACGGCCCGGACTCGGGGGAAGCCACCACCTTCCCCCATATAATATTCTTTGTGTTACTCCGTAGAGGCTACATCCAAATGGCTCTTTTTCCTGGGACTCCCAAGTTGGAGTCCCGAAATTGTCCCAGGTTGGAGTCTCGGAACTTTGGGGGCTGATATCTCCCGACTACAAAGTCTGATCGAGGCGAGGTCTAAACCAAAGTTGTAGCTCTCTTCGAGAGATTTCCAACGCCATGTTGCACTTTAGATTCAGATGGTGGGAAGAGGTCGATTCCTGACTTTTAGTGGTCGAAAGTCAAACTGTCAGTTTGACTCCCGACCTTTCTTTTGCCCATAACTTGGGCTGCAGATGCGAGGCCATTTAGACATCTACACTTCAAGACCTTTCCAATGACACCAAGAACACCCCAATGCGAAGTGTTTTGATCTCTGCTGTCGAACTCTAAACATTCGGGAGTCCCAGAGGACTCCAAGTCCCCAATTCTGGGAGTGTGAGTTTCATCCTCACACTTGGCCAAAGTGGGGTTGCAACAAATAGGGTCACAACCACACTTTAGTAGGTTATCTTTTAAAAATTGTTACAAGACTCCAATACCTATACTTTGGTAAGTTGTTAGCCTTTATATTTTTTTCCACAAAAATAATTTTTCCTAACATTATCCCATTTATTAGGATTGTAGTATATTCACAAGGTCTTCATCTTTCTAAAATTTCACATTATCCATTTCATTGAAATATTTGCCAGGATCAAGAGATGTCAATTGGAGTTAATAAATCATCAATCTCATCATAGATTCCACCACTAATTCGAAACTATTGGAAGGAATCATCAATACATCTTGTTTTTGCTTGACATTAGTGGATGTGGGAAGCACTCCTAGAGTTGATGTGTTAATAAGTTTTTAGGTTTTTTTCCAAAGCTGCCTAATTAGGTGGTTTGTTCGATAAATAGCTATATGCAATACCACCGAATTCTTACCAAAGTGAGCTTGCATTACATGCAAGTTTGGTCCCGTCATTGTGTAACACCAACCAACCACATTCATTGTTTTGTATAATCAACCTTTGAGCACACACACCTCCTATAAATCTTGCAACTTCTACATCCATTACCATGTTTCGATAATGTCATTTTTAATTGTATTCTTGATCATATCGGACATGGGGTCTCTTTTGACCATGATGAAGGTTGGCTTATGACTAATTGTTGTCATATGCTTGAAATAATACTTTTACACCACGTCCAATCAAAAATAATATTGTAGCACGTGCACTCCAAAATAGCCTATAGGATGTTCTAACAATCCATATCCATGTCCATCATTGAAGATAATGTACTCACAAAGGATGTTGTAGGCGAAATACTCTGAAATTCTTCATCTTGTATCTTCCACATACATTCAAAATCATCAACCATGATGTGGGTGAAGAACATTGGCGAGGCACATCCTACCAAGATGCACGTTTGCAAGCATTATATAAAATAGTATGCTTCTAGATGGGGGGTGATTGTTAGAATGTATTCCAATTCCTTCAAGATGTGCAACACATCATTTGACTACATGGCTTGAATAAGGTCTAATCTTTGCACCCTTTGTAGGAGGAACAATGTTTTTTCATTCAGTGCATATATGAAAAAGAACATAAAAATATGGTAATGATCCATCATGGGAGAATGCTCCCGTTGTGGAAAATCATCAAGTTCCTATTATAAGCTCTTATATTCTTCCATGCTCCCTACCTCCTTGGGGCTTTTCTTTCCACACTTGCCACTTTTTACTTGCTCCTTCCTTTTACGCTATTTTGTAAAGTGTGTATTAAAAATTCCTTGCTTGTCATCCTAATTTTCCTCCTCTTGTTCCATGTATGTTTCCTCATATTCTTCTTGCCTTGGAAAGTGTGCATGTGCAACATTGAACTATATCACCATATCACATTCCTTCTCATAATATAGTTGCACCATCAATAGTTGGGTTTGATTCAACACAACCATGAGCTCCTCACCTTGATTTTGAAACATTTGATCATACATGGACAACCTTAGCTAAATTTTCCACTACTAGAACCTTTCACTTGGTAGTTTCCACTTCATGTTTATGTCGTATTTCCTTTTGCATAATTATTTACTTCTCTTTGAAAGCTACAAGTTGAGTTTGTTTCACAAGATTTTGTATTTTCTCTATAAGAGATTTTTCATGTGCTTAGTTAGTCTTTGTGCTAATTTATTTTTCTTCTTTTAAATTCTACATTACCAACTCTAGATTCATGTATTTGGCTTGCCAAGTCACTTCATTAGTTTATGTCTCAAGGAACTTCCGTTTCATTGTTTTTAAGCACACCTTGACCCACTCCATCTCCTCCTTGTGTTTAGTTGTTGTTTTTTTCACCTTTCCTTCATGTTGCATTATAATCAATTACATTTTTTCTACTACTCAAATGAGCAATATGCTATTAGTTTTGTTACAAAACGTCAATGCTCCTTTCATTTGATCCTCCTTTGCCTTGGCCTTTCTAGCTCTTATTGGGTCTCATGGAGTTTTTGGTCCAATTTTTTGTGAATCCTAAATTATTTATTTCTGATTCCTGCTAATGAACTTCAAAATCTAAAGGATCAATGTGTTGTTCAACACATTTTCGTTCACACAAAACTACACCATGTAAACTTTCCACTTTTAAAGGGAATTATCAATTTTTTTCCCATAGGATCTCTTCATATCCCTTGCCTTCTTAGTTGAAGCATGAATGAACTCCACCATTTGCACTTCCATGGAATCCTTGTGGTCTAAGGAATATTCCATTTTGACTTCCTCATCATACACCCCCCAATTGGTAAATGGACTCATGATTGACATCACATTGTTTAGTAAATCTAATCACAACTCAATCAATAGGCATTGGTGTTTCATGTACAATTTGAACATCTTTCCCAAATTCCACTACGTCACAACATTTGGTTAATCATTAGTTAAGACACCCTCCAAAATTGGATGATCAACAACGACAACTCCTCTTAAATTGAGTTGATATTTGGTGAGGATGTGTTTCAAATTCGATTGACTAGGGGCAACTCCTTTTGAATTTGGTTGACCAATGGTATCCAGGCCTTCCAAATTTAGTTGGTCTTTTTTATTATTGAGGTTGGTTCCATCCCTTTTGAGTTGAGATGCATCCTTCAAAGAGAAATCATGTAGTATTTCATCCAATTCAATCTATTGATGAACCTATGCATTGGTTTGAATGGTATCCCCCTCTTGGACTAATGTTGTCACTTGAAATGTTTCCTTTTACATGAATTCCTCTACAACATGTGGAATTTTTTTGTGTGACAATGGCAATAGTAAGTTGATGCCTATTGTTGATGGCATCAATGGTATGTAAAGTGTCTTTTTCCTTGTGTTCTTTAGGTGCTAAAAGTTCAATTGGTAGTTTTTTGTCTTTTTTTGTCTATTTGTGTGTGGTATAATGTTTCACCACGATGGTAAGAACTAGATCAAATGAGTTGTTCCCTACCTTTTTTTAAATTGTAATCATTTCCTTATGCAATCACACTTTGAACCACTCAACCCAATTGGCAATGCCCTTTTTAGTAGCATTTACTACAAACAATAAATTCTAAAAATGTAATGATTAACAAGCCGAAATGTTGCAACCTTTGCTAATGTGATTAATTGCATCTGCATTCCAAAAGTTTAAACCTTTGCAAAGATGTAACTTGAATCTTACTTGTAATGCTTTTCCTTTGCACTATAAGGAATTTGCATATTAACAACTGGTTTTTTTATTAATTTTTAGTCGTAAATGCCACATGTGATTACAATTTTCTTTATTTGTTTAAAATAAGTCGCCTAAAATTTTAATCAGAAAAGATAATATGTGGCACTAAGTCACAATGGTAATTGCATGAAGATGCAACTTACATGAACATTTCATCCATCCAAATTAGTTTATGTGGCACTATCATTTTGCAATTGCTTTTACAAATAAATAATGTAGTCGCATTAATTATATAATTTTTTAAATATTAAAAATAAAATTATTATTTTTATACATATATACATATATTCAAATGTGCATATATATACATTATATCGTTGATAATTTCACTAATTTCAACTTACCACCATTGATCACAACCCATGTCATTTGTGAAGATTGATCTTTGGACCACAAGGATTGAGATAAACTCCTTTACCATTAAACCATCACTTTTTGTGATAGTATGGTAATGTGCATTCATAATTCAAGGATGAACAAATCACCTTACATTTGACATCCTAAAACAAAACAAATGATTTATATTTTTGTCAAACTTTTGATAACAAAACTAAGTTCCACAACACAAAAAACATAGATTTGGCTTTAATTATGAAATCAAAAATTGTACAAGATAAATGGGTATAGGACCAAAACTATATATTTTTATTACATAGTTATGAAGATTTATGTTCTTGTTTCCACAAAAATTTATTCACCTATTTATATTTCATTTATAATTAATATGTCACAATCATTTTCCTACCATGGATTTTACACATTCTACTAAAACCTTTGAAAATTAATCTTTCAATTACTTTTACAAGTTTATTTTATGAAAGTTTTTATTCTTATAACAAGGTGTTTTCATGAAATGAAGGTGTTTCAAAGTGCCCAAACACTTATTTATATACTGAACAAAAAAGAAATTAAACAAGAAATTTTTTAATATCTTACACATCGCATAGCTCATCACATGATATTTGAATCATGTAAATTAATTTGTGCAAAGACTTTTGTAATGAGTCATCATCTTTATATCATGCATATTAATATGTGCAAAGACTTTTGTAATCAATTTTCATGTTTGAGTCATGTATATTAACTGAAACAATTATTAATTAATGATGATTCACCAAATCATTATTAAATTATAAAAGTTCATCACCCAATAAGTTACCAATGTTAAGTAATTGCATAACTAACAAGGTTTTAACATTAAATTACACACAATTCAAGTTGTCCAATTGAAAAGTGAACAATGGATACTCCGTTCTCCACACCAAACACAACTTGAAAACCCTCCGACGCCCAAAAGAAGAAAAGGAGGCTCCTATACCCTGCGACGCAAGTTATCATTGCTTTTGCATGAAATTCTGTTTTTAAAATTGGCTGCCACTCTTTTTGGCCTCGACTAGTAGCCCTGCATAAGAACACCCTAACTATTGAGTTAAAAATTTAAACACAATGTTGTGGGCTCTTATAACAACCCTCCATTGGGTTCTTATTTTGGTAAACCCTCTAACCTGAGGCGCTTTACTGACAGGTCTTTCTAACACTGGCACGATTTTCCCAGTGTCTTGGCGTGCCTTGCTCGCAAGGCTTTTGGATTCTCACCCTCGTCTAGCTTCGGGTGGGCTTATCCCCCCGTTGAGGAGTTTTGGGACTTGTTGGAATAAACTGTGTCGGCTATTTTGTTTTCTTTGCAGAGGACTTCACCAGAATTGGTCCACCTCATGTGGGCCCTTCTTCCTGTAACACCCACAGCATCAGCATTTACTGACGAGGTCTTTCTAATATCGGCAAGATTTACTTCCTCATCTTTGCCTGCGTTATTTCAAGGCTTTTGGATTCTTACCCTCATAATCTACCTTGGGCTCATGGGGCTATCCCCTGGATGTAGACTTTTAGGACATGTTGGCAAAAATTCCCCCCCATGTCTTTGGGTGCCTTATTCCAAGGCTTTTGGATTCTCAACCTCATATTTACCTTGGGCTCATGGGGCTATCCCCCAGTTGAAGGCTTTTGGGGCTTGTCGGCCAAAATGCGTGTGTTTTTTGTTTTCTTCACAGGCTTTACCGAATCGCTCCACCTCATGCAGGCCTTTATTTGGAGCCCTTATTCCTGGAAAGCCTATGGCATCAGGCTTAACTTACCAGGTCTTTGTAATATTGGCAAGATTTTCCACCTTGCCATGGCTGGCCTTTGTTTTGGGATTCTCAGCCTTATTTACACTGGGCTTAGTCTGTCCCCACTTGTGGACATTTAGGACATGTGGGAATACAACTTGTGGGGCTTTTGTTTTTCCCCCGACAAAGTCATGCATTGCATGATTCTTGGCTGGAAGACCGACATGATGGGGCTGATGCTAGCCTTTCAATTCACAATGCCATTCAGCATCACTCAAGGCCAAAATTTTCCAAATTTTCCATACAATTCGGCCCAACACCTCTCTTCCATCCACCAAAATCAACTATAGGATATCCTGGCCTATCACCATACATTGGAGAACACCAAACAAGGCATCACAAACACTCTGGCCCTGCCAATAGATAAGATGTTGTACATCTGCTTCCTGTGTCCACACTCCGAACACCAAAACAATCCATTCCAATCTAAACAGTCTAAACACTTTCACCAAAGAAACCGGTTCTCCTAATGGGAAATCGATTCTAATAAGGTAAATCTTCCAAAAGTTGGATCCAATGCTATAGTCCTTGTCCCTGTGGGGGAAGAGGCCAACAAAATTGTCACAGTAGTG
>Ga0116228_10001508_pt1 | contig 19395 bp, 14 predicted proteins | sample S1TSphfallax_2_FD_89694 | JGI IMG/M metagenome (GOLD analysis project Ga0116228, IMG submission 89694) | Host-associated microbial communities from peat moss isolated from Minnesota, USA - S1T2_Fc - Sphagnum fallax MG | ecosystem: Host-associated > Plants > Peat moss > Unclassified | place... | reverse complement strand
TTATTTACAGCCAACTGTCAGGAGCTGATGAACTCAGTGGGCGAAATTCAATGAGACAGCAAGAAAAAAACTTGAAACAGGAGATCATGCAACCTAAATTGTAGCAATTCCTTCCGCCGTTTGCGGAAAGCAAAAAACATAGAGATGAGATGAATTGTTTGCTCTCCAAATTCAGATTCTACAGCATCCCACCGAAAACTTGTAATGTAAAACAATAATCCATACATGCATTCAAAGTGGCATATATATATTTTTATAAAGCAAATATCCTACTTTCATTTAGCTTGATGGTGAGTGCACACCAAGCTAAATGTCATGATCAAGTAGTTATTCCCATTGCCTCTGGAAATGTAGTTTTGATCACTAAGGGTTTTTAGCATATTATTATAATTTTATTTACACCCAATTGTCAGGAGCTGATGAACTCAGTGGGCGAAATTCAATGAGAAATCTAAGCCATATGTCCTGTAACCCTAAATTTCCAGTCATCCAGGAAGTTTTTCCAGAATTGCTTGCAGCAACGATCAGAGGTTTTGGCATTGGAATCAGTCCACTTCTTATTTGTGAAATTGTACCTACCTCACAATTGGATTTTTGACACATTCAATTACCTGAAAACCCTCAAAACTTTGATGTTTCTGTATCTGAAATGGATGTAAATTCGATTGCCATATGATACATGAGCTTTGTCAATCTTTGGAAAATTAGGGTTTCAATGTCTTTAACCAAACAACTACATACTGTTACAAACCTTAGGACCATGTAAGCTGATTGCTGTAAACCATGCTTGTAATGCACCGAACAGCAGTCAAGTCTCTCACAGTCATCCTCTGTATACAACAACAATTGTTGCAATCATCTATAGACGTTGTAGCAACAAACACTAAGTCCTTCGATTGCACTTCACCGTCTGCCTTCGTTTCCATACTCCCCCTTCTCTCAACGACATTGCTGCCACTATTGTTGTCTCTTCTGGCTGTGAGGTAAAGCATCCATTCTTCTGCACTTTCCTTTGTCACCGATTCCCGGTTCTGTGATTCTGTGAGAGCTTTTTCTGCGTCCCAAATTCTCTCACTTTGTTCTCTTCCTTGCTATCGTTTTGTCGCAAATCTTGTTACAACTGTAAAATAATAATGTGATGGCTGCAAAAAAAACATAATGTGATGGCTAGAAATATCAGAAAGCTCTTGATGGAATTGATGTTGTGAAAATTTCGTTTACCAAAAATAAAAAACTGCTTGGTGGAGGAATACAATCAGAAAGTTCTCCTCGGCATCTCTTTGTTTTGTTTTGGATCTGATGCGTCTGTCTGAGGTCTTAGGATTTCGCTGCTTTCTTTTGGTTTTCTCTACCTCATTAGTGCGCTTCTTCTTGTGAAGAAGGTGGATGTCTCCTTTGCTTTCGCTTATTGTGTCTCAAAGAGTTATTTGGAAGATCAAAGCCATTTTTTTCTCAGGAAAGATCTGCCGTCAGTTCCATCATCTCTGTCCCCCTTGTCTCTTTCCCTTTCCTCCTCCGGCCACGAGGCACTTGAGAAGACGCGCATCATTTGTTTTGAGAGGTCAGATTCTCCGATGATCAGGATCTGCGATTATAGATTGTTCTCGCCTTTTGCACACTACTCACAGTCATCCTCTATATACAACAATAATTGCTGCAATCATCTGTAGACGCCGCAATAGCAAACGCTAAGTCCTTCGATTGCACTTCATCGTCTGCCTTCGTTTCCATACTCCCCCTTCTCTTAACGACATTGCTGCCAATGTTGCTGTCTCTTCTGGCTGTGAGGTAAAGCATCCATTCTTCTACACTTTCCTTTGTCACCGATTCCCTGTTCTGTGATTCCGTGAGAGCTTTTTCTGCGTCCCAAATTCTCTCGCTTTGTTCTCTTCCTTGCTATCGTTTTGTCGCAAATCTTGTTACAACTGCAAAAAAAACATAATGTGATGGCTGGAAATATCAAAAAACTCTCGTTCAGAAACCCGATGCTTCACCAGAAAGCTCTCATTCAAAAACCCGCTGCTTCACCGGCCCCCCCCTTCCCCCACCCCCCAAAACCTCCGTCACAGACAGACGTAGTGAATTTATATATAAGATTTGGTGATATTTGACTATATTAGGCTAAACTTGATTAAAGTATGTCATTTAGAATAAAGTTGGCTATATTATGCTATATTTTGATAAATTAAGCTATAGTAAACTATATTAAACTAACTAGGTGAAACTTGGCAAAAATACTTATTATATATGTTTAGTACAAAAAAATGTTGTTTTTCAGAAGGCCAACTTGACTAAAATGTTCACATTGACAAAAGGGTATGTCCATTTTAACTAAAGGTTTGGGGCATGAAAAACACATGTTACATTTTACCAATACATTTGATTAAAGTGACATTTTTTACCAAATATCAAGCTGAAAATCTAATCAAAATGAAAAATTGTCCATCAAAATGGCCATGGTTTAGTCAAATTGGCCAAATTGAATTGATAGGGTTTAGTTGAATTGACCATCATGATTTGACCCTTAGTCAAATTAACCATTATGATTTGACATTTAGTTAAATGAACCATACTCATTTGATAACTTAATTTACTTGTTAAGCCTAAACTACCTACCTAACCTAACATAATTAATAGGTTAAGTTAGGCCTAAACTACCGATCTAACCTAGCATAATTAATAGGTTAATAGGTTATTTGTTAAGTAATAACCTAATTAGTAGTTTAGCTAAATAATTTAACTTAGACCTATCTAGTATGGTACTTGGGACATAACCCACGACTACTAAATAACCTATAACTAAATAATGTAAGCCTTCTAAGTAGGTATCCTAGGCTTACTAGGTAGAGTTATTAGCCATGTAGGTAATTTATTAACCTAAGCTTACTATAGGTATGTAACTTAGGCCTACTAGGTAAATAACATGGGCCACCTAGGCCTAATAGGTAGGTAGCCTATCTTAGTAGCTAGGTAAGTAGTTTAAGCCACCTAGGCCTATTAGGTATAAAGTAGCTTAAACTAGATTATCGAAATCTATTTGGTAACCATGTACATAACGTAGGCCACTTAGGCCTGCAAGGTAAATAACTTAACCTAGGTCACTTAGGCCTACTAAATACGTATGTAACCTAGCTTAGGCCACCTAGGCCTACTAAGTAGGTACATAACTTAACCTAGGTAGCTTAGGTTAGCCTAACCTAGGCCTATTAGCTAGGTACATAGCCTAACCTAGGCTATTTAAATAGGTACATATCCTAACTTAAGCTACTTAGGCTTACTAGGTTGATAGCTTAACCTAGTATTAGGTAGGTAGCTTAAACCTAAACCTATTTAATAGGTTAAACTACCTACCTAATATCTCTAAACTAGATCTATTCATTATAGGTTAATAGGTACCTCCATAACCTATTAAATAACATAAACGTAGGTAGGTAAAAACATGTTACCTACATGGACTTAATAGGTACTTATATGGTTTAATAAATTATAACTTACATGTTACCTAAGTACATGCATTTATTAATAGGTACCTCCTACCTACCTAAGCTAACCTACTTATAACCTACTTATAACCTACCTATAACCTACCTATTTATGTAAATAGTGTAAAAAAATTCAAGTTCATTTAGTGCAATATATTGAAAAAAAATTCTTGGAAATTGATTACAATATGTTGGTCCAAAATCATGTTCATTACAATATGTTGTCCAAAAAAAATCACCTTATGCGGTGCAATGGTTAAGGATTCAACTCCTCAATGTGGAGGTGAGGAATTCAAATCCCCATGCTTGCAACCTAGGATACCTTAGCTACTTAGGTGACCTAATTAAGTAGCCTAAGTTGTAAAGCCTACTAGACCACCTAACCTAGGAGGTTTGGTCTAGCCTAGGTGGCTAAACTAGGAAGCTTAACCTAGACCTAAAACATAAGGTTGGTAGGTAAATAAATAAATTATTTTTGGCATCAATTATTAGGTTTATTAATTAGGTAGGTAGGTAGGGAGGTAGGGTAGGGTAAGGTGAGTAGGGTAATTAATTGATTAGTTAATATTTTCATATTAATTTTAAATAAAGTAATTTAAATAATATATATTTATGGTTGATGCCCAAATTATATTATTGTCACAGTTGACGCCCTCCCCAGCTCTTTGATAAACTCAAATGTGAATTTGAGGTGAAAACATCAGAAAAATAAAAAGTTGGGGCACGCTCCCTGGCTCGTAACATTTTGGGGGTAAGGGGGCGTGCTGGAGCTCCAAGATGGGACTAGGACGAATGACAAGCGGTTCAATTATTCACATGGACCTGCACAAAGCAAACAACAAGTTGGTTAGTGCAAAGTTTGAGCACTTTTGGTGCATGAATGAACCACGAGCAAACACAAACTTCTAAGATTCCCCATGACCCGGACTTGGAGGAAGCCACCACCTTCCCCCTTATAGTATATTCTGTGCCTAGCCATGAGACTAGCACTGAAATGTCATTTGTCCCGGGACTCCCAAGTGGACGTCCCGAAATTCCCATAGTTGGGACTCTTGCAACTTTGCGGCCCTATAACTTTGTGTGCAAACCTCCAATTGAGATGAGGTTTAAACCAAAGTTGTAACCTTCATCAAAAGCTTTCTAACTGTATGTTGCACGCCAACTGTACACAAGGAAATTGGGGTGATTCCCAACTTTTAGAGGTCAGGAGTCAAATAACCAATTTGACTTCCAGCCCTTCTTTTAACTATACCTTGTGTGTTAAGTGTCCAAATGGGTCATGCGAGCGCATTTTAGACATCTACGTTCCAAGAGCTTTCAAATGATATAAGTAACTCTTCAACCCAATGGGTTTTGACCTCTAAAATTGCTCTCTAAAAATTTGGAAATCCACCGAGACTCCAATTCCCAAAATGTCTAACTCCCAAAGTGGGAGCTCATTTGGGAGTGTGAGGGTTCATTCCCTCACACTTTCTTGCACTCTTGGGAGCATGAAATGTGACTCCCGGGTTTCCTTCTTGGCCCGCACCTTTGCAAGCCTTTGCCTTGGTCGTGAACCCAAAACTAGGGTTGCGACAACAGTGGTTTAGTAAAAAAAACATGGTAAAAACACCTAGTAAAAAAGACAAACTGAAAACACCCAATCAAAATGGTTAGGTCCAAATCGACTTGTCCGAAATGGCACCTTGGTCAAATTGGACATGGGGGCAAAAAACCATTGGGGGGGTTTTCTTGACCAAAATTCCTAATAAAAAAAACTAGGATTTCCTATAGTGGTTAAACTTAGTTATATTAAACTAAATTTGGCAAAAATAAGTTACTTAAGTTAAACTTGGCTAAAATAGGTTATTTAAATTAAACTTGGTTATGTTAAGTTAAATTTAACAAATTATGTTATAATTGGTTAAATTAGGTTATTTGAGGTAAATGGATTAAACTTGACAAATTTTGATAAAACTAAGTTATTTAAGCAAAAATTGAAAAATTAAATTATTTAAGCAAATTTTGGTAAAATTTGGATACTTAAACTAAAGTAATCAAAACTTGGTTCAATTTAGATAATTCAAGATATCTAGGTTAAATTATGTTAATTTAATCTATTTTGGTTCAATTTTGTTGGATTACATTACCCTAAAAAATTAAAGCAAGACTAAGTTATTTGTTAAATTAAGTTGAACAAATATACATAGACTAAATGAGGCTACTTAAACTAAACTTATAAACTAAATTTAATGGAAGTTAATCTTAGAAGTTAAATTGAAGACATTAAACCTAGAGTTTAAATTCAATCAAATAAAATCTAGAGGTTAATTAAATGTAGGCCAATTTGTACTGAATTTAGTTACATTTCATATTTATTTAAATTTTTTATAGTTGGTCAAACAATATCAATTATATTAAACATGATTTTTAATTGTGTAATCATAATTTATAGTCATTTAATTACCTATAGTCATATTTATAATCATGTAGTCATAATAATGGTTGTAATCAAAATAATGACATCAACTAAAATCCAAATATGACTACATGTCTATACTTGGATAATAGTCACAAGTTGCCTTAGTCATCAAAACCATGTTTACGTGTAGTGCCTATGTGGTTATCAAGGGGTTGCTTAAATTACTTAGAATACAAAGGGGCTACCTAAATGTTGAAGGTAGAATTTTACCGAACCTATTTACCAATTTTTTTATTACCAAAACTAGTTACCAAAATTTCATTTTGAAAATAGGTTATTAAAAAACATGTTACAGATTTTTATTTACTAGAATTGGTTTTACTACCAAATTACTTGGTTATTTTAGTACCAATTTTTTTGGGATAGGGTTAATTACCTATTCCACTGTTTTCTTGTTTTCTTTATTGAAGGTATATAACATTTTATACTTTTGAAGACTGTACATGGTAATTTTTTTGGATTAAATTAATTTTTTACATCATATTTTTTTACATATAAGTTTGATGAATTGATTTTTCTCCTTGTATGTTGGGAATATTTTGTTGTTTGTATGCCAAGGTATTATTCCTTATATTTGCTTCAAGGTTTGTTTCTTTAGAAGGTTCATGATATTGTCCTACTAAGTTTTGACAATCCCTTTTGTGTTTAAGTTTTTTACTTATCTAAGGAAAGTAAAAAAAAATTACTTTTTGCTCCCTTATTGTATTCCTTTTAAAACTTGATAGTTCAACAAATGGCCTTAACATTTGGCAACCATACTGCGGATATTGAATCCAAAATTTGTAATTCATTGTCATTAAATAAATATTGATTAGAATTATTTGACTCTACCAAAACAAACATGGATTTACTATTATTGTTTGACAAATTTTCTTAAAAAATCAATAGATTAAAAAACATCACTAGTCATAATTTACAATATGCCAACAATGTTGACAAGAAGTATGAAGAAAAGAATGGAATAAGTCTTGCAAAAAAATGTTGATGTAGGGCATGCACGTAAAAAAGAATGATTATAACAACAAAAAATCAACATACACGAGGATGCGACCTTTCATAATGGGGAGCAAAATGAATTAGAGGACAATAATGATAATATTAAATCAAAAACTATTCCATTTTGACCCAAATTAGTGGTTGTACAAGAAATAAATCTAGTACCAAAGGAGGTCATGGAGAAGCAAACAAATCTAGTTTCATCATCTACTGGTGTTTCTTTTGTAATTCCATTGAACATAAAATCTACAACTATCTACATAAGGACGCAGTTCATGTGATGTTTAAAGAAAAGGCAACAATGGCTACATTTAAGAAGGAAAATTATGTCACTATAAACATGGTCTTGGTAATTACCACCTATAGTCAAATACCCGAGAACATTGTGGTTTTATTGAAGGAAAAAAAACCTCACAAAAAAAACTTCAATGTTCATTTGAAGAAGATATTGAAAACATGCAATAGAAGGAACCTTCAAAGGATCTACCTGGAGCTAGTATAAAAGCTCCTAGAATAACCAACCTTAGTGGGAATTTTGGCTCAAATATCAAAAATTGAACTACTAGAGTTATAGGAACAACCGGTGCTACCAAACCTACCATAACTACAAAATCATTTTTAGTTTTGGAAGAAATAAACCAACAACTATTGGAGAATAAACATACCTTAACATTAGATTAGTTTTTCAGAATTGCCTCAGATTTAAAACAATATGTTATTGCCAAGCTTGTTCCTAGGAAAAATATTGTTACAACAATAGGACCTAATCCGATTATTGCTTCAATCGAAATCAATCCTCACATGGGTTCGATACAAGTACAAGTGGGCAAAAACATCGTTGAAGATGTCTTACTTGATGGGATATCTGACATGAACATCACGACAAAGGAACTTCGGAAACAATTAAGGTTGCCCACTCCTAAACCAACACCATATACATTACAAATAGCAAATCAAACATCACCAAACTAGTTGGATTCATCAAGGATCTCAAAATCCAAATCCATGGAATTCCCTACATTATGTGACCTTCAAGATCGTGAAGAATAATGTTTTGGATTCCATTTATTCAATGTTGTTAAACCAACCTTGGTTGCGTGATGCACTTGTCACCCATGATTGGGGGAACAATCTAATCACCATTGAAAGTACTAGAACAATGCAAACCATAATCATGACCAAAAATTTCGATAATAATTCAAAATTTCATGAGGTTTTGTTGTGTTACAATTTGATGAAAGGAGTCATAAACAAAGAAGAAGAAATATTCTTTGCAAAATAATCGGATTTGTTTACAATTGGAACCATTACATTACTAAAACCAAACATTTGCAATGTTGTAGTTTTCGGTGTAGAAGTTCATACTCAAGATCTCACATTCAATTTCCCACATTTTGAAGGACAGATCTGGGTGGATAATATGCTAGCATGCATTAGAGTCTAAGAATTGGATATTGCACATTGGACATTACTGGAGGATCTTCAAATAAGACTCTTCAATTTGGGAATTATTGATAACCCTTCAAATGGTCAAGTTAAATGCAACATTGGATGAACATGTTGTTAATAACACTAAAACATTGCTTTGAGAGTATAAGGACATTTTTTCATGGAATTGTAATGATCTTAAAAGAATTCCACCTAATATTGTTCAACATCACATTGAGTTTAATACAACCATTGGCACAAAATCTTATCAAAAAATATGACCAACCAATTCCCTATGCATTTAAGTTATTCCACCATGCTAAATATAATTATACAACAATCGAAAGGAAGGCACTTGCCATTGTGTATGCCTTCCACAAATTTTGTCATTATTTGTTCAAAAACAAATTTATTATTTATGTGGACCACATGGCACTATTGTACTTAGTTCAGCACCTCCAATTTCAAGGAGAATAGCTAGATGGTTATTTCTGTTCTTGGAGTATGATTTTTTTGTGGTTTATAAACCAAGAAGATCTCATTGGAGTATGGGATCCAAGATGGCCCATGATGCATAAGGATATATAAGGATGGGCCATGGTGCACAAGGATGTTCTCCAATATTGCCAAGCTTGTGACAACTATTAGCAAACTAGAAATTTAATACAGAGCAACAAAGTAGATGCATGATTTAATGGCCCACTTTTTATGTCACATGGATAAATTCTACAAGGGTGTTGTTATTGCAATCTTCATGGATATTCACAAATATTTCAATTTGATCTTAAGGACTTGGTTTTAAATTATCAACTTGATGACACAAATGAAGATATAATTTATTTTAAATAATTCATTGAAGTAAAAAAGTTATGGACTTCAGAACTTGAAACTTTGGACTATGTTCCAAGCAACATATTTTATATAAGGACTTTGAAATGGCCTAAATATTTCGAATATGTTTTATAGGGACTTGGAATATGGAAAATGTTTATTTAAAAAAACAAAAGTCTAAAGAGTTTGGCACGATATCATTTTTACAATTAGTTTTATGGATTTTTAAATTGCTCGAAAGTCCTTAAAGATTTTTAAGTCCATATCTCTCTAAAACAAAGGTTTTTTATGCTAGTTGTTTGCAAAGAAACATAAAGTAGGGACCTCTAGAAGGATATGCATTCATTTTGGGAAAAAAACCCCAAAATTTAACAATTGGAGTTTTTTAATATTGGTAAAATTTATACCTTCGATCAATAACTAAACCCAAGGTGGGGTTATTGACTCTTGTTAGGGTTTGTAATGGAGGGAAACCTAAAGTCTTGTTTCTTGTCTTTGCACACATGCATCTATTAGGTTTTACAATGGAGGGAAATTTGAAGGGTTGATTTCTTGGGTCCATTCACAATAAAAGGAGTCAAATCACTTGTTGATTGTAATGAAAACTGCACTTGTACTATTTTAAAAAATCACGAATAATTATATATAATGAATTATTTGTTCATATTTTGGGGTTTTGCTTGTTTATTCATGAAATTGACATCTTACAAATTTGGAGTCATTTCATCATGTTATTAAAATCCTTTGTCATACACAAAACACTTGTTGATAAGGTTTTTTTAAGGATTATAAAATTTGAACATTTTTTTGTTATTCAAATGTTCACCAAATGTTCTCAATTTTATTATGGGTTTTAATATACTCCGTAAGAAAAGTCACATGTGTTTATATTTTTAAGTGCACATGTATTGAATCCTTTGGACAAATGTTGTTAATTTTGATTTTGAACACCCTTAAATGGTTAAAAGGTTCAAAATTTGTAATCATGGTTCAAAACAAAAGTTTACATTTGACTATAATCTAGGTCCTCATGCAAAAAATAATAATTAGAGTAATAAACTTTCATTTCACCATACCTAGGAATGATAGCCTTGTGTATAGTATTAACATCATGAATTGAGCTCTTAGACCCTATTAATATGTGTAGCTGACCATGCCCTTGTTCTTGCAAGAGGAATTAATAATTCATACGAGCTTACAAGATTTGCAAGAACAAGAGGAATGCATAGACCAAAAGAAAAACTTTGTTGCCACACCAAGCTCCATCAAAACAACAACAAACACAAAGGAAAGTTCTTGACCTTTTTGTCATTTAAGGTTTGAGGCAACAAAAACTTGTAAAACATCAAGCACTTGAATGCATATCCTTCAGCCCTAAAAAAATAAAAAACCCTAAAATATGGATATGCATAATGTCAAATACATATCTGAACATAAGTACATATTATGATAGACATGAATATGTATCAGGTTCTCAATGAACAATAGATCAATGGACATGGATATGCATAGATAATCAATCAATATCCATTTGTTGGATATGTATATTCATATATTTAAAATTTTGACACAAGTTTCATATATGTATATGTACATATCAATAACTAAATTTAATTGAATAACCAAACAACATTGGTTTAAACTTGCAATGTGTGAATTTTATTAAGATTTGAATATTTCAATCACTAAACACTCAACAAATTTCAAAAAGTAAAATTTTAATGGAATTGTCTATGTTTATGGTATTGTTAGAAAGAATGATGAGTATGGATGGGTGCAATCACAAATAATAGGAGCCATAACATGTCGAACCAATGTTTGGATTTTCATGTTTTATTGTTAAAAGTTGTACTAATGTTACAAATTTAAAATATTTTTACTAATGCCCTTTCGTTCCCATTGATTTTAAAATAATAATAGAAATTATCACAATAAAGTAACATGTGCAAGGTCAACTTGTGTTATCTTGTTTACAACCAATGTGTATGACAATCATGTTTTGTTTTTCAAATTCTTCAAGTAGGTCCACTAATGAGGATCCCCAATATTAATTAACATTAAATGGCAACTATCTTAAGTGGGCTATAACATTTTAGAAAAGTATTGTTACAAGTAGGGATTTTGGGAATGCTAGGTCTTACATGTGGCTAATTTAATTGTTTTAATTTCAAAAAATGGCCCAAAATCCCAAAAATCATAAAAAATTAATGTTTCTTTCATTACTAAAATCAATTTCACCCAAGTTGTGAGAATTTACCAAAAAAACAATTGATAACAATATTTCAAATATGTTATGGGAACATGTGGAATGGTTTGGAATGAATTTAGTAAATATAAATTTTAAAAAATTGCTCATAATATAACTAGTTATAATGCTTTCATTTAAAAAATATTTGAAATTATTTCAATATGATATAATCATGTACAATAATTATCCACACTTGTAGATAATGTAAAATTATTTGTTTTATTTGTCAAGAATCTTTTTGACCATTATAAGAGTCATGAATTTTTAGTCCATCACTTGTTGTAATTAAAAGCAATCTATCATATCATTTTGGCAAACATTCCCATTGCTTTTCAAGCGATTAAAAAGTAATCACCCCAAGTTGAAAAGTTGTTTCCAATTATCATAATATTTGCACCTAGGTGTACTAAATAAGCTTGCTTGCAATTTTCAGACCTATGGTGCAATAGCCATTGAATTTAACATGCTTTTTCTAATTGAACATCCAACAAAAATAAAAATTTACTTTTTAATTTAGATTCTATGGTCCATAATGGTATATGCTTTGTAAAAGTACATTATAACATGTGTTCAACATCACACACCACATTACTAAGTAAATATAGTGTTAAAATAACAATTTCTTATTCCTTAGAAATTTTATCATAACTTAAGGAAATCTTAAGGAATTTTTAAGGAAACCTTCCCTTTAAATCTTAAAGAAATTCTTATATGAAAACAACACAAATTAAAATAATGAAAATTCTTGATATGAATTTAGGTTGGCTCTTCAATCAAAACAAATCATCAAATCCAAATTAAGTTCAATCCAAAACTTGCAAGCCTAAATCCATACTAACAATTTACTTAAGATCCACAGCGATGCACCTTCTAACTTGAAAGGCATTGAAAGACTCACTTTTCAATAATTTAAAGTTAACGAAAAAAAACTTTGATTAGTAAACATCGTTTTTATTTAGGGTTATAAGTTATAACTTCCATGCATTCCAACCAAAAAGGAATGACCTGAAGACTACACACATGGAAGGAGAACCTACTTAGCTTCAATAAACATACATTTGTTGGGCCCTTTGTAGGTAGGGTAATTATGGTAGCTTGATGACCTAATGGAAGGAGCAAATGTACACCAATAGTTTAAAGCAACATATACACATACATACACACATATTTTATATACCTAGTGACACATTATTTCCACAATCTAAGCACGATATTGAGATTTTTCAAAACATAGCTAATATAAGGTGGTCATACTTATCACTTGTACAAGTCATGTTCTTAAATAGGTCAAAGTGTTAAGAAGTCGTCCTTACATTTATCTTAAACAATTAGAAGAGTTAAAATTATAGCAGCAGCCTAGCCAATACAAAAAATACACCTCTCCCTAAATGGGGAATTGCAGGTAGGCTAGTGACTTTTTCATTGAAAAAAACACAAAAGGGATTCTAAACAGCAAAGGACGCCGAAATGGCTCCAAAAGACAATAATAGATTCTCATAGGGGAAGTAAAGTCACAATTCACTAGTCCCAAATAGCTAAATGTAGAGCGGCTCTGACATCTTTCGTTAAATATGGAAATCCCGCTAAATGTGGAGAGCCGGCACAATTAGCCAGAAAATTGAAAGAGAAAAAAATTGCACTTATATATATATATATAGAGAGAGAGAGATAGAGAGAGAGAGAGAGAGAGAGAAAGCCAAATAGCTAAATGTGGAGAGTCTCTAGATTTAGCTACTCACGTGCCAGGCTAGCTCATCTACTTTAGCCCCCCTTGGCAGCGCCGATAAAATCTCTGCCAGATACCACGCTTTTTAGAAAAGCTAGTAGCTAAATCTGGCTACCCGCCAACATTAGTCCAAGCGGCGCGCCATTCGCCAAAGCGCGGAAGCTTGCTGTGATTGCTGCCGCAGCAAGCCAGAAAGAAAGAAAGAAAGAACCAAATTGACGAAATTGGCAACCAAATTGACCGGGACTCCATCAATTCTGATGATGAAAATCTGAACAACAAATTCAAACAAATTTGTAAAATATATTATTGGGTGTGGCGCAAAATAGATTTGTGATTGATTGATTGCTTAGAATGGAATTGCAAGAAGGAAATTAGCTCTGCAAATACGTAAGTAAATTATGGAGTTGGGTTTTCTTTTTTTTTAAAGGCAGAAATTTCTGGAAAGCAATGGGATAGTGTTTTTGGCTTAATTTCGCATCACTGCCAAAACAAAAAAAGAGCGAGTGGGATAGATACAAAGGCTTTTTTTGGAAATAAGAAAAAAAGGCCCAAAGTCTTCACATGATCGAGGGAATTTTTTTGAAATTGTCATATTTAAACAATAGGTTCTAGCTTGTCGCAAAAATATAGCATGATTCTTAACCCCTTCTACTCTTTGTCTGACATGTACCCAAATTTGGCTAAACTTTCCTACTTTCTTCTTTGACCAGTACCCAAATTTGGCTAAGTCTTGCAGTGGATGATGATTGCCAACCCAGCTACCTCGCAAATTTGCCACATAAAATTTATTAACCAAAAAACTGGTATGGGAAACTCAGAAATGGAAACCGTAGGAAAGAAATGGACAGATTGATTTCAACGGGTATGGTGTCGCGGCGGCGCAGGCGCTGGCTTTGGGGATGGAGGAAGGCAGGAAGAAAGGCGCTGCATTTAGGGGACTAATTAGTCTAAAAGCTCAAGCTAAAAACCGAAGTTGCTCTAGGTTTTGCGTGGCGATGGGTTGACATACATAGTGGGGCGGGGGTCCTAGCAGCAGCAAACGCCAGCCGGAAATGACTTGCAACTAAGAGTGTGGATGATGATGGTGATGATGGTTGGCGCACACACGGTTTCACACACTCTCTCTCCCCCCACCCCAGCACGTAAGGGACCTGTAGCTAGCTCTTCCTCCTCTTCTCTGACTGCAACAACGATCAGAGAGCGATTGATGACAGGATGTAAGGCTCGGCTTTGTCTCTCTGACAGCTGCACAAGGCCAGCAGCAGCAGCACAATAATTGCGTACCCCTGAGGGTGAGTTTCTAGTAGATACAGATACCCATTCTTTCTCTCTTTCTTTCCCCCAAAAGGGTGTCGGCTGGGGTCCTGATCACAAGAACCTGAATACCCGGGTTCTTCGACACTCTAAACCGAGGAACCTGACAACATTGGTATCTAGCTGGGGATCTAGCTACCTGAGACCAAAAAGAAGAAAACAAACCACCCAACAACACTTGGTTGATTCAGATACCCTTTCTTTCCACCAAAAGGGTGCCAGTTCGGATCCTGGTCACAAAAACCTGAATACCCGGGTGGTTTAACACTGCAAACCGGGGAACCTGATAACACTGGTGATCTCCCTACCTGAGACGAATAAGTAGAGAACAAGGGACCCAACAACACTTTGTATCTAGAGAGGGATCTTCCTACCTGAGACCAAATAGAAGAAAACCTGGTCTTGTCATTGGAGATGGTTTTGGAGAAAGAGGGTTCAAGTTTGAGCCCAGTTATTCCAATTTTTTATTCCTTTGGTTCCATTTTTGTCACACTTTTTCAAATTCAAGAACCTTTGGGCCCGGTTCAAAAGCGCAGTCCAGTTCCATCTACATATTACGTGCTCCCCAATGCCAGAGGTTATGTAAGTACAAAGTTTTATGAACAATTAAAATAGAGGTCTCAATAGGTACAGAATGTGACAACTAATTAAAATCAATAAATGACAATAAAGGTTTGCCCACTTCTCAATTTTTCAAAAAAATTGAACTTGCCCACCATAAGACTATCAACTTGTGTTCACTACTGTTTTCCCTCAGTTCCGAATCTAGCGAAACACTAGTTCCTTGATTCTTGTGCTAGTTCCAACAAAAGCAAGACAATTAGAGTCTGAATCACAAGAACTTGAACCTTGAGATTTAACATTGAAACCAGATACCCTCACAACATTGGTCCAAACATTGCCAAGCAACAATAGTGCACCTCTCCTAATCAAAAGGTTTTCCAATAGTGCACACCCGGGAAAGACGTGGTTTGGGAGATCTCAACATGACAAAGCAAAACAAACAAAATCAAACTACCTTCGTTAATTGATGGATTGGTGGGTTAACAAAGTAAGGCTTTTATGCTAGTGATAAGAATCTATGCAGTGGATTTGTTTTAGTAAAAATCTGCCAAGCTTTATTCCAAGATCTAAAGCCCTACAATCAAGAAGAAGTGAAATTTGGTTTTATATTTTGCAATGTGAGTTTTTGTTTGGTGTTCTGGGTATGAAGTATAGTGAGGAGAAATGAGAGGCATTGGGCATGCAAAGAATTCTGGTGCTCTCTGTTACTGGAACATGTTTTTGCCAAACAGAGATTCTTTATCACCAGAAGTTTGTGGAATGTATCCTCCCCTATCAGGGATTGAACCAACAACCACCACCACCTGCACAAATTGTAGCATGATGCTAGTGCAGGTTATTGTTATATATCATAAACAACAAAAATAGGTTCCTGTCCACCACTACACTAGGCTTGTAGGATGGGGGTTGCTGTGGCAGTTGATGATTTTTCCAGCTTGCTGCTTGAGGTTCCTTGAGGGTGTGATGGATTCAAGAATGGCATTTTGGCCCTCCCTGCTCTATTGTTTTAAATATAACTAAACTTGAGTTAGAGCAAAATGCAATCCCTGCATCTTGTGTACTCCTTATACTGTCAGCAAGGGGCAGGAGCTTGGCTTTAACTCAAATATGACAAATGTTTTACAATATCTTTATCCTACCAAACCTTAGTGCAATAAAGCATTACAACAAGGAGAGGGGAAAAAAACAGTTTGTTAGGTTCAGCTTCTAACAAAGAACCAAATAAAAAAACTGGTTGCCAAATAGTGTTGCCTGACAAATACTACAAATGTTTCCAGCCTACTTATCACTTTGGGTGTTAGTCCAGTCTTGTGGAGTTGATTAAAAAATCTTCAGATTGTATGTTAGGATGGGTCAGCAGTTTGTTGGCAGTGAGTGAGAGATTCGATTCCTCTCCCCCTCAAGAACAAGTCACACAGAGAGGGGCAGGTTTGTTGGGAGCTATTCTAAGGTTGCCAGTTGCCAACTTTGTAGGAAGCCAAGCCCAGTTCACCCAACAAATGTAAACTGGGATGGATACCACAACCAGTGCAGAGCAGGTACCAGGCTGGAACCCTGATATATAGACTGGTACCCATTCTAGGTATCAAACAACCGACCATCCCATCCTCCTTGTATGACCTGAGCCAATATCAGCCCATCTGTACTGACTACCAGGTAGGCCCTTCTCTCAGTTCCTGCCTGGTAATGACTTGAGGCAACACCTATTTAATACTAGGGTTATATCAATCTCAATACCAGGTACAAATTGTCACATACCTACCAGCCAAAAAATCAGCCTTGGACTCTCATACCAACCAAGACCAGGCTGGTGTGAAAGCTATTTAAAAGATCTGATACCAGTACCAGCTGGTATGTTCAAAAGTTGATACCCACCCAACACTGATAACAACCATGGACCACTGCAACCTGCCATGGTCCATTCAGTGTCCAAAACCCAAAGCCAACTGTAATATTTGAAAAGAGAGAGAGAGATGAAAAAAGAAAAAGACTTGTGAAGCAAAAGTCTAGTGATTATACTTCTTCTTTGACACTTGACATCCTCACCAATAATTTTCAGTGGCCAAAAGTCCTACTGATCCTTTGGATTGATCCAATCTGTGTTTTAGTTGGGGGCCATAGATGTCAATATTTTATCCCCTTCTTTGAAAAGGAAAGTTTAAGAAATGATGACAATGTATCATGGCAGTGGAACTTGGTACCAAGACATTACTTAATTTCAAAGACATGACATGCCCTTTCCAGGGTTTTTGAGGAGATTGTCCAACTATCACTCCATCTTTTCTTTTAGGTGGACGTTTTTTATTTGGGGTTTTAGTATATAACTATGTTGCTCCAAATGTATCGTGGTGGTTTCAGAAGAATTGTTGAGTGTGTGCTTGTTGGTAGGAGAGGGGCAACTTTGGCAATTGGACTGTGTGTTCCATGGCTTTCATGAGTCTTTGTTTCCCATTTGTTTTTTTGGTTTGCAAACAGTGGGAGCAAAGAAAAAGGCCCACCTCTCAAGAAAAACCAAACCCAACAAATGTGTGTGTTTGGAAGGAGTTGACTTTGGATATGTAGGCTCCACATTTCACATGCTACTCTCTACAAAGCCTTGCACTGGCAAAATTGTACTCCAATGTGGATATTGGTCATGCAGAGGTACATCTGAGGAAAGCAAAACATCCAACCAGGATCATCATTCTAATGAAAAGCTGAAACAGTTTCTTGCAGAAAATCAAGATCAGATTTCCCCCACCTAAGAATTAAATTTTTGTTATGGAGCAAGCAATTATGGCATGGGGCATTTTTCCAAATTCTTTTTTACCTTGACAATTTTTGACAGTGCACTCAGGTTACCGACCCACTGATGATGTGTTTATCTGAAAAGTTTATACACTTTTTCACATTCTTTTACAGGCCAAGATAGCTTAATTAGCAAACCCGAAAAGCCCATAAAGTTGGTTTTGGCTTAATACCACTTCACAACTATGAACTTGTTTTGATTCACCACTTGTTGGATGGCTTGAAATTATTATTTTTCTTCTCTCAATAGTTTGTTCTTTCACTCTTTAGAAATTAAAAAAAGAGGTCATGAAATTCAACAGTGTGGATCTTGTATTTTCATGTCTGTTTTCTGTGGGCTTTTTTCATTGCTCTTCTTGTTTTTCATGTAGTTATTTTCTCTTATCCACTTTCTTCACATCTAGTCCATTTTCTGGCTTCATGTAACCATATTTGAAATTTTGAATGGGTCCACCAAAAAAACAATGTAACCCATATTCTCTTTTTTTTTTGTCAATAGGCCAGTTGTCATTGGGTTGGCAACTCATGGTACTAGATAAACAAGTGGCTGTTTTCCGACTTCAAAATGTTTTACTTCATTAGATGATGCAAACGTCAATGTGAGTTGGCACACAATACTCCTCTGGTGACAAACAACATTTCATTATTTTGCTCATCCTGAGCCATATTGTACGGCCAAGTTCACATAGGTGCAATTTTACTGGCATTCCTCTTCTTCTCTCTGTGAGTTCAACCGTTCTGCTACACTCTTTGGATGCCTTTATCTTCATATTATAATCGAAGTTTCTCACGTACAAATCTTTTCATTTGATTGAGTCAAACTGTGAACTGCAGTCAGTGACAACAGAACCCCCCTTGTGAGTAGTACTTGCAGCTTTGTGAGCAGTAAGGAAGTGTAAGTTAGTGTAAGTTAGCAAAGAAATTTCAACATCTTATCTCCATCCACTGTGAACCCGCCATAAGCCTCACTCCGCAGATACCTTTCACAATATGATAAAATAAGGTGAACTCATTTGGAGTTTGATAGTGGCTTAGGTCCAATTAGCTGTCTAAAATTGTGTGTGTTAATTATACATAATTAATTAACATGAATGTGTTAAGTTTTCAGATCATTTGTTTAGTTTAAATGAATAGGTAACTAGAAACCTTGAGAATAAGTATTTCTGACAGAACTATGTGTAGCCCATGACTTGTGAAAGGTGAAGGGGGGCTTTCAAGCACACTACTATTGCTTTTAGAAATCACATTATAAATCTTAGAACCCTCCTGGGTTTTTTTTAAAATGAAAAATAAAAAACCCATTGTGCCCACATGATTTTTTTAAAAATTGAACTTCAAGAAAAAATTCTGGAAAGTTAATTTTTTCCATGAAAGTTTCAATAACTTGAATTGTGCCATTGCTATAGAGCTATGAAGAACTCAACACTTCTTAAAATGGCCATAAATCATAAAAACAAAAAATAAAGTTTTTAAATGCAATTGTGTTTGGTGCGATGCATTTATTTGCATGTTGCTCTTCAAGAGGGCTCTCAGCCCATGTCATGTGTCTTTTTGG
>Ga0116228_10001506_pt1 | contig 19402 bp, 8 predicted proteins | sample S1TSphfallax_2_FD_89694 | JGI IMG/M metagenome (GOLD analysis project Ga0116228, IMG submission 89694) | Host-associated microbial communities from peat moss isolated from Minnesota, USA - S1T2_Fc - Sphagnum fallax MG | ecosystem: Host-associated > Plants > Peat moss > Unclassified | place: USA... | reverse complement strand
TCCATGAAGTTTTGGGAGGTCTTCATGTTAATATATCTACTCCAGTATGTTAACATACCTACCCATGGAAACTAGCAGGCTCCAGACCAGTCTAGTTTGAAACTCAAAAGCAAAATTGGATAGTTTCTCCAAATTTGGGCAAAATTTTCACTTAGTTGTTATTGACAGCATCTATAATATTGCCATGATGTGCACACTGCCTAGCATTCAATACTCTTTAGAACTGGTCCACCCTGAGACTTCAGTGTTTCTTTTACTGGCGAATTTTCGCCAAATTTCGACCTGAAAAATATGATTTTGAGCTATACAAAGGATTTCGCATGGGAAAAATGGCTCAAATTTGCCAGATTTCGAATTTCAAAAATTCCAAATTGCTAGAGTTTTATGATAACTTGCAGAAGGTACCCAAGATTATAGTAAGATTCTGTTTTTTTTGTACCTTCATATCTAATATGTAGCAAAATTTGGCTTTAAAATTATCTTCTGGATGATCATCACTTTGGCTACATCACAAAAACCTTAAAAGAAACCCTGCCCAGTAGTAAACTGCCAAGTCTCTACATTGTACTCTGGATGAAGTACAGACTTCCTTTAGTATGAAAATAGATTTTGGATTATTTGGACATCTAAGTGTACATAACAAGCAGTCTGTTGTTTTCCAATTTTATGATGCAGCCAAAGTGGCAAGCATTGCAAAGCAGATTTGGCACTAGTACCTTTGACATGTCTGTAGAGAACACTTCATAAACTGTAGGTAGTAGATATAAATCTGACAAGAAACCGGGAAAAACCAATCTTGCCTCTACATAATTAAAGGGAATTTGCAACAAAATGTTCCCTTTTTTTCTTTCAGTGTAACCTTTTGATGATTATTATTTGCCAAAAAAAACAATAGTACTGTGATCTCCATATGCCTTAAAAATGACTCATTCTTATCAGCCCTTAAACTGTTAACATGTAAATTGTCTCTCAGCATGCACAGTTTGTGTTTAATATTGCACTTGTTTATGGGTCGACTTGTGAAAATAATTAACAAGGTGTTGGATGCGATAAGCACCAGTTGAAATAGGGTGTGGGTAAGTGAGAATTTTTTGTCAAAAAATTGCCACAGGAAGACAAGAAAATGAAGCGCATTTTTGGTCACAAATTTTGTGAAAATTTCAATTTCTTGAATCACAAAATAAAAAATTCACTAGAATTCACCCAATTTTTTTCAAGCAGGATGTTGTCACAGTTCTCTCTATGGCTAATGTTTTAATGATCCTCGAGTCATGTGTTCCCAAATAAGGTGGAATGTGTTGTGGGATGCTTGCCACTGTCTCTGCATCACAAAATTGAATGAAAAAAAGACTAGTTTGGGTGTGAAAATTTTGCTGTTAGTGACACAATAGTCCACAACTGGACATCTGGGCCCATGTCTCAAACTATATGGAACATTGGTGGTGGGCCATTTTGCCAAGTTGAGTTTTGTGCTTTACCAAGTTGCTAATTCCGCATAGACTTCACCAGTTTGCCAAATCCATGTCACCAGGGTTACAATGCCAACACATCAACTCCACTTCAAATTGTGCACTACCCGAATGATCTCCAAATTGCTCAAAGAAAAGGGTTACAGTATTAGTGTACTACCCTAGTTACCAAGGCTGGTTCCGCACTTTATCAAAAAAAATAATTCATACTAATAATAATAATAATAATAATTTACAATTCAGCATTATACTAAAAATTGAAGCTATTCTGCTTGAGACCTTGATTCAGATTTTTGGCATGGCAAGCATTCATTTTTCAGAATTCTTAGCAAATCCAAAAAGTAATTAGCTAGTGGCTAACCAACCTAGGTACCATTGTAATAAACAGAGGATGCTGAATAGGTGCGTGTAAGTATGAAAATAATGTTATGGCCAATGAAATTACTGGATTTGATGGTCTAAATTTATTTTTCTTTAATTATCTGGAATGTACTAGCAGTTTAATGCACGATAGGGTTTGGTAGGTTTGTAAGAATTTTAGAGGACCAATGGAAATGGAAAAAAGGAATTTTCTTTTGAATGGGATTGCTGGATTTGGTCCAATTTTCATAAATAGTGTAGAATTTAATCCCATTGAACCAGACGTAGGTTGCAAGGATGAATCATCATTTGAATCAATGATGACTGAAATTGACGAAGCAAATTATAAAATAATTTTTTTATGGAGAAAACATGAACCTGAACAATCCATCATCTCCATTGGTGAAATTACATTTGAAGGATGAACCTATACCCACTGATTGGATGGATTACATGCGTGGATTATGTCCAAAGGGAATGATGTGAATTCTTTTCTTGATGCAAATTGATCCAACTACATGAAATTCATTGTGGAAGAATGAAATAATCTGATGAAATTTCATGTCGTTTCAAAATGAAATAGGTTTCATCCATGAATTATTGCCTAGTGTTTTATTTCATCCATGAAAATGCATTAAAAGTTTCTTTTGTCCATGAGATTTCATGTAAATTCCACAAATGAACAAGCATGCAATTGCATTCATGAATTCAGATTGATGGATGGATGAACCTTCCTTCATAATTCTTGTGATAAAATTTCATGATATTTTAAGGCCAAATAAGTTCGTTGAAGAAATATCATTTATGCATAATTATATTTTGTACACAAAATATAATTCATTCATATTTTTATTTCCTCCATTAAATTTCATCAATGTCCAATGGCTGAATATCCATGAAGTATGATTTGTTTTGTGAATAAAATTGGATGAAAAATCAAGATGAAATAAAGAGCATCCATAAAATTGTCCAAATTTTTTCATTCTTAAGATTTCATCCATGGTTGATGATAGGGGAACATTAGGCTTAGGTTGCACTATAATCTAATTGTGGCAAAAATTGTGGCCAACAAAAGCCATGGTACCAATGGATGTCCATTCATGGAATTTGGATGAATTATAGTGGAAGAAATAAACTTTGAATAAATTATTTTGTGGGATGAAATAGAAGTCTAGGTGATATACCATAGCGATAAAATGTTTCATTCCAAACAACATGAACTTCCATCCAATTATTTCATTCATTCATTAAAAAGTTTAAAACATTAATTGGGTCATTTCACATCCAGGAAAAGTTCATGTCATTGCATTTGGACATAATGCATACATGAGATTCATCGAATCCAGGGGGATAGATTCATCTTTCAAAAGTAATTTCAACCTCAGACATATATTGCTTGGGGTCATGTTTTTTCCATTAAAAATCATTTCATTTGGTTAATAAATTTGAAGCATCATCCATTCAAGTGATGACTTACAATGGACAAAAAAAACACAGAATTTGAGCTCAAAACTTTCAAATTGTTTTGAAAATATAATGAAAAGAACTCTAGAAGCACTTGGAAGAAATTTTTTAAAAACCATTAGAATTTACCCCCACACTTAAACAAAAGACAATTGAACCATTTTTTCAATTAGTCAACAAGTGAAAACTGAACAATCTTCTTTTTTGGGGCATAAATTTGAGCAAAAAGGAATAAATCTCAAGCATAGGGCAACTTGTAAGAAAATTATTTTGGGGAGTTTGGAGAAAATTCAGCCATTCTAAGGCATGAAATGGAGTTGGCGATTTGGCAATGTGGAGTTTGCAATTTGGAGGTGTGACTTGGCAGTGACGTGACATGGATGTGGACAAGTGTTTTTTTTATAGCACACTAATGCAAAATTTCACCCTTCTTGGGTAGGGGCAATGACCACATTATTGGAACTTTCAACACAAGGTTGGTAGAAGTTTTGCCATATTTCTATGGTTTAAAACAATTCTTCTAATAGTTTTCTATTGTTTTGACAGTTCCATTCAAATGAAAATTGGAATGACATTGCATGCAACTATAAGTGAATTGAATTAAAATTCCTGAATTTAATTGAATTGATTTCAAAAAAATCAAATGAATTCAAATTCAAATGAACAAAAATGGGATACAATTTGGTATAGAACATATTGACAATTTTCTAGCAACTATGGTGTTGGAAAAAAAACCAACACTTTAAAGGGACACAAATCTGAAAAAACACCTTTCCATCTATCTTTACTTGGGAATTGACTAAACAAATTCTTGTTTGGAACTATCCAAAGGAGGATTTATCTAACTGGATGACTTACAAACTTTAAGTTGTTTGACCGACATTAGTTTCAATGATTCATTGTCATTGGATTTTTTTTAAATGGTACACAACTTATGTATGTACATGCAAAATTTGGTTAATATCAAAATTTGATATTCCATGTGCACTTTTAAGAACCTCAAAAAAACAATTGTGGAGGGTATGGAACCTTCAAACCTAAGCCATTAGGGTTATAGATGTATTAATTATGTGCAGCCATGCAAAAGTTTTGGAGCATCATCCTAACTTATCTAGGTGTACATTTGTCTAGTTACTTAATTTTAGCCTCCAAAAACTCGCATCTACATCACAAAGCCCCATTCACCTTTATGTTTTGGCTACATCATGGCTTAGGAAGTCAATATAGATTATGTAAATGTATAGTTTATATTTATACGTATGTGGTTGAAAATTTGGTGGCCAATACCAAAACATGGCTATTTAGTAAAAAAAAACCTAGGTGTCTGTAATTCATCATTTTGCACCTGCCCATAATTTCAAACCATCCATATGCTTGTTTTTGTCATTCCATGACTTTGTAATCAATTACACAAATAACACCAAAACTAATTAGATTTTCAATACCAATCTAATATTGATAATGGCCCTTGGCATTGGTTTCTATAATGTTAGTGTTTGATAATAGCATAATAGGAATATCCAAATATGGTATCCAAATTGACAATATACATGTGTTTCCTTGGTCTTGTATGTAGAACATACCACATTAAAAAAAAAAATTCCCAATATATTATGGCATTTTTCCAAGTACTTTAACAAATTTTTATAGAGTGTTAGGGGTTGTCTCCTCATAAAGTCTATCCTATGATGTAAAGAATTGTGTGACACCTTGAAAATGGTAAGTGGTTGTGTCCTTGTTGAAGAGGCTTTCTTTGTGAGGTTTGGTACTTTATCATTATGATCTAAATTGCCACACGGTTAAAACAAATGGTTATGATGGAAAGGGTTTACTACTAGGGTTGGCATTCACTTGAGTCTATAACATTTTAACCTTACAAAGTAGCTTGGACCTTATGCTAAGAAATATAAAATATTAGGTGAAAAGTAAATCAGGTTGTTTGAATTGAATTGATTTGTAAATCTCCATAAGACTAATGTAAATATAATGGCATGTACCTTCTCTATTTAATGCCTTAGTTCAATATGTGTTGAATGTTCATTATTTTACAATCATAAGGTGTATGTTATCTCCACTTGGGATGTTTGTACTTATAATGATGTATACTTGCATTGGTAAAATTAGTATATGCCTAAATGGTAAATATTCAAATTTGAGTGAATACCATACATGTGCTTCTAAACTTTGGTGATAAATAACTTTCAAAAAGGCAAATTCATTATATTGAAAATTTGAACCAACCCAATTAGGCTTTTGAAGAATTAAACTTTTGATTTGTTGCTCTTGATGTATCAAATTTGAAGAGCATTTATATCAATGTATTATGCATTAAATGTTTTTAAAAGAAGGTTAGGATTACTTGTCTACCTAAACCACTTGGGTACAAATGTATTAAACATGTGTAGCCATCTATTCTAATGGGGGTGAAAGTTTTGGAACATCATCATCACTTATTTGATTTTAAATTTGTATGGTTAATTAATCAAATTTAATAATTATTTCACATTCCAAAAACTCAACATGTAAACATCAAAATGATTGTAATCATTTTAAAGTTTTGAGTCCCATAATACTTTAGGAAATCATTATATTTTCTCTAAATATATAATTTATGGGTGTAAAAATATGTTGGACAATATCATACCAATGTGGTGGGTAGTTGAAAATTTGGCAATTGATAACAAAAACATGGTCATTCTTTGAGGAAAAAATTATTGAATTTTAAAATTGTGGGTACATGTAAAATGACCCATTATTCATAAAAAATGAAGGGGTAAAGTGGAGGGGTTCATGCCTTACTTGGTCAATGAACATGTACAAAAACCTATTATCTATTTTTAAAAACCATCTTGCAAAATCCACATGACCAATAGGAAAATTCATTTGAACATTATGAAAATCCACATGAATACCATCACGTAATGGATTATGTCAAGTATAATTTGTTTTGCTCGCTTTCCCACCTAATTGTGAAGTTGGCGAGCCAGTAGGGTGAGCCCCAATTTTTCGAAAGCACCTTACCAAGCACAATGGCATGTGGTTGGCTCATAGTATAATACACAAGAAGACTAGGTTGTCAACAATGAATAAATGAACAATTCATTACAAAGTACCATTAACCTTTAGTAATACATGCAAATCAAGTCATGAGAGATGATGAAAGTTGGAATTATGCAACATAATTAGGAAAATTGAACATGCAATTTGATTTTTAAAAATATTTTACAAAAGTCTTCAACTATAGTTAATCAATTTTCTACTATTTGATTTAACAACCAAAATTGAATTTATTGTATCATTGAAGACAATCACTTTTATTATAGTCGCAAAAACCATTGTCCATCATTATTGTTGTCATAAAAGTTTTTGTCCATAAGAACTATAGTGATAGAAAACACCAAAACTATGTGTGAAATGACATTTACAACTAGGACCACAAATGTGACTTTGTGGCTTGTATGACAAATACATTTCAACCAATGTTGTGTAGTTTTCTTTTTCAACAAATTTCCAATTTCAATTTTGACATTTTATTTTATTTGGAAGTTATTTGGGTGAGGGTTGATCCTAATTTTTAAATTTTTTTGAGCCTTTTGATTTTTTTTCCAAATCATTTTTTGAAACTAATAAAGTTCTACGCTAAATTAAAAAACCAAATCTAATTCCATGTACATGCTTCACACTCCCCAATAGTAAATATTGGTTATATATACCAAGTTTTACACTAAATTTACATAGGGTCTTTTGCACGAATATGGAATTCAACAACTAACTGAAATTGATATTTAATTAGCCTATTTAAGAATTTTCTTTAAATTCATCTTGTTTACTTAAAGAATTTGATTTTGTGTTACAAATGTTTTTTCACAATTCATGATTTGGCAAATGACTAATTCCAAGGTGAAAGCATGCACTACTACAAAATGTGTCCTAGTTCACTAAGGGTTTAATTAGATTTTTGAGTGAATTTGGACATTTTTACCTAATGAAATTGTTTAACCCCCTAATGAAGGGGGACCGGTTGCTATGGACAATGACTTGTTTTCACTAATACATAGTGAAACAAAGTTACTTTCAAATGAAATACAAATTTACCAAACCATTCACTTGCTAGTTAATTAACTAACCAACATGTAAATGAAGTAAGATTTAATTATTTAATATATAATATTATTGATAATTTCATGGTTTTGAAAACATATTATTTATTCATACATGTCACTACCTAAGCTAGGTTTAAAAACTAGCCAAGGTAGGTAGGTAGGCCAAAGAATCAACCTAAACACCTATTCTAAAAATTTGATAGGAGAATATTTGATCAACATACCGTTGTTGACCACACACAACACCATACACATGGTTTGATCCCTTGACCTTTGGAATAGAATCAAACACTTTTACCATCAAACCACCCCACTTATTGTGATAACATGTTACATTACATTCTATTTATCAAATACTTCATTTGAAACATCACAAAAACATAAATTTTGAAAAATTCATATCTTATTGAGATTTTGTTCAAATGAAATGATTCGAGTTTACTTTGTTTTTAATTTCAATAATTTACATAATAACATTTATTTCCTTTTGAAAGTTTAAAATCATTTGAACAAAAAAAAAGTTGAATATCATTATTCAATAACATTTCCATGACATTTCTTTTGGAATTTTTTAAAAAATAAATGGATAAATGTTTTGTTAATATAAATTTTTGTGAACTTATGTTAAACTACTTTTAATTATTATATGAATATTTTTCATTAATTTAAATTATTTCACCCTACATTATTTACGGTTATTTATGGTTATTCTCAATTACTTTTGGTTATTTTTGGTTACTTTTGGCTATTTTAATTTATTTCGCATTAGGTTATTTTCAGTTATTATAAGTTTTTTTTGGCTATTATTAATATTTTTGGGTATTGTAAATTATTTCAATTTAAATTATTTGTAGCTATTATAAGTTAATTTTGGCTATTAAAAATTATTTCATTTTATGTTATTATTGGCAATTTTAAGTTATTATAGGCTATTTCACCTTAAGTTATTTTTTTATATTACAAATTATTTCACCGTAAATTATTTTTAGCAATCATGAGCAATTATAATATATGGTTATTGGTTGTTGTTTTATTAGTGTTATTGATGTTTATTAATGGCTATTGGTACCTATTCTATTTTTGGCAATTGATGTTTTTTAATGGTTATTTTATTAATAGTTATTGTTGGTTATTATATTGGTGGTTGTTAGTGGCTATTCTATTAATGGTTATTATATTAATGATTTTTTGTGCTTATTAATGGTTTTTGGTGGCTATTCTATTGGTGCCTATTACTAGTTATTCTGTTGTAAGCCATTGATGATTATTTTATTGGTGGTTATTGATGGCTATTTTATTAATGGTTATTAATGGTAGTTATATTATAATTTATTGTTGGTTATTATATGTTATATTACAACTATTGATGATTATTGTATTATAAATTATTGTTTCATATTTTATGTTATAATATCATAGGTTATTGGTAGTTATTATATTGTAGGGTATTTAAAATTATTTTTCATAGGTTATTAGTTTCTATTCTAAGTTATTTTTACCTTAGGTCATTATAGTTTATTTTAAATTATTTTAAGTTATTATACTTAGGATAAAATAATTTACAATAACATAAAGTATAACTTGAAATAACATATATTAATTTAAAATAAAATAACCTAAGGTATAGTCTAAAGTTAATTGAATAATTTAATTTATAATAACTTAAAAGCTTATAATAAAATAGTTTAAAATAATATAGGGTATATCATAAAGTAGCATAGATAGAATATCTAAATAAACATAGAAATAAACATATTTACCATAGTAAACCATAGTAATAAATTATATTAATTAATAATGAAACATGATGTCTACACATTGATATTATAGTGAAATAACTTTCACTAGCGTGAAATTAGTAAAATGCAATGACGTTATTTCACTTTTAAGGTCCCATAGTGATTTAAGCTAGTAAATTGCACCTCACTTTGGTAATAATGATAATAAAATATATGATTCAATTATTTTGGTAGTCTATTTGTCAAACTAATAAAAAATAGGCTCAAAACCCATTAAATTTTTTATAAATTTAATATTTTTCTTAAATCATTTTAAAAATACTTCTTCAGTATTATGAATTAATTTTTAAAAATTACATTCTAAAAATATGTTTCAAATAATTTTTAAAAAATGTAAGTAGCTTTTGAAACCTATTTTTGTACTGTAACATTCTTTTCAAGTATGTGTCAAGCATATTCTACCAAAGAAGAAATGAAATTTATGTATTTTCCTTCTTTTTAATATACATTGATTTTTATGTCATGACCTCACACAAATTTATTTCATTAAATTTTTTAATGAAAAAGTAATTTTGAACACCATATTGACCAGTCAAATTCAAAAGTATTTGTACATTAGTTATATTATTAAAAGATTTTTCAAATTTTGTAATCAACTTAATATAAACCCAAAAGAAAGCACCATGGTTTCAAAATGAAATTTAAATAAAATCTAAATTTATTTTCTTTTGTTTTTGGCCAAAATGATCTCATTTTTTTATTCCTTTCTAAATCAAGGACATTTAATTGTGTACTTTAGCATGCTTTCACCTTCCATGGTTCAATTCCTATGTTAGTTCTTGCAAAAGGGTGTCAACTTGGGTGAAATTCACAAGAACACAAGAACTTAAACCTTTTGATTTAACATTGTAAATAAAATGAATGATTGTTTTTTTTCCCAATTGTTTAATGTACCCAAGGTGACATCCATCCAATGTTAGTTGATTATTTTTGACAAATGTATGAGATAATTTGTATGGCTTCATCCATTGCATTATAAAAATATACATAAAATATTGATTAACTCACTTGTTTTCATTTTGTAGGAAGATAAGCTTTTAAAGGGTTGGATTGTTTACATGTAATGTTCCTCCTATTAATAGACAAGGTTTTGGCACATTCCTTGCATGCTTTGTTTATGTAGGGGAAAGGAAAAACATTCATTTGTTTAACAGCATATGGAATTCATGTTATTGCTTGTTTCGCATGCCTTCCACCAAGCAAATACCTTATTACCCTACCATTCCTCTCTACATAACCATATGTAAACCATGATGAATAGGAATTATTGTTTGTTTCCCATGCTTTCCAATGAGGGAGTACCTTATTGTCATGTTGATCCTCTATACATAAACATACATAGACCATGAGCCATGAGAAGTGGGTGGGGATTTACAAACTACTTTTGAACAGTGGATATGCCTATCAATAGGCATAGTCTCCCTCCTATTGTTAACACCTTTTTTCTTTTCTAGGAGGGTTATTGATTGATGTAAGGTGCCCTTTAAAGTCATTCTTGAAGTTTTGGGATGTTTTCTAGAATGGTCAATACCCATGCTTCTAAAGGGTTAGTGGTTATTTTTTCTTGATTTCTTAAGAATCAAACTTTGGAAATTTTGTTGTAATTAATATATCAAAATTTATATCACGATATTTAAGGAAAAGGTATGACTTGTTAAGTTTTTTATTCAAAGCAAGATTAAATTATGCTCACAAATAACACTTGGTGAAATGGTATGCATGTATAGCCATTGTTTTGAAATTTCATAAATCTAACCTGAATCAAATAATTAGGTGCTATTTTTAAAAACATATTAAATTAAATTATTATGTCTCAAATGTGCTTCTTGGAAGTAAATTGGATTTTATTAATTTTGATATATTAAAAAAAATGTTTGTATGTATAAATTAAAACATTAAAAACTTTATAATGTAAGATGACAAGAAATCCTCCTACTTCAAATTATTAAGTGTAATGATGTTGTTGAATGATCTTTTTAATCTTATAATATTTAAAATAATAAACATTGAACTTTTATGACATGACCTTAAATCTAGAAGTAATTTTGGTATGTGTTATATTATATTTATAATAAAATAGAAAATTTAAATGTCTCAAAAAATAGTTGAAGCTACTAATAGAAAAATATTATTATTCATACGTGAAATCAATAAAATCACAATTTATTCAAACCAATAGTGTTTATGACAAAGGAACTTTTTTGTTAGATGATATAATGGGCAACATCATGATTATTTTCATTGTGATGGCATTAAAATTAACTCAAACCTTTGTGGTAATGGCCAAATATAAACAAAACCTCTTACAAGGCCATCAAGCTTAAAGCTATTTTGGTTGAAGTGAATGTCATTTTAGAAATATGATAACAAAATCAGTTTCCAAATTTTAACTACTTTTCATAGACAAATATTGTATAAATTCAATAAGTTTTGTTGTATTGGGATGAAAATTGCTCAACAAGCACATTGCCGCATTCAAAGTTCTTTGATCATACCAAAAGCATAGCATAGCATCGGGCCCATGATTTTAGAAGGTCAATGTATGGTGTGATCACAAACAAACAAAAGCCTTTTGTGATATATGAATGGATCTTATAGTTGCATTTCCAAAATTTTGCATGGGAAGAAGCATTGGTAACTATGAGTTGCCACCTACTATGCATTCAATCTAATACAATCATTTAAATGGAGTCTTCAACAACATTCAAAACTTCTTTTATTGTCCAAACATATACCAAGCTACCATTGATATAACGCCATTTAGAATTATGTATAGTGTCATATAGTTTGAAATTAATAGAATTGGATTTGTGTGTTTTTCAAATCGTATTCACATTGAAATTCTTTTCAATATGTCATAAAAGGACATTTGTGGCAGCTTCCATTCAACTATGATTATTTCTTATTCCTTTCATTAAATTCTCACCATTTTTTGTTTGTTTGATTCATACATATGTTAATTATTTGAACAAACTCCATGGAAGCAAGAAGAATGTTACATCTTTAACAAGATTAGGTAGAGGGGTGGATTCCTTTTAACATTTCATAACTTACTATTCTAGGATTAAAACATTAAAATTAAATTGGAATCAACAATTTATTGCATGTAGAGTTTACCTTGTATGGTAGGTTCAAACTTGAAACAAAAAAAATCAAATGTCCTTAAAATTATGGGAAAAGTTGAAAACATAATTATGCAATCATTGATATTCAAAACTTGATTGAAAACTACACTAAAATAACTTCCCTCATTTCGAAGGGTGTTAAGACAAATTGAAGATTATATATTGGAATTTTTCTTTTTTTTAATTTGGGGTTAAATGCAATGTGAAGAGTTAAAGCAATTGATTAAATTATTTAAATATATAATATGATTGAAATGCTTTTAATTCGCATTACAACAATAATTGAACAAATTATATGTGTAAGAACACAAACATTGAATATCATAAGTATTTCACACAACAATACAAGACAAAAAAAAATTTAAGTTGTTTATTTTAGTTCACATCCAAAACAACATTTGATGATGTCACAATGTTGTGGGTATTATGTAGATTTCATCACTAAAATGAGCAAAACTCCTTTTAACCTAGGAAAGGTAAGTTGTGTATCACAGAAGGGGTTCGACTATCAAACTTGTGGGTCTGCCAATTAAGTATAGTGGCCACAATGGATAGAACTACCCCACCAAAACTAATCATCATACATGGAAAAAATATCCAATATGTCCATGTTGATGGACATGAATGTTTCATGAGTAAGATATTTAAAAATAATTGGGTGATAAGAGAAAGCAAAAAGAGAATCGGCCCAATTGCATCCAACCAACTTATTTTTAACACATGCCATTCAACAAGGATCGTGAATGCCACCACCAAGCTCCCCACCATCACCATGGCCAGGATTGTCGCATCTTCACAATATCGTTCTTCCTCATCCGACCATCGAGTAGACTCACATTTTTCTAACATCTCTTGTTCTTGTGTAGGGTTCAAGTATATGACAAGAGGATTTTGACAAATAGCTCCCATAGCATTAGCCCAAGAACGAACAATGACCAACATGCCATAAGCAAAACCTATGGCTTCTACAGGACTCACTGGCAAATGAAGAAATTCTCTATAAACAATAGATGTAACAAATCCTATTGCTTGGACACCAATTATAAGTGTTGCTATACCACTCCTACCATCTACAAACCGAAGTTGCTTATAATTAGGAAGGATACTAGTTTCCAATAAAGCCAATTTCCCTGCTTCATTTAGTTCCATCAATCTTGAATTTCCAGCTGTCTTATGCCCAAGGGTCAAAGCATCGGCCATATTATCCTCGTTTACTGGACTATGGCATCTATCGATATGTGTAAATGGTAACGTGGTTGAATCACAAATTCCTAGCACAATGTAAGTATTTGCTACTGTTCTTCTACTCTGAAGGAAACCTCGTGGTTCCCTGCTCCCAAACAACATACCTAACATATGTACTTTAATGTCCTCCATGACCATCAACCTAAAAGACTTAAACATGGTATAAGGTATTAGTTCAGGATCGGTCAATCTTCTAAGGATATGGCCAAATCTCATGTTGGTGTAAATCTGTTGGAAAAACTTTGAAAATCCGAACAAGGGACACACCGGTGAAAATAGAAGCAAGTACTTCAACCTCTGGACCAAAGAAGTGTCGCCAATCAACGAGGTGAATGTTTTAGAGGCAGGCCATGCATCGGCCATCAAGCTCAAGAACGCGAAAGCGGCACCCCACAGCGTGGTCGCCAGCGCTCGTGAACACAAGGCTGACGATGATGATGATGCAGACGGGGACGACGCCGATGGCTCAGGTGCTAACTGACGACCAGCCACAAAACTGGACAAACAAGTAGCCAGAATGAGGCTTTGAGTCAGCAGCACCGCTTTCAAATCCATATTATTAGAGCTAATCACCCCGGGATTGCACGAACTTGAAATTATATCTGGAACCAACCCGACTTATGGTAACTTATCACTCTCCTCGCGGACAAACCGAGAGCTCCGTTTCTCGTCTTAACTGAAAGAACCGCGAAGAGTGACCGAACACGTCTTCACAGAAATGATCTGCATGGAAAAGAAGAATTGAAAAACCAACCATAAACACGCCGAACTCAATGATCACAAATAGCGCTTCAAACTAAAAGAAAGCTCGAGCAAAGGAGTCCTCTCTGCAATCAGCCAGGAAAAACACACACTCAATAAACAAACACTGCTCTTCCTTCACTGAGAACGACTTCCAGCGGCGAAATTTCTTCCTCGAATGCGTCCAAGACACACACTATGTCGTGAACCCACATGAGAAAAGGTACCTTTGGGTTGCGGTGGTGAAGAAGACTTTGCCGTGATCCAGCTGGACTATGGGTGGTGCGAAACTGCGTCTTCGATCATCAATTTCCGGTCCACCCCCACTGAGTCGTCATATGCGCCTGAGGTGCTGCACGGGAAAAGAAAAAAAGAAAAAGGACACCACGCAATGAAATTGCGCAGCTCACTGATCACGCAATCTCACGTACAAACAACCTGCTCCAATTTTGGACACCAAGAAACAAACCTACGCAACTCACTGATCACGCTTTCTCACACACAAACGGAGTGGTCCGGTTTTCACTTGAAACAAATACAAAGTTCGAACAAAAGAATCCTCGCGAGAGTGAGAAGGGTGAAAAAAATCACACACACACACACACACCTAGCAATGGACAGTTCCTTTCCTCCACTCTAAAGAACGGCTTAACAGCAGAACACTTCTAGGTTTGTTGAATTAGCAGAGCAGAAATGAGGTCGTAAAAGCAGACACAACTTTAGAAACGCTCATACCTATCGTTCTATGCTTTACACTAATGCATGACTTATAGAATATTTCGTCTCCTCAAAGTCTACCGCTTCTCAGAAATACAATGGTAGAAATAATTTAGCAATAGCGCAGTTGTTATTGGGCCATTCATTTCCAACCACAACGAACATAGAAACTGCACTAGTGTTATGTGATGTCAGTGAGATTGTCGAGTTCCAGACATTTTCTTTTGGGCGAAGTTTTTTATCAGAAATTGAAAAATGGCATCAAAAGTTTCTGAATGTTCGGAATTTTATTCGCCATTTTTCGAAATATAAATAATTAAATTAGTTACATACTTTACGAAGGCACTTCCTATTTCGTCATATGTACCAAAACATTTATAAACATGCTACAGACCACGTAGAACAGCCGCCCTTTAAGACTGAGGATCCCTCGCCAGTAATGCTGAGGATCCTTCCCAGTGGACCCAATTGAATTTGGGGGAAAAAACCCGCGTTCCCGACTGCCATATTGGTGACTGTACGTTTACCGATAGCAGCGTTATTGTTGTGCATTCATTTCTCTTAAACTACGTGCAACCATCCAGCTGCCATGCAAACATTACACCCGTTCGGTGCTCCATGGAAAGTCGGGTACTTTCTGCTGCTTTCTGAACTCTTACCACCACTTCCTGCTGCAACGTCTGGCATCTTAAAACCTACATATGTCAAGCCTACCACTCATGTTTCAAATTAGTTAATTCCTGTGCTAGCCAGTTGAAAACAAGGAAAAAATTAAGGATAATTTGTCAAAAGTTTAGAAAATTGAACCTAGATCCAAACACAAAATCACCCTTCAAACTTGTTTCTGCACTTAGCATACTTAAAGATTTTTGTTGAAATTCTGAAAATTTCAGATTAGGCTCGTGGACTCGTTTTCTTTTCAAGAAAACAAATCTCTTGATAACATCAGTTGTTGGTATGCTATTCAATCCTGGCTCCATGAAGGTTTGTGAGAACTTCATGTCAACATACCCACCCTAGTAGGACACATAGAAACCAGCAGGCTCCATACCAGTCTTGTCGGAAACTGAAAAACAAAATTCGGTAGGCAAAACTTTAAGTTAGTTCTTGTTGACAGAGTCCAGAACATTACAGTGATGCCCACTGCCAAGTATTAAACACTCTTTAGAACTGGTCCACCGCTAGAAGTAAACTGGCCTATAAGTGTAATTTGGATGCAGTAGAAACTTCTTTAAGTGTGAAAAGGGGTTTCAGTTATTTAGCATCCATATTAACACAAGTCACATCGCAGTCTATTGCTTTTCCATTTTGTGATGCACTCAAAGTGGCAAGCATTGCAAAGCGAATTTGGCACTACCTGTGACATGTCTGTGCAGAACACTTCTAAACCGATAGGTAGTAGCCATAAATGTCATGACGACGCATAGGAAAATCCAATTTGGCCTCTAAATCTGCTGGAGGGTTCTTTAAAGAAAAGGAATTTTGCAACAAAATGCTCTCCTTTTTCTTTTAGTGTGGCCTTTTGACAAATTTTCACCAAAAACTTTCAGTGATACCGCAGTCTCCATAGGACTTACTAAAAGGAAATGACTGCTTGGCCCAACTGACCTGTAGTATTTCAATTGTGTCTCACTGTGCACAGATTGTGTTTAATTTCACATGCGTTTAGGGGTTGGGTTGGGGAAATAATTAACACCATGTGTTGGATGTGACAAACACTGGGTGAAATAGGGTGGGGGTCAGTGCTATATTTTTTGTCAAAATAATTCCCAAAGCAAGACAAGAAAAAAAGAGTGATTTTATTATCCCTAATTCCAAAAATTCCCTAAAATTCACCCACCCTCTTTTTTCTGAGGAGCATATTGTCAGAGCTCTGTCTATTGGCTAATGTTTTAATGATCCTCTACCAATGTGTCGCCAAATAAGGCGAAATATTTTCCAGGATTCTTGCAAGTGTGTCTGCATCAGAAACTTGAATGAAAAGAAGACTGGTTTAAGTGAGAATATGCTCTCAATCACATAACACTGCAAATTTGGACATCTAGGCACATGTCCCAAACTATGGAATATTGGTGGGCTATTTTGTCAACTTGGGTTGTGCCAAATCCATGTCGTCAAATTGCCAACTCCAGTCACGAGGGCTAAAGTGCCTGTGACAAAAAATGAGGGCACAACAAACAAAATGCAAAACACATATATAAACAAATGCAAATACACTTTTCGAATTTCATACTGGCCCAAGCCAGTGGGCATCTAAACTCTGTCTAGAAATCACCTCCTTCAGCATAGAGAGGCTTGACATTTCCAGGGGTTATATTGCTCTAATCTAACTCTCTTGAAGTCACTCGCCTTTCTTTTCAAAGTCTTTAGACCCACACAAATCTCATGATCCAATTTCCTTGACACTTTTGCTCCATTTGACAAGACAAAAGACATGAATACATCACATGGAATTCCCCCAATCATTGTTTCAAAAATCCTTACAAAGAACTACATTCATCCTTTGTGTGATCGACCTTGTAAATTCAATGGACTGCTGAAGTCTTTTGGAGTTCCTAAAATCAAGATACTTACTCTTGAAAAAAAAACAATAGAACACAGATACGAACAAAACACAAACACAGACTTTTGAGAAAAGTTGTTGGCTGATCTCGAGACCTCTAAAACTTTTCATCATTCCCCCTACTCAACCATAAAATCCAATTATAATATAAGTATTCTGCTTCTCTGAGTGCATTGCGCAGTGGATAGTCTTATACTTTCTTTTGGAACAAAGATCTACCAACCTCACTCCCACAACTTCTCCTGACACAAAATTAAAAACTTAAATTACTTATTTTCTCTGTAACAAATCCTTTTACAGTTGCTCAGTGAGATCTCCGTCAAGTGCATCTCCCTTGGTAACTCCCTGGCCACACCATCATCCTGTGTCCAACGATAACACATACACACCAAACAGAGAATACGACACCAACATTTCAATGCTACCAAGCACCGACACATCTCCATTCTGTTACCTTCTTTGTCTACATGTTGTTGAAAGCAAAGACTCTTAGCCATTAACAAAAAAATAAAAAATAAAAAAATTCTATTCACAGTCAAACCCCTAAAGTTAGAATATTAAACACTCTTTAGAACTGGTTCATCACTAAAAGTAAACTGGCCTATAAGTGTACTTTGCATGCAGTACAATCTTCTTTAGTGTGTGAAAATGGGTTTGGATTATTTAGCATCAATATTACCACAAGGCACATAGCAGTCTATTTTGTGATGCAGCCAAAGTGGAAAGCATTGCAAAGCAAATTTGGCATTACCTGTGACATGTCTATAGAAAACACTTCAAAGTTGGTAGCTAGTAGCCATAAATGTCAGGGCAACTCATAGGAAAATCCAATTTGGCCTCTACAGCTGCTGGAGCGTTCTTTAAATAAAAGGAATTTTGCAACAAAATGCCCTCCTATTTTTTTAAGTGTGACCTTTTCACGATTTTTCACCCAAAAAAATCATTGGGCAACAAGACTCCATAGGACTTACTAAAAGAAAATGACTGCTTCTTATTGGCCCAACTGACCAGTAGTATTTAAATTGTCTCTCACTGTGCACAGTTTGTGTTTAATTTCACATGCGTTTAGGGGTTGGGTTGGGGAAATAATTAACACCATGTGTTGGATGTGACAAAGAAACACTGGGTGAAATAGGGTGTGGGTCAGTGCTATTTTTTTTGTCAAAAAAATTCCCAAAGGAGAAGAAGAAAAAATAAAAAAGATTATTTGATCCCAAATTCCAAAAACTCCCTGAAATTCACCCCACCTTTTTTTTGATGAGCATGTTGTCACATCTCTGTCTATTGGCTAATGTTTTAATGATCCTCTATGAATGTGTCGCCAAATAAGGCGAAATATTTTTGGGGATCCTTGCAAGTGTGTCTGGATTACAAAATTGAATGAAAAGAAGACTGGTTTGAGTGCGAATATGCTTTTAATCACATAACAGTGCAAAATTGGACATCTAGGCACATGTCCCAAACTATGGAATATTGGTGGGCTATTTTGTTGATTTGAGTTGTGCCAAATCCATGTCGCCAAATTGCCAACACCATGTCACCAGGGCTACAGTGCCAACTTCGTCAATTCCACTTCATATTGTGGACTGCCTGAGTGTTCTCCAAATTGCCCGAAATGAATATCTTTACAGGTTGCTCACTGCTTAGGCTGGTTTTGCACCTTATCAGTTATTTTTGGCCATAATAATAATAATAACAATTTGCAATTCAACAAAAAAAACGAAGCTATTGTGCTTCAGAGGTTCATTCATATTTTTGGCATAGCAGGCATGCATTTTTCAAAATTTGTGGCAAATTCCAAAAAGTATTATCTAGC
>Ga0116228_10001505_pt1 | contig 19409 bp, 15 predicted proteins | sample S1TSphfallax_2_FD_89694 | JGI IMG/M metagenome (GOLD analysis project Ga0116228, IMG submission 89694) | Host-associated microbial communities from peat moss isolated from Minnesota, USA - S1T2_Fc - Sphagnum fallax MG | ecosystem: Host-associated > Plants > Peat moss > Unclassified | place... | reverse complement strand
TGTGCGATGAGCGGCGCGCGCCTTCTCGGCCTCGACCTCGCCTGGTCGCCGAAGAACCCCTCGGGTGTGGCCGCGATCGATGACACCGGCCGTTTGCTCGACGTGCGCGCCGACCTGCGCACCGACGACGAGATCCTCGCCTGGATACGAACGTGGCGCGGCGAGCGCGGCGTGATCGGCTTCGACATGCCGACGATCGTGCGCAACGAAACGGGCATGCGCGACGCGGAACGCGATCTCAGCGCGGAATTTCGCAAACACCATGCCGGGACGCATCCGGCGAACCTGATCCGATTCCCCGACGGTGGGCGTGCGCGCCGCATCATCGACGATCTCCGCGCCGACGGTGTTGAAGAAGATCCGTGGATCGCACCGAACGATCCGAGGCTCGTCGCCATCGAGGTGTTCCCGCATCCGGCCCACGTTCGTCTGTTCGGACTGCAGACGGTGTTCAAATACAAGAAAAAATCGCGCGATTGGGACGACGTCCTGCCCGAATGGGAACGCTATCGAGCTGCGCTTGCATCGCTGCATGCGGCCGACCCCCCGCTACGTCTCGACGATCGTATTCCCGAGCAGGTCGGTCGCGTTGGCTATAAGCGGTGGGACGATACGCTCGACGCGATCACCTGCGCCTACGTTGCGTCGTTCGTGCATCGGTGGGGCAGCGGTGCGCCGCATGTGCGCGTGTTCGGTACGTTGACGGACGGCTACATCGTCGTGCCCGACCGGGCGGTGTTTGATCACAAAGCAAGCGGGGTAACGCCCTCGATATGACCACCGTGACGAACTCCAAGGCGGCAAAGCCGAAGTCCGACAAGCCGTTCCTCTCCGACATCAAGACGCTCCGTGAACGCGCCCGGACGCACGTCGAAAACGGCGCCATCACCGACACCTACGAGCTCGATACCGACGTTGCGATCGACCTGTTGCAAGGTGCGCTCGCGACGGAGATCGTGTGCGTCCTGCGGTACACGATGCACGCCATCGCCGCGACCGGCATCGCGAGCGAAGGGCCGAAAGAAGAGTTCGAAGAGCACGCGAACGAGGAACGCGAGCACATGAACATGATCGCCGAGCGCATCAATCAGCTCGGTGGTACGCCGAACTTCGATCCGAAGGATCTCGAGTCGCGTTCGGCCTCGCAATACGGCCCGAGCGAATTGAACCTCGTCGAGATGCTCAAAGAGAACCTGATCGCGGAGCGTATCGCGGTCGATCACTATCGCGAACTGATCCGCTTCTTCGGCGACAAGGATCCGACGACGCGCGTGATGTTCGAGGCCATCCTCGCGGTGGAAGAAGAGCACGCGAACGACATGCACGACCTGCTGGTCGCGCACGAAGGCAAACCGTTCATCAAGAATTAGGAAACTCCACGGGTCGTAGCCAACGACCCGGCATGGAACTGGTCTGCGCCCGTCACGGGCGCACCGCCTGGAACGCCGACCGGCGCTTTCAGGGGCAAACGGACATCCCGCTCGACGACGAGGGCCGCGCGCAAGCGACGGCCCTCGCCGCGCACCTGCGCAGCGAGCGGTTCGATCTCGCGGTGGCGAGCGATCTGACGCGTGCGCGCACGACCGCCGAAGCGATCTGCGCCGGGCGCGATCTGCGGCTGATGCTCGATCCGCAACTGCGCGAGATGCACTTCGGCGTGTGGGAAGGGTTGACGTGGACCGAGATCGTCGCGCGTTGGCCCGACCTCGCCGAGCGCTATGAGTTCTCGCCGCGCTACTACGTGCCCGAAGGCGGCGAGGGCTGGGAACAGCTGTGCGAGCGCGTCGAAGCGGCGTTGCGGCGCGCGGCCGCGCAGCTCGCACCCGACGGTCGCGCGCTGATCGTCAGCCACGCCGGCGTGATGCACGCGATCCTGCACGTCGTACGTCGCGATGGTGCGGACGACGGCGCCGCGGTGCGCGTCCGGCTCGCGCCGGCGAGCATCATTCGCTTGCGCGGTTCGTTCGACGGCGGCTGGACCGTCGATGCGATCAACGAAACCGCAGCCGCCGCGGAGACGCCGGCGTGATCGACGCGCTGCGCGCCGGCATCGTGCCGACCGATCCCGCCGTGGCGCACGCCGCGCGCGAACGCATCGACGCGCTCACCAAACCGCTCGGCAGTCTCGGCCGGCTCGAAGATCTCGCCGTGCGTTTGTGTGCGATCGCGGGCGGCGTGCCCACGCACGCATACGAGCGTCGTACGATCCTCATCGCAGCGGGCGATCACGGCGTCGCCGTCGACGGCGTCAGCGCGTATCCGTCGGACGTAACGGCGCAGATGATCGCCGGCTTTCTCGGCGGGAGCGCGGCGATCAACGCGTTCGCGCGCGTCGCCCGGGCCGAGGTCTACGTGGCGAACGTCGGCGTGCGCGAGCCGCTCGCGCCGAACCCGCGTCTGCTCGATGTGAACGTCGGCCGCGGCACCGCGAACCTCGCGCGCCGTGCGGCGATTCCCCGCGAGCAGCTCGACGAGGTGTTCGCGGCCGGCGTTGCCGCGTTCGATGCGTGCTACGAGCGCGCGCCGTTCGACGTGATCGCGCTCGGCGAGATGGGCATCGGCAACACCACGAGCGCGGCGGCCCTCGTCGCCGGCTTCACCGGCGAACCGGCGGCGCGCGTCGCCGGCCGCGGAACGGGCGTCGACGACGCGGGACTCGCACGCAAGATCGCCGCGATCGAAGCGGGCCTCGCGCGCTGCCACGATTTCACCTGGGACGAGCTCGCATGTGAGGTCGGCGGCTACGAGATCGTCGCGCTCGCCGCCGTCATGCTGTGCGCGGCGCGCAAGCGCATCCCGATCGTGCTCGACGGCGCGATCGTGACGGCCGCCGCGCTGATCGCCGCGCGCATCGCACCGGCCGCGGCGGACTACTTCATCGCGGCGCACCGTTCGCGCGAGCCGAGCCACGCGATCGCGCTCGCGGCACTGGGCCTCGTGCCGTTGATCGACCTCGACCTGCGCTTGGGTGAGGCCAGCGGCGCGGCGCTCGCGCTGCCGCTGCTCGAATCGGCCGCGCGCATGGTGCGCGAGATGAAGACGTTCGCCGAAGCCGGCGTCGCAACGGCCGAGACGCGCGGGCCCGTCGAAATCTGAACGGGCTGCGTTCGGCGTTCTCGTACTTTTCGATCGCACCGGTCGGCGTCGCCGATGCGCCGGATGCGCGTACGCTCGCGTGGTTGCCGCTGGTGGGCATCGCCATCGGCGCCGTCGCGGGCGGCCTCGCGTGGGCCATTGCGCGGATCGCGCCGGAGCCGTTCGTCGTCGCGACGGCGTTCGCGGTCAGCATCGTCGCGACCGGTGCGGTGCACCTCGACGGCTTCCTCGATTCGTGCGACGCGCTGATCGCGAGCGTGCCGCCCGAGCGCCGGCTCGAGATCATGAAAGACCCGCGGCACGGCACCTTCGCGCTGGCGGGATTCGCGGCGATCGGCGCCTGGTGGCTCGCGGCGCTTGCGACGCTGCTACCGCCCTCGTTGCCCTGGGCGCTCGCGTTCGCCGGCGGCGGGGCGCGCTTTGCCGCGGTGCTCAACGCGTACGTGCTGCCGTACGGCCGGGCCGGCGCATCGGCCCGCGCCTTCGCCGCGCGTCCGCCCCGGCCGGTCCTCGCCGTCTGCGCCGCGGGCTTGATCGCGATCGCGCTCGCTGCCCACGATCCGGGCTGGCTCGCGGCGGAAGCGCTCGCGTGCGGGGCGTCGCTCGCCATCGGCCGATGGGCCGCGCGCCGGCTGGGCGGCGTCCTCGTCGGCGACGTCTACGGTGCGACGATTGTCGCTCTGGATGTTACGTTACTGTCGGCAATCGCTCTTTTGCAAGGGCATTGACGGGTCTGCGGGAAGCCAGCGCGCGTGAGTTCCCACGCTTCCGATGCCTGGCAAAATCGCCTCATGCTCCCGCTCGGTGACGGCACGCCCGACACCATCAACGTCATCGTTGAGATTCCGAGCGGTTCGCGCAACAAGTACGAATACGATAAGTCGCTGGGCATTTTCCGTCTCGACCGCGCCCTGCACTCCCCGGTGTATTATCCCGGCGACTACGGCTTCGCACCGCGGACGCTCGCGCTCGACGACGATCCGCTCGACGTGCTGATCCTCGTCTCCGAGCCGACCTTCCCCGGCTGCCTCGTGGTGGCGCGCCCGATCGGCCTGCTGAAGATGATCGACGACGGCAAATCCGACGACAAGGTGCTCGCCGTACCGATCGGCGAGCCCGAGTATGCCGAGGTCTTCAACTACACGCAGATCTTCGCGCACCAGCTGCGCAAGATCCAGCACTTCTTCGAGACCTATAAATTGCTCGAGGGCAAATCGACGAGCACGCAGGGATGGGCCGATGCGGCCGAAGCGCGCGCGGTGATCGTCGAGTCGGCGGAGCGATTCGAGTCGGCGGAGCGCTTCGCGACCAAGCCGGTCTGATCAACCCGAGGCGGGTTGCATCGCGTCGAGCACGACGTCGGCGTCGGTCTCCGTCGGAAACGGACGATAGCGTTCGTACGTCGTGACCGACTGGCCGCCGCCGCTGATGAAGCCTTCGCGGCCGGTGAAGACGTGCGTCACGCGCACGACGTCCCAACGATCCTCGCTGACGCGGCCGAAGTCGAGCGTCGTCGTCATGCTGGTCGCGTGTTCGGGCAGCACGGCCGGGCGCATGACGATCGTCTCGATGCGGTCCTCGTCGCGCAGGTAGGTGATCGAGCCGTCGCCGTGCGCGGCGTCGCGACGTTTGCTCGTGAATGCGACCGTGATCTCGTCGCCCGCGCCGGTGGGTTTGCCGAAGGCGTACTCCTCCACGTAGGCCGGCTGCACCGGCAGATGGATACCGAACCGGCTCGAGGGCAGGTCGGCCGCTGCGGACTTGCGCGCCAACTCGGCGGCGTCGCAGGTACGGTCGCCGTCGATATAGCGCAGCACGCGCTTGCGGACGGGGAAGCCGTCCGCTTCTTCGTAGGCCGTCTCGGAAAACGTGCGCATGTGGAACGGACCGCCGCGCGCCTCGAGCGAGGTGACGGCGACGAACGTGACGACGCTCTTCGTTTCGGCGGCGTACGCGGCGGCGACGGCGCGGGCGAAGGCCTCACCGTCGGTTGGTACGATCACACGTCAGATCCGGGCAGCGAGGAGTTCGGCGGGGAGGGTCAGCGGCTGGTCGCGCGCGGGCATGATGGGGCGTGAGAAGATGTATCCTTGGCCCGTCGCGCACCCGAGCACGCGCAGCATGTCGGCTTGTTCGGGCGTCTCGATGCCCTCGGCGACGACGTGCAGATCGAGCGATCGCGCGAGGTCGAGCACCATCTTCACGATCGGTTCGCTGGCCAGGCCGTCGCCGACGCCGGAAACGAAACTGCGGTCGATCTTCAGGCCGCTGATCGGCAGCATGCGCAGGTAGCGCAGCGATGAGTAGCCGATGCCGAAATCGTCGACGCACACGCGAATGCCGCCCTCGCGCAGGCGTTCGAGCACCGCACCCGCGCCGGTGCTCATGTCGATGATCGCGTTCTCGGTGATCTCGAGCGTCAGCGTGTCGGGCGTGATGCCCGCGGCTTTCACCGCGGCGAAGACGTATTCGGGCAGATCGCCGTGCACGAGTTCTTGCACCGAGACGTTCACGTGCATCTGGATCGTCGGATCGGTGCGCTGCTCGATCGCGAGCCGCTCGATCGAGCGGTTGAGCACGTGGCGCCCGAGCCGCACGATCACGCCCGTCTCCTCGGCCGCGGGGATGAAGAGATCGGGCTGGATCATGCCCTCGCGCGGATGGTCCCAGCGCACCAGCGCCTCGTAGCCGGTCGTCTTCCAATCGGTCAGGCGCACCAGCGGCTGAAACGCGACGCGAAACTGTTCGGGCGATTCGATCGCATCGCGGATGTCGCTCGAGATCTGCAAGCGCCGGACGGCCTTCTCGTGCATCTCCTCGTCGAAGATCGTGTACGTCGCGCGGCCGTCGGCCTTCGAGCGGTAGAGCGCGATGTCGGCATCGCGCAGCAGATCTTCCGGCCGGCGATAGCGCTCGTGCGCGAGCGCGACGCCGACGCTCGCGGTGGTGTAGAGGCGGCGGCCCTCGACCACCGCCGGCTCCGCCACCGTCGCGAGCAGCCACTCCACGCGCGTCTCGATGTCGCGATCGTAGAAGATCACGCCGAACTCATCGCCGCCGAGCCGGGCGACGGTTTCGCCCGGACGCATGATCGAACGCAAGCGCTGCGCGACCGCGCGCAAGAGCGCGTCGCCCGCCAAATGACCCAGGCTGTCGTTGACGACCTTAAAGTGATCGAGGTCGACGAACGCGACCGCGAGTCCGTCGCTTGGCGAACGCAGCGCGTCGCCGAGCTGCGCCGAGAAGAGGCCGCGATTCGGCAGGCCCGTCAGCGCATCGTGCGTTGCCTCGTGGATCAGCCGGTCGCGGATCACGATGCGTTCGCTCACGTCGTCGACGATCGCGATCGCGAACGGTTCGTCGTCCTCGGGCACGTAGGTGACGCTCACGTCGGCCCACATCGTCGAACCGTTTTCGCGGCGATACCGGATCTCTTGTTCCGACGAGGAGACGTCGCCGCGGACCAGCGCGGCGAACCCGTCCAGCGTCCGATCGCGATCGGCCGGATCGACCAGGGTGTCCATCGATCGGCCGATCAGCTCGCGCCGCTGGTACCCGAGCATCACGTCGAAGGCCGCGTTCGTCTCGCGCAGCGACCCGTCGGCGTCGATCACGGCGATGCCGAGCGGCGCGCCCTCGAAGACGGTCCGGAAGCGCGCCTCGGCGCGTGCCAAGGCGACTTCCGATTCGAGGCGCTCGGTCTCGCTGCGGAGGTTGAGCGCGCGCACGCTCGCGCCGAGCACGCGGAGGAGGATCAGCAGCAAGACCGCCACGAGGGCGATGAGGGACGTGACCGTCCCCAGCACGGGCCACGGAACCGACCCCGAGGCATGATCGGCTGAGGCCGCCGCTACACTCGCGCCGGCGTTGGCGACGACGGCGGCGAGTGCCGGACCTCCCAACGATACCTCCGATTACCGAGATGCCGGCGGATTGGCGTTTAAATTGCGCGAACCCCGCCTCGATATGGATAAGATCACTGTACGCAATCCCGTCGTCGAGTTGGACGGCGACGAAATGACGCGCATCATCTGGCAGTTCATCAAAGACAAGCTGATTTTGCCATACTTGAACGTCGATTTGCGCTATTACGACCTTTCCGTCGAGAATCGGGATGCGACCGACGATCAGGTGACCCTCGACGCCGCCCGCGCGATCAAGGAGTTCTCCGTCGGCGTCAAGTGCGCCACCATCACGCCGGATGAGGCCCGGGTCGAGGAATTCGGCCTGAAGAAGATGTGGAAATCGCCCAACGGGACGATTCGCAACGAGCTCGACGGCACCGTCTTCCGCGAGCCGATCATCTGCCGCAACGTCCCGCGGTTGGTCCCGGGCTGGACCGATCCGATCGTGATCGGCCGTCACGCCTTCGGCGATCAGTACCGCGCGACCGACTTCGTCGTTCCGGGGGCGGGCACATTGACCCTGACGTTCACGCCCGCCGACGGCGGCGCGCCGATCGAACGGGAGGTCTTCCAGTTCCCCGGGGGCGGCGTCGCGATGGCGATGTACAACCTCGACGAGTCGATCCGGGGCTTCGCGCGCGCGAGCTTCAACTACGGGCTGCTGCGCGGCTGGCCGGTGTATCTCTCCACGAAGAACACGATCCTCAAGGCCTACGACGGCCGCTTCAAGGATCTCTTCCAACACGTATTCGACGAAGAATTCGCGGACCAGTTCAGGGCCGCCGGCATCACCTACGAACACCGCCTGATCGACGACATGGTCGCGGCCGCGCTCAAGTGGAGCGGCAAGTTCGTGTGGGCCTGCAAGAACTACGACGGCGACGTGCAGTCGGACACCGTCGCGCAGGGCTTCGGATCGCTCGGGCTCATGACGTCGGTGCTGATGAGCCCCGACGGCCGCACGGTTGAAGCCGAAGCCGCGCACGGCACCGTGACGCGTCACTATCGTCTGCACCAGCAGGGCAAACCGACCTCGACCAATCCGATCGCGTCGATCTTCGCCTGGACGCGCGGGCTCGCGCATCGCGGCAAGCTCGACGACACGCCCGACGTCGTGCGCTTCGCCGAAACGCTCGAGCACGTGTGCGTCGACGTCGTCGAGAGCGGCAAAATGACGAAAGACCTCGCGCTCTTGATCGGCCCCGACCAGCCGTGGCTGACGACCGAGGGCTTCCTCGACGCGCTCGACGCCGAGCTGCGCGTTCGCATGGAGGCGGTCGTACCGGCGTAAGGAAGTTTTGCGCACCCCCTCCTCCCGGTGGTGCGCATGACCAAGACGATCTCACTCCGCGTCGACGGCAAACGTCACGTCGTCGACGCGGATCCCGCGATGCCCCTGCTCTACGCGCTGCGCGACGATCTCGCGCTCGACAACCCGCGCTTCGGCTGCGGGCTCGCGCAATGCGGCGCGTGCACGGTGTTGCTCGACGAGACGGCGATTCGTTCGTGCGTCTATCCCGTCGGCAGCGCCGAAGGGCACGCCGTCACGACGCTCGCGGGACTCGGCACCGCCGCGCAGCCGCACCCGTTGCAGACGGCCTTCGCCGACGAGCAGGCGATGCAGTGCGGCTACTGCCTCAACGGCTGGATCATGACCGCGGCCGACCTCTTGCACCGCAATCCCGATCCGACGCGCGCGCAGATCAAAGACGCGCTCGGCGACGTCGTGTGCCGCTGCGGCGCGCACGTCGCGATGATCCGCGCCGTCGAACGCGCGGCGAAGGAGATGCGGGCATCATGAAGCGCACGCTCTTCCTCACCGGCGCCGCGACGCTCGTCGTCGTCGCGGGCGCGCGACCGCAGGGCTTCGCGATCGCGGCCGACGCACCGCCGCCCGCCGAGACATCGCTCGGCGCGTGGCTGCGCATGCTTCCCGACGGCACCGTCGAGATGTACACCGACAAGGTCGAGATGGGCATGGGCGTGCCGACGGGCTTCGCGCAATTCGTCGCCGACGAACTCGACGTGCCGCTCGCGCGCGTGCGCCCGATCCTCGGCGACACCGCGACGACCGTCGCCGCCGGCGGCGTCGGCGGCAGCAACTCGACCTATCGCGGCAACGCGGCGATTCGCAACGCGGCGGCCGAGATGCGGCGCATCCTCGTCGCGGCCGCGGCGAAGCAGCTCGACGTGGCGCCCGAGGGCCTCTACGTGCGCGAGGGCGTGGTCCACGCGAGCCCCGCGGTGAGCGTGCCGTATACCGCGTTGCTCGCAGCGCTGCTGCCCGACCCCGCGTTTCCGCTCGTCGGCGAAGGCTTCACCGCTGCACCGAAGGTGCCGGCGACGCCGAAAGCCTGGAGCGCCTACACGATCGTGGGCGAACCCGTGCCGCGCTTCGACGTGCGCGCGAAGGCGCTCGGCACGTATCCCTACGTGATCAACGTCCGGCGCCCCGGCATGCTGCACGGCCGCTTCGTGATGCCGCCCGCGATCGGCGCGACGGTCGTCGCGGTCGACGACACACCGCTGCGCGGCATCGGTGATGCGCGGGTCGTTCGGGTGCGCGACTTCGTCGGCGTCGTCGCATCGCGCGAGTGGGACGCCGTGCGCGCGGCGCGCGCCGTCCGCGTGACGTGGAGCGGCCCGAGCACGACGCTGCCCGCGCAGGCGGAACTCGCGGCCTACATGTGGGCGCAGCCCGTCGTGAAGACCGACGCGGTGAAGCACGGCGACGTCGATGCGAACCTCGGCAGCGCACCGCTGACGGCCGCGTACACGTGGCCGTTCCAATCGCACGCCAATATGGGCCCGGGCTGCACCGTCGTCGACGTGCGTGCCGACGGCGTGACCGTGTGGTCGGGCACGCAGAAGACGCACGCGCTCAAGGCCGGCGTCGCCGACGTGCTCGGCATCCCGAGCGATCGCGTGCGCGTCGCGTGGGTGTCGGACGCGGGATCGTACGGCCGCTCGGGGCTCGAAGAATCGGCCGCCGCCGCGGCGCTGCTCTCGCGCGCGACGGGCAAACCCGTGCGCGTGCAGTCGATGCGCGCGGACAACACACAGTGGGGCAACAAGGCGCCGGCGATCGTCGCGCGCCTGCGCGGCACCGTGAGCGGCGGGAACATCGTCGCCTTCGAGGCGACGCTCCGCCAGTTCAACGGCAACGAGATCGTCTCGCACCCCGACGTCGCGGGCTCGTTCCTCGCGGGTCAGATGGCGGGCTTCGACAACCCGGCGATCACCTACGAATTCGGCCAGTACGGCGAGGCGTCGGGCACCTACGCGATCCCGCACCTGCGCTCGACGGCCGAACTGATCGCACCGTTCGCGCCGCGCCTCTCGCCGCTGCGCACCGCGCACATGCGCGATCCCGAGGGCCCGGGCACGACCTGGGTGATCGAGTCGTTCGTCGACGAACTCGCCGCACGCGCAGGCGCCGACGCGATCGCGTTCCGCCAGAAGAACCTGAGCAACCCGCGCCACGTCGACGTGCTCGCGCAAGCCGCCGCCGCGGCCGGCTGGGACACGCGTCCCTCGGCCACGCGTCCGCACGCCAACGCCCGCGGCGAACGGCTCGGTCGCGGCGTCGCCTTCGCGACGCGCGGCGCAACGATCGTCGCGACCGTCGTCCACGTCGCGGTCGACCCGCACACGGGCCGCGTGCGCGTCGAGCGCATCATCTGCGCGCACGACTGCGGGTTCATCGTGAACCCGAAGTCGCTGCAGGGCACGATCGAAGCGAACCTGATCCAGTCGATCAGCCGCTCGATCTATGAAGAGGTCACCTGGAACGGCACCGGCGTCACCTCGCGTGACTGGGTCAGCTATCCGGTCGCGCACATGGCCGACGTGCCCGACGAGGTGACCGTCGTGATGGTGCACCGTCCCGAGGTCCCGCCGGCCGGCGCGGGCGAACCATCATCGCGACCGACGGCCGCCGCGATCGGCAACGCGGTGTTCGACGCGCTCGGCGTGCGCGTTCGCAACGCGCCGTTGACGCCCGCGAACGTGCTGGCGGCGTTGCACGCGGAGCGCGCCTAGCCTCCCTAGGCGAAGTGCAGCGTCGTCTCCGTGCGCTGCACGGCCGCGTCGAACGCCGGCTGGCCGTGGCGCACGAGCGTGTCGTAGAGGGAGAGCGCCGTCGTGCGCGAGAGCAATGCGGCGCGATACCAGTTGAACGTGGTCGACGGCTGCCACTGCGCGTAGCGCGCCTTGAGGCGCGCGCTCACGGTCTGCATCGCGGGGATCGTCGCGACGTAGTCGTGATCGCTCAAGTTGCTGATGAACGCTTCGAGCGGAACGGGCGATTCCGCGAGCGCGAAACCGCTCCCGTCGGGCGTCACCAAGCCGTACTGCACGGGGTCCACGCCGGCGACGATCGCCGCGGCGCGGCACCAGTCGATGACGTGCGCCTGATCGCCGAGCGAGGGCGCAGCGTGCGCCGAGAGCAGCGTGACGACGAAGCGCGGCGTGTGACCGTGCACGATCGCCTCGGCACCGCTGAGAATGTGGTGCGCGCCGGTGCCGGCGATCGTGAGTTCGTCGAAGATCGAGCCATCCTCGCGCCATTGGAAGACGAGCGCCTTCATGATGTCGTGATAGAGCGCGGCGCCGACGACCGTGTCGCGATCGACGGTCTTCTGATTGGCGAAGTAATGCGCGTCGTAGGTCGCGGCGAACTGCTGTGCCATCGTCGCGTTGAAGTACTCGTGCACCGCGAGACCGCCGGGATAGGCGTGATGCGAGCGGTCATCCGATCCGGGCGTCGACCAGAACGGCTGCACGGCCGTCGGACTGCCGGGCTCGCTGCCGGGCGGGAAGATGCCGCTCACCGGTGCGTCGGGTGCGACGAAGCCCGCGCGCGCGAGCGCATCGCGCACCGCGAGCCGCGCTTCGGGCGTCTTCTGATTCGCCGCGAAGTCCGGTGCGGGATAGTGCAAGAACGACGTGACGTAGGCTTTGAGATCGCCGTCGGTGAGCGATTCGGCGAGCTGCGCCACCGATGCGTAGGTGGCGTGCACCATGGGCGATGCGGCCGCGAGTTGCACGGCGTGCGCGTTGCCGCGCGAGAGCGGTCCGCGCGGCGGCGGCAGCGGATACTTTCCCACGTCGGCGGCTTCGGCGATCGCCGATGGTCCGAGCACGAACGGCAGCGCTGCGGCGGACATGACACCGAAGAATTCCGCCCGGCCGAAGAGGTTCGCGCGGGATTCGCCTACACACACGTTGCTGATGGTCTCCTAGTCATACACGCGCCGGAACGTCGCGAACATGTAGGGATAATCGGCGTAGAACCAGTTCCGGAAACTGCGCCGCACGAGATGGTGCGACGTCACCGGCGAGGCGCCTTTCATCACGTAGTGTTTGCCGTCGAAAAAGTCGGCCGAGTAGACCGGATACGACGGCAACGGTGCGAAGCCGGCGAAGGGCCCGAACGGCGTCGCGGTCCACTCCCAGCCGTTGCCGATCAGGTCGTGGACGCCGAACGCGCTCGCGCCCGACGGCGAACTGCCGATCGGTTCGGGATCGAAGCGCCGGAAATCGAAATTGCCGCGCGTCGCATCGGCGGGTGCATCGCCCCATGGAAAGGCGCGTTCGTCGCCTGCGGGCGTACCGTAGGCCGCGCGATGATACTCGGCCTCGGTCGGTAACCGCGCGCCCGACCACGCGGCGAACGCCGTCGCTTGATCGTGCGTGACGTAGACGGGCCAACTCGCCGGCAACGGAATCTCGGCGTACGTCGTGCGCAAGAGCAGTTCGCCGTCGCGCTCGATCCAGAACGGCGGCAGCGCGCCGCCGTCGCGCACGAACGCGCGATAGTCGGCGTTGGTCACGTCGTGCGCGTCGATGCCGAACGCGGCCACGTCGACCGCGTGCTCGTCGAACTCGTTGTCCCAACCGAAACCCGCGTCGCGACGTTTGCCGAGCGTCGCGATACCGCGCGGAATCGCGACCGGATCGCGCCGCGCCGGCATCACGTCGCGCACCTCCGGCACGAGCAATCGCTTCGCCTCGGCGGGCAACTGCGCGACGATGTAGAGCAGCGTCTCGTGGTGCATCGGCTCGTGTTCGAGGATCGTGTACGCCGCCTGTGCGTCGACGAGCAACGGATTGGAGCCGTCGTCGATCGGCGCGTGTGCCAGATCGTCGATCACCGCGTCGTCCCACCGCTCGGTGAGGCGCCGCACGTCGTCGCGCGCGGGCCAGTCGGTGCGGCGCATCCGTCCGGCCGAATCGACGTCGGCCGGATCGATGCCGCGCTGGAAGAGGGCCTCGGCTTCGGCATCGATCGGCCCGCCGCCGAGCGCCCGGCGATGCAGCACGATGAACGAGAAGCCGGGCAAGTGGCCGTCGTAGAACACGAACGGATGGCGCAGCGGGATCGGCGCCTCGTAATACGCTTCGGAGGTGAGCGAGGCGAAGATCGACGCGCTGCGCGAGCGGTTCGCGCGGTACCAGTCGATCAGGCCGGCGCGATCGAGTCCGCGGGTGAGGGTGTCCACGTTTGTTCCTTGCCTTCCCCCGTGATGTAGGCCTCGAGGGCCGCTCGCGGAATCGCTTGCGAAAAATAGAAACCCTGTACCCGGTCGCAGCGTTGCTCGCGCAAGAACGCCAGCTGTTCCTCCGATTCGACGCCCTCGGCGACGACCTCGAGATCGAGCGCGTGCGCCATCGCGATCACCGTGCGCACGATCGTCGCGTCGTCGGGCTCGGTCGCGAGGTCGGTGACGAACGAGCGGTCGATCTTGATGGAGTCGAGGGGAAAGCGGCGCAGGTAGCCGAGCGAAGAGTAGCCCGTGCCGAAGTCGTCGACCGAGAGCCGCACGCCCTCGGTGCCGAGGTCGCGCATGATGTTGATCGTCATCTCGGCGTCGCTCATCGCGACGGATTCGGTGATCTCGAGTTCGAGCGCCGTGGGATCGAGGCCGGTCCGCTCGAGCGCGCCGCGAATCTTGCGCGCGAGCCGCTGCTGGTGAAATTGGCGCGCGCTCAGATTCACCGAGAGCCGGAGGTGCGGCGCGATCGTGTTGCGCAGGGCGGCGATGTCGGTGCACGCCGTCTCCAGCACGAAATCGCCGATCGCGACGATGAGCCCGCTGAGCTCGGCGTTCGGAATGAAGTGGCCGGGCAAGATGAGGCCGGACCGCGGGTGATTCCATCGCACGAGCGCCTCGACGGCCACGAGATCGCCGCTGATCAGATCGTGTTGCGGTTGATAGTAGACCACGAACTCCGAGCTCTCGAGCGCGCGGCGCAACGTCTTTTCCTGCGAGAGTCGCGTTTGCAGCGACGCGTTGAGCGCCGGCGTGAAGAACTGATAGGTGTTGCGGCCGCGATCCTTGGCACGGTACATCGCGACGTCCGCGTGCTTGACCAGCGTCTCGGCATCTTCACCGTCGGCGGGATACAAAGCGACGCCGATGCTGGTCGTCACGAACTGCTCGACGCCGCTCAGATTCACCGGCTCTTCGATGGCGGCGATGATGCGCTCGGCGAGCACGGCGAGGTTCGCGACGTCGGGCGAGTCGAGCGCGAGTACGACGAATTCATCGCCGCCCATGCGGGCGACGCGATCGCCCGAGCGGATCGCGCCGGCCAGGCGTTTGCCGACGATCTCCAAGAGCCGGTCGCCGCTCTCGTGACCGAGCGTGTCGTTGATGTCCTTGAACCGATCGAGGTCGAGGAAGAGCACGCCGATCGAGGTACCGGCCTTCCGCGCCTCGTCCAAGCGCTCGCGCAAGTGCTCGATCAGCCACGGCCGGTTCGGTAACCGCGTGACCGTGTCGGTATAGGCGAGCGTCTGGAGTCGCGCGCGCGAACGGCCGCGTTCGATCGCCGAGCTCACGAGCGCGCCCATCAGCTGCACGAGATCGGTATCGACCGAGACGAACGGCCACGGCTTGAAGATCGGCGAGGCAAAGGTCAGCGTGCCGTAGGTGCCGTCGCCGGCGGTGATACGCGTGCCGATCACGGCCACGATCGGGTCGTTGCCGTCGTCGCCCTGCAGCGGCGCGAGGACGCGCCGATCATCGATCGCGATCGCGCCTTCGCCCTCGAGCGCCAGTTGCGCGAGCGCGGGCGGAAGCGGCGGCCCGAAGGTCGCGACGATGGAATCCGTTTCGGATTCGTAGAGCGCCGCCGACGACATCCCGAGGATGCGGCAGCCGGCCTCGAGCGTTGCGGCGATCTGCCGCTCCGCGTTCTGATTTGCGGCAGCCGCGGTGAGGTAGAGATCGCGGATGCGCTCGGCGTACGTCGCGGTCTGCGCTTGTTGCTCGATCTCGGCGCGGCGGTCGCGCACGTGCACGTGCACGCCGACGGCGCGATCCTTCAAGCGGATCGGAATCATCGTGAGAAACGTCGGGATGAGGCCGTTGTGCGAGCGGACGCCGATCTCGTTCCCGCAGGCGGCACCGCGGAGCGCGCGGTTGAACGCCGCGAGCGCGTGCGACACGTGCTCGTCGCCGACGATGTCGACGAGCGTCTGTCCGACGATCTCGTCCGGCGGTCGCCCGAGCGTGCGACCGGCAGCGGCGTTCGCCCCCGAGACGAGCCCATCCGCATCGAACGTCAGCATCGCGTCGGGGTTGTTGTCGAAGAGCGCGCGGAAGCGTTCCTCACTGGCTTCGATGCGCTCGATGACCTCGCGCTGTTCGGTCACGTCGTGGACGTTCACGAACGCACCCGAGATCTCGCGGTTCGTCCGCAGCGGCCCGGCGGTGACGTTGCCGATGAGGTACGAGCCGTTGGGCCGCCGCACGGGCATCAGCACGTTGATCGTCGAGCCCGACAGCACCGTCGCGAAGAGCGCGTGAACGAGTTCGGTGCTCTCGGGCCCGACGAACTCATCGTACGAACGCCCGATCAGCGTCTCTTTCGGCACCTCCATCAGCCGCGCGGTGGCGTCGTTCACGTCGACGACCCGGCCCGCGACGTCGTAGAAGGTCACCGAATCGGGCGTGGCCGCGAAGAGCGACTGCAGCCGCGCCTCGCTCTCCATCGCCGCCTCACGCGCCTCGACCATCGCGGTGATGTCCTCGGCGAGGCTGACGAAACCACGAAAATCGCCGCGGTTCGAGAACGCGTTGAACCACCGGCACCAGATCACGCTCCCGTCCTTGCGGCGGTTGCGGTTCTCGCTCACGTTCCAGCTCGTGGAGCCGCCGAGCAACTGCGCGACGAGATCGTCGACGTTCGGTGCGTCGTCGGGGAAGACGAAGCCGATCTCGTCCATGCGCTTGCCGAGCACTTCGGCCGCCGTCCAGCCGAAGATCACTTCGGCTTGCGGCGACCACTCGATGAAGCGCACGTCGGCGTCCCAACCGATCAGGGCGTGCGCGCTATTGTTCAGGTAATGGGTGAGCAGCTCGCCGACGTTCGGGCCGAACCCGTGCGCGGACACGTGCTCAGGCGCTCTCCGGCGTGCCGTTCGGCGCGAAGCGCAGATACGGACGCAAGCCGGGCAATCCGCCCTCGCGTCCGAAACCCGATTCGCGATAGCCGCCGAACGGCGAGCTCGGATCGAATTTGTTGAACGTCGAGCACCACACGACGCCGGCCTTGAGTTTGCCGGCGACGTACATGCTCTTCGAGCCCTTGTCGGTCCACACGCCCGCACTCAAGCCGTAGCGCGTGTTGTTCGCTTTCTCGATCGCTTCGTCGGCGGTGCGGAACGTGAGGATCGAGAGCACGGGTCCGAAGATCTCCTCACGCGCGATGCGCATCGCGGGTCCGACGCCGGTGAAGAACGAGGCCGGGAAGAAGGCGCCGCGGTCGGGCAGCGTCGCCGATTGGCGGTGGAACGTCGCGCCGTCGGCGACGCCGCTCGCGACGAGCTCTTCGATCCGGTCGAGTTGCGCGTGCGAGTTGATCGCGCCGATGTCGGTGTTCTTGTCGAGCGGGTCGCCGATGCGCAGCGTCTCGATGCGCGCCGCCAACCGCGCGACGATCTCGTCGTGGATCGACTCTTGCACGAGCAGCCGCGAACCGGCGCAGCACACGTGTCCCTGGTTGAAGTAGATGCCGTTGACGATGCCTTCGATCGCGGCGTCGAGCGGTGCGTCGGCGAAGACGATGTTGGCGGCCTTGCCGCCGAGTTCCAAGGTGATCGGGATGTGCGATCCGGCGCGCGCGCGCGCGATGCTCTTGCCGACCTCGGTCGATCCGGTGAACGCGATCTTGTCGATGCCCGGGTGCGCGGCGAGCGCGGCGCCCGCGACGCCGTCGCCGGTGACGATGTTGAGCACGCCCGGCGGCAGATCGGCTTCCGCACAGATCTCGGCGAGGCGCAGCGCCGAGAGCGGCGTCGTCTCGGCGGGTTTGAGCACGATCGTGTTCCCGGCGGCGAGCGCCGGCGCGATCTTCCACGCCGCCATCAGCAGCGGGAAGTTCCACGGCACGATGGCCCCGACGACGCCGAGCGCGTGCGGCGCGCGTCCGGCACGCGCCGCGTAGGCGAGCTTGTCGGCCCAGCCCGCATAGTAGAAGAAGTGCGCCGCGGCTTGCGGGACGTCGAAGTCGCGCGACTCTTTGATCGCCTTCCCGTTGTCGAGCGTCTCGAGCACGGCGAGTTCGCGCGCGCGCTCGGAGATCGCGCGAGCGATGCGGTAGATGTACGCGGCGCGCCGCGCCGGCGAGAGCGGCCGCCAGTACGTCTCGTACGCGTGACGCGCGGCGGCGACGGCGCGATCGACGTCGGCCGCGGTGCCGGCCGCGACCTGCGCGAGTTCGTCGTCGGTCGCCGGGTTGACGGTAGCGAACGTCGCGCCGTCACTCGCGGGCACCCACGCGCCGCCGATGAAGTGGCCGTAGCTCGGCGCGATGCCGGCCGGCGTCGATTCGCGCGAGCTGACGTATTGCAAGGTGGGCATCGACGTCAGTCCTTTCCGATCGCGTCGGGCGAGGTATAGCGCCCGGTGCGTTCTTTTTCGCGTTGCAACAGCAGATCGTCGAGCAGCGACGATGCGCCGATGCGGAAGAGATCGGGATCCAACCACTCGCCGCCGAGCGTTTCGTCGATCAGCACGAGATAGGCGAACGCGCTCTTCGTCGTGCGGATGCCGCCCGCCGCTTTGAAGCCGCGGCGTTCGCCGGTGCGCCGATAGAAGGCGCGCAGCGATTCGCACATCGCGAGCGCGATCGGCAACGTCGACGAGATGCCGATCTTTCCGGTCGAGGTCTTGATCGTGTCGGCGCCGGCGTCGAGTGCGATGTCGCTCGCGCGCCGAACGGCATCGTACGACCCGAGCTCGCCCGCTTCGAGGATCGCCTTCACGTGCACCGCGCCGCAGAGTTTCTTCACGGCCGCGACCTCGGCGAACACCGTCGCTTCGTCGCCGGCGAGAAAGGCGCCGCGATCGATCACCATGTCGATCTCGTCGGCGCCGGCGACGAGCGCCGCTTCGGTGTCGCGCAACTTCACGTCGAGCGAGGAGAGGCCGCTCGGAAACGCCGTGGCGACCGACGCGACCTTCACGCCGCTACCCGCCAGGGCGTCCTTCGCGACCGCGACCAAGTTCGGATACACGCAAACGGCCGCGACGGCCGGCGCGCCGGGTGCCGGGTTGCGCGCCTTCGCGCACAACGAGCGAACGCGGCCGGGCGAATCTTTGCCCTCGAGCGTGGTGAGGTCGATGCAGCGGATCGCGAGATCGATGGCCGCGCGCTTCGCTTCCCGTTTGATCGAGCGTTTGGCAAAGTCGGCGGCACGCGATTCGAGCATCACGGCATCGACGACGGGCGATTGCGCAAGCATTTCCGAAACCTTTGCGGAACTCGCGTGCCGTGACCTCGTTTCGCCCCGCACTCGACGGCCTACGCGTGCTCGAACTCGGCAGTTCGGTCGCCGGACCCGCAGCCGGACGGCTTCTGGCCGATCTCGGCGCCGACGTGATCAAGGTCGAACCACCCGAGGGCGACGGCTTGCGCACCTGGGGCAAGGCCGCGCCGGACGGCACCGGATGGTGGTTCAAATCACACAACCGCAACAAGCGCTTCGTCTCCTACGATCTGCACGACGAGAATGACCGCGCGCAGGTGCGTGCGCTCGCGCGGACGTGCGACGTGGTGATCGAGAACTTCCGCCCCGGGCGGCTGGCCGAGTGGGGCCTCGGATACGACGATCTGCGCGTCGAGCACCCCGGCTTGATCTACGCATCGATCAGCGGCTACGGTCAGGACGGCCCGTATCGCGATCGGCCGGGCTTCGGCAACATCGCGGAGTCGATGGGCGGACTGCGGTACATCACGGGCGATCCGGCGGGCCCGCCGATGCGCGTCGGCATTTCGCTCGGCGACGAACTCGGCGCGCTCTACGTCGTGGTCGGCATCTTGGCCGCCCTGCGCGCGCGCGAACGCGACGGCGTCGGCGACTGGGTCGACGTATCGCTGCTCGAATCGGTCTTCGCA
>Ga0116228_10001503_pt1 | contig 19419 bp, 14 predicted proteins | sample S1TSphfallax_2_FD_89694 | JGI IMG/M metagenome (GOLD analysis project Ga0116228, IMG submission 89694) | Host-associated microbial communities from peat moss isolated from Minnesota, USA - S1T2_Fc - Sphagnum fallax MG | ecosystem: Host-associated > Plants > Peat moss > Unclassified | place... | reverse complement strand
CAATGGCTAATTAAACCCTTCGCTCCTTTGGTTTTTGTAGTTCCATCACATGCCCAGTTTTGTTTGCTACCCTAAAGTAGTGCTATATATAACACAACATTAACAAAAAAATAATATTTTTCTAAATTACATATCAAGCAATGTAGTTTATTATGCAAATTTATCTAAAATTGCATTTCAATTACAGTTTATTGGCTTTAGGAATGATGCATACGTGGAACCTTGATAGGTCCTTGACATGACCTTTGCAACATTATCATAATGTTCAATAAGATGAGACTAAACCTATGAAAACACCAATCAATGAAGTTGTATTGTGGTCAAAAGAACATGATTTAGAATATGTGGCAATGGTAGTGGCATTAACAAAATCAAAGGTCATAAGACTAACAATCTAACCAGTGGAATTTGGAATTTCTAGAATCACATGACTCACATGCAAGAAACATGAAATGATTGGAGCTTTGAAGATGGGTTGAATTTGAAATGCAGGTTCACACTTTCCCGTAGGTGAAAAAAGTTTTCATATGAAAGAAATGTAAATATCAACTTCATGCAAAACTAATACTGGCATATCTAGTGAATTGTTATAACAATTGATTGTTCACAAGTTGCAACATCTTCAGTCTCCATTAACAAGATGTCTTCAAGCAATAAAGTTGATCAAAGCTTACGTGTAATGTTAGTACCAATCTTCTTCATCAACAATGAATGGTTTCTAACAATTTCCACACAAATGGAAATGATCAGAATTTTTTTACTAACTGTCAAAACCAAGTTTTGTCAACAATGATGATGAAAAGGGAATACAATTAATGATACGCATAATTTGTTATATTACTATTGTTTAATTTGTGCAATTTTTGGGATTGTGCTCTTGATAATTAAATCTCAACCTTCAGTAATCAAGATGTTAATGTGTTTCCCAAGGGCGTCTTTAAAATGCTTGTGAGGTGCAAAACAAAACTCCAAATATCAACCATACTAGGAAATACCACTCAACCCAACCCTCACACTGGCCATCAACTTGATTTGACAACCCACTTAACTATGTTTCAACATTGTATAGATCAATTAACAAAATACACTCAATCATCTTTGCATAAGAAATATTTTGAGTGAAATATTATGTGAGGGTGAGGTCATGAAACTCTCTAGGATGAAAAATTAGTTAGACACACCTTGAATTGTAAGACACACCTAAGTTTTTATCACATTTCCAAAAACAACAGTAAGATTTGGTCACGATGTTGGTTAACACTCAAAAGACATATGTTAATTCTTGTAATATCATAATATACTTATGGGATGGAAGAATTAGATAGTTCATCAAGCTTATTTCTAATGTAAGTATTAGCTATTGTTGTACTTGTAGTGAAATGTGGTTTAATCACATTGATGAAAGAGGCTAAAAGTTCGTAATCTTTACAAATGCGATTTTCCAATTTGATGAGTAGTTCCATCTTAAAATGGCAAACCTACAATCCACCCAGTGATGATTCATAGATCAAAATATATATTTTTTCACAATTAAAGGATAAACTATAATAACAACCAAATGTCTTACGTTGGTTGCAAAAACCTCCCAAAACATTCAAGGATTACTAGGGTCCCAATTTAAGAAAAACAACCTCCTTTTTGACCATGAAAGTGAAACACAGCCCACCTACCCTGCTCTTGTAATGCAACTCACATGGTGAACATAGGTTTTCACATAAATTGACGAGCTCCCAAGCCCCTTGATAGACTCAAATGTGAATTTGAAGTGAAAATAGCAGAAGAACAAGGAATTGAGGGACACGTTCCCTAGTTCCTAACACTTTGAGGGTAGAGGGGCATGCTAGAGCTCTGAGATGGGACTAAGAATAATGACAAGCACTTAATCACTCACATGGACTTGCACAAAACCGAACAAGAAGTTGGTTAATGCATAGTTGGAACATTTTTGGTGCTAGGATGAGTCACAAACAAACTCGAATTCACAAGACTCACCACGGCCTGGACTCGGGGGAAGCCACCACCTTCCCCCTTATAGTATACCATGTGGTTGGCCACAAGACTAGCATTCAAATGTCATTTGATCCCATGAATCCCAAATGGGAGTCCTGAAATTTCCATAGTTGGGACTCCTACAACTTTGGGCCCCCATAACTTTGCATGCAGACCTCCAATTGAGATGAAGTTAAAAAAAAAGTTGTAGCCCTCGTTGATATCTTTCCAACGATATGTCGCATGCCACCTGCACTTGACGAAATTGGGGCGACTCTTGACTTTTAATGGTTAGGAGTCAAATTGCCAATTTGACTCCCAACCCTACTTTTGGCCATAACTAATGTTTCAAATGTCCAAATGGGTCACGCAGGCCCATTTTAGACATTTAAGTTCCAAGAGATTTTCAATGGTATATAAAATTCTTCGATCCATTGGGTTCTGATCCCTGTAATCACTTTTTGAAGATTTAGAAGTCCATTAGGACTCTAACTTCAAAAGTGGAAACTCCCTTGGGAGTGTGAGGGTTCATTCCCTCACACTTTGCTATGCTCCTGGGAGCATGAGGTGTGACTCCCTTGGCTTCCTTTTTGGCTCGCAACCTTGCAAGCCCTCGCTTTGGTCGTGAGCCCAAGGCTAGGGTTGCAACATAAATAGGAATGTTATAATTCACAACATTGGCAATGCCTTCAACATCCATGCACCGGGTAGGTGCATTGGACACAACCATTACATGCAAATTTCCTCTCCTAAATTCTTCTAATGCCTTCTTGCCAAGTAGACCACATTTTAATGAATGGTTTACTGTTGATTGTAGTTGGTGTTTATTTGAAACAAATATGATACAAGTCCTTTACTATTTGTATTGCATTTCATGTAGCATGACAAGAATTTAACCTAACAGACCTTCTTTGGCACAATCAAAACTTTCCTAACAAATCTCTTCCTCCCATTTATTCCATTTGTGCATATGCTTACATGTCCAAATATTGGGTCAAATTAGTAATTGGCCATTCCCTAACTTTGTGTTAAAAGATCAAGATGAAAATTTACACCTCTGACTTGTGTACCTTGACAAATTTCCTTCTAGTCTTTAGATCTCACATCTCACCTTCCTGAGTTCAAATGTAGCAAGAGGAAGTCTCAAACGGAGGAGATTAGCGGTTCTCAACATCTTATTATAAACATGTCTATGACAAAATGAGTGGAAAAACAACTATCAACCAACAACCAACCTAGATACAAATTCTTCTTTTGACTTATGGAGAAAATCTATGTGTTCATGATCAAAGGACCATAGATATTCTAGATGCTCCAAATCTACCTGAACATTCACAACTCCCAAGGTATCCTTACTTGGAATGCATTAACATTGCATATGACTTTGAAAATGCAAAGCTTCTCAATTTGTTGTTTGGAAAGATTGAGTAGGTTAAATAACCCATCGCTTTTGCCTTCGTGAAATTATAAATGAACTTTCAAGGTTATTCATACAACTTGTTTAGATCATGTTAGTTTTTTCAAAACATGGGCAATTGTGAATGAAACAATAGAAGTTGTAAAATAATAAATAGAATAAAAAACATGCTTCTTTTAATATATGGTGCATGTTGATCGCCTTACTTATGATTGCAATTCTTATATTTAATGTTCCCATATTTACAAGTGCATGTAATTTTATGTGAATTTAGTGTTGATCCATACAATGTGGGTGGGAGTTTGGGGCTGGTAGGCATGTGCAAGCCAATTGGGAACATTGATATTAATGTTATTTGTACAAAGTATTTTTTTCCTTAAAAGTATTAAGGTAAACATGCAATCATGTTTTTCTACATCTGTTGATCTCGAAAGAGATCTTATGGAACATTTATAATTTCCAAGTGGTCTATAGTTTACAAGTAAATGTATTTATGACATTTATATGCAATTTCAAGCACATGATATTAGGCAAGAATGCTCTAGTTGTTTCAATGAATTTCCTAGTTTGGAAAGGTTGAATGTTGGATCTCCAAGATTTCACATCATAACTAATTGTAAAGATAAGTGCGTTTTCATTGGCATCATGGTTGTTGGTATTTTCAGGATTGTGGAAACCATCAAGCTCTTTGTGTGATGGTTGTAAGAGATTATTTATGGACATTTATCATCAAGGGCACACAATGATGTGGCAAAACCTTGTCCCCCGACCCTACTAGCGTATTATAGAATATGCAATTACAAAACTTCCAATGGTTTGGTATGTGGGTTGGTTTGTTCCTAAACTATTAGCTTGAAAATGAATTAGACTAAGAAATCACATATTTGTAATTGCCTAGTTATGTGGCCTTTAAATGTTACATTTTGAATTTCCTTTAGTCTAACATTTGAACTAAAATAATGTAGAATAGATGTAGGTTAGTGATATCATTTTACAACTATTTTTGCACTTACACAATTAACATATTGTGAATTCCAATAAAGGTTCTACTCAATTCCAACTACATTGTAATCAATTGGTCAACTCAATGTCAATGGTAGATCGTAGAAATGAAATTAGACATGTTATTTTTCATTCAACTATATACCAATGTAATTGTTGAATAGTCATTATGTTGATTTGATTTCTGTAGTGGGTTGACTATCATATGAGTGTGAGTGGACCACGTGTCACCTCAATAGTAGCCCAAATGCCAAATCAAATAGTTGTAACATAGTCAACCTTGCAACTCAATCTTTACTATAACTCGATTAATCCCTCAACCATATTCAATTACCATATGTCACTTCACCATTGTCCAAATGCTTTGTTCCTCAAGGTTGTAAATTAATCAACCTTCCAACTAATTCTTTATTGTGGGTCAATTGATGGTGCAATGTTGTGGGTGTGCCACACATCAGCTCATTATTGGCCTTCAATCATGACTCACAACTAACATGATCAACATGAATTGCATGCAAATTGCCTTACATTGAACAAACATTCATTTCCAACCACCAAGTTGGGTTGACACAAGAATTACACTAGTTGTAATAGTGTGTGTTTATTCTATGCTCACCAATTTCACTCAAGATTTAATTGTGTGATTGCTAGTTTTGGACTTTAAAAATCGCACATTCCAATTATGACCATCACACAATTTGTTCCATAACGTTTACATTATTTATTTGATGACATTGAAAATTGCTACACATAATTCTAACTATAAGAGTCATTATCATGCTAAAATTGTGAAGTTGAAATGATAAGGAACAAGGTGAGGGTCACTTTTCAAAGTTGTCATATTATTGATGTGTTGTTGCAAAGACCCCTGCCCTTTCTTAACATGATATCTTCCAACTCCTTGGTCCAATCTTGTTGAAATTTTATGAACAAGTGCACCATTTCATGTTCTACTATTATCTCAAGTTCCAAAAAGATCTAATAAGGGGTTAAAAAATTACAGGCCTCCAAAGTTGAGGTTTAAAGGCTACTGTACCAACTTAATGTTTCACTTGACCTCAATTCAACAACTTCATAAAAAATATTTTTTAATCAAAGATGTTCATTTTTTTCCATCATTTCCCTTTCCTCTTCATAATTACTCTCATGTCTTCTTGGCTATGTTTAACCTTTTTTTCTTACACGAGCATCACAAATTCTCATGGAAAAAACTAAGTGAATGAGCCCAAGAATTTCCAACCCCTCCCATGAGCCCTCCTCTCTCCCAAGAGTGAACCTCTTACTTTGGCCAATGGGAATGAAGGGGAATCATTTCCTTGCTCTCTCCTCAAATCAATTGGCTCTCATCCTTAAGTCAAGGAAATCCCCCTACTTCTTCTGCAAGCCAATGGGGGTTGGAGGAGATTAACTTCCTCCAATCAAATGTGGATGGAATTCCCTTGTGCAATGAAATCACTTGATTATTTTTCTTCATCTTCCTCTTTGATCCTTTCAATCATGATCTTCTTTTGACACTTTTCCATCCATCCTTTTCGTGTTCATCTAAAGGTAATTATCTCCAAAAATAATTTACCCTTGAAATAAATCATCGAAGATTTATTTGTGCAATTTTTGTTCACCAATTCTATCGACTAAATCCACCAAACTACTTGGGATAAATCCCTACAATTCTTGGTTAAATGTATTATTTACCTTCAAAGTTAACTAATTTTATCATCCAAATTGTATTAGTTACTTATGTAGTACATGTGGTTAAATAAATCAACAACCTCAAAATTAACATAAGATTTTCACTTAACATCCTTTGCCATCATCAATTTTTTTAATTTGATCAACGCCTTTGAACCTAGGACCTTTCGTCTAGCCCCATTAAATCACCATAAAATCCATCGCCTAATGCCACACATTGGAACCTTGACTACAATTTACTTAAATGATATTCTTAACACCATCACTATTGTATTAACACCATGGCGAGCACCTTTGAAATGCATGTCCCTTGAACTACATTGATTGATGAAAAGTGGTTGATTGATGTCGAAGTCAAAACATTATAGTTGAGTTTAACATAATTATCAAAATGTGAAAAAGAACATGCCCTAAGCGTTGTGCACCTTATAATGGATCAATCAGTGTGATCAATGTGGGACCATCCACTATTACCCCTTAATGTTAACACCTTAACAATATATTTAAAGTTTGTTCATGCTTTTTAAGATCACCCATGAAGGTTTGCTAAATGTTTAGTTGACAATGATGATGTGCGTTTATTTTCGAGGACATGGGTCCTAGTGATGGGCATTATCATTAATTGAAAGGCCTAGTTAACAACTTGCCCATGGAACAACGAGTTAATTACGTTGTTTGTATCATTCATAAAATTTTAGATTTCTTATAGTTGTGACTCAAATGTTATTTATGTCTACTCAAATGTTACATTAGTGCTTCATGAATTGATTTCAAATGTGGTTAAAATTCTAACACTTGAAGTTTAGAAAAATGATATTCTACAATTAATGGTTCAGAAATGGAAGAATGTTTTCTTCTAAAACACCCTTGAAGTTAGCAACATTTTTTATAGCATCGTGGTTGAAGACGTTTAACATTTACATCTACTTGTGACTCATGGCAACCCTAAAACTAACATATTGCTTAATATTCAATAAAACTAGCATCGTTACCGTTTCAATTACTAAAAACTTCCTACCTGCATTGTTCAAAATGTTTAATCTATTTTGGTTCATTTTTATCCACTTAATTAATCTTCACAAAATGAAATAAAATTCCACTTAATCCCAATAAAAACAACTATTGTGAGCTTAACATTATCTCAATTAACTAAATATTCATTCCCTTAATTCAAATCATTTAACATTTAGTTATTGGAAATTTACTAACTTATAATCATTCACTACTAAGATTACCATTAAATTATGACATGTATAACCTAATCATTAATGTTGGTGCTCACACCATTCCCTCTAAAATACACCCTTCAACATAACCCCACACCTCCATTTTTTAATCCGTTCATGCAAATTTTTAAACACCAAATTTTCTTTTTTCCATATTTGTGATGATGAAATTTTTTATAATTTTGCCCCAAAAATAGCAAACTTGGTTAAAATTACATTATAAAAACACATTTTCCCAATATTTCCCAAATTTTATTGTTGCAAAATCTAATATTCCTTGAAAAAAAAACATTGGTTCAAATTAGTTAAAATGCAAAACATTATGCATGTTTAAATATAGAGGTAAACCCCTAATTAAGTTAAGGTTTGATTATGGATTAGGGTTCAATTGGGGGAACAAATTAGGGTCTACTTATGGGGATTATGGGTGAAACTTTACTTTTCGGGTTTTAGTACCACATAAAGTGTTCATCTATACCCCATCTCCACCCATAGCTCTCATTGATCTCATATATTTTAGGGTTTTTGTTTGTAGGAATTGTTATTTAAAATTTGTGTGGTTTTTTGTGGGAATTGGGCTCGGGACACATGGTTTAGATTTGGAAGGAGGGGTTGGTTGGGTTGTGAACCATGTCATGCTTGTTGTTCATCAAGCAATTGCCCAACTCCAAGTAGACATGGATGAGCTCAAGGCACAAAGGGCTACTGTATAGACCAACAATCAATCACAAAGCTTGAAGGTGTCAAAATGTAAGAAGATCGTAAAAAAGGCCATCATCAAGCAATCAAAAGAAAAGGAACATCTTGAAACACATGGCTCTACAAGAAATGAAATCCAAATAATAGTTACAGCCTTCAAAACCAAAATGTTAGATCCTACTCATGTGGAAGAGCCTGACTTTCTTATAGCCATGAAATTTTGGCTCCCACATGTAATCAACTTGTGGGATGTTGATGAGGCATAGTACTAGCAAGTGGCATCCATTGAACAAGCCTAGGTTTTGTGAAAAAATCTACGACCCTCACCATGGAAGAGAGGGAGTAGTAGGTTTGTGGTCCAAGCTACACAATCTAGACAACCTGATTTTGACAACCTCCAAGCAACAAAAAATCACCACATGAAAATGTTTACCTATTCTGAAGACCACAACCATCTCAAGGTCATGGATTCCTACCTTAACCCAACCATGCATTTTCCCATATGGACATTAGAACCACAATCATCGCCAATCACCCCTCACCTAGTCTATCGGTGCTTCTTCCCAAATTTAGACATTGTGGTATTGTCATGTTTATGTATGTACCATTGTTAGTGCATATAGTTCTAGTTGTAGATCTTTGTAACATGTGCTTGAAAATCATGTGGTAAGTTGTTTGATCCTAAGTGGGTTAAGAATGTTGCCTGGAGTTTAAGCTACCCATGGGTGGTCACCCAAATGCCAAGCAAGAAGGTTATTTTCAGGTTGAAAGTACATATAATTCCTTACCTTCCCAAAATGTGTTTGAACTCAAGAATTTGTTGTGTCGGTAGTTTGACGTTTAGATTCTAGTATTTGTCATTTGAATGTTTGCTGCAAATGTTGATGAAGCAACCCACCAAATGTAGGCATCTAATGATGCACTTGGGTGTGAATCAAAACCTAGGTGTTGAGTTTAACAAATTGTGAAGTGGAGGAGTAATTCATTGTCCTTGGCTCCCGTGGATAAATACCCATGGTGTACATTAAGGTTGTTGATACAATGGACATAGTTGGATTGCTACAAAAAGTTTTGGATATAGGTTCATAGTAGATTCAATGCACATTAATCTACATTACATGTGGAATCTATAGTACTCTACTTTTTTGGCAAGTTTTGGTTGGAATGAACATAATGACACCAAATATTACTGTTTAATACTACAATTGGGTCTTTACTTTGTCAATATATTTGGTTGTTAAGATCAAGAAGATATGTTCAAAAGGACTAAATTTGTTTGATTACAACTTCACACAACCCATCAGTACATTTTATTGGGTTTCTATCAACCCAAAAAATATTTTGATCAATGTTTAGATAATGTCATCTTTTGTATGCTCATTTTATATTCTTGCGATCCACACCTAAAACTTGAACAACCTATCTACCATTACAACTTTTGTTAAACATTGTTAACCATGAACAATATCCTTCACAATGACAAGGGGTGAGGTCTTTTGGCCTTTTCAAATGATCTAACAAACCACATTTCAAATTATCTACGATGAAATGATTTAAAAAAATTCTTGCTAGATCTTGTAAATAAGATCACAACCTTTCACCAAAGGATTATTAATAAACTTCTCAAGAACTAAAAATTGGAAAGATTTTGGATAACCGTTCAAGGTGTCACAAAGCACAACGCCATCCTAGCCACAATCACACTCTCCTTTTGGACCTATTGACAGGTTTCATTGGTGTATTTTGTAGGTTCAATTCTTTGGTGTGTAAGAACCAACTTTTTTCTTTTGCAAAATGATTTTTTTTGGGTTCATGTAGTCTAACAAAGTTTGTATTTCCATTGCCATATCCTCTTATAAGCCCTCCCCTTTTCGATTAGAGTCAAATCTTCATCCTTGTGATTATTGCATAAGCTGTAACCATGGGAATTAGATGGCAATGCTATAAAACTTTCACCATTGCGAACATTTGGCAACTCGGCATTTGCAAGTACATTAGCAACATGTGTTTTAGCAAGATCAACATTGATGGCATTATGAACTTCTATAACTTCAAGATCAAAGTAATTAACATTTTTTAGTTTTCCAATTGAAGATCACCAACTTCATTTTGTATTTGGTTTTGATAAAATTTGGGATATGATTCATCAAGCTCAAGAGGGTGGCAAAGGCCTCCTTTCCTCCCAATTTTCAAGTAATAGTCCCCCATGCTTACAAGGAAGTGAACTATAAGAGATGACCATGTATTGGGTCATCTTTAGATACCTACTTGTTCCCACAAAGTCCCCCATAAGTTCATCACAATCCAATTGGCTCAATGTTGTAAGAAAGTTAAGATTTGATTACAAGGAACATAATTATTTAAAATAAAACAAACAAATGGACAATGGAGCGATCCTTATAAAAATGCGTCACCTCTAGTTCCCATATGTAGGCAATTGCCAAAATCTAAATGTGCATGTCAACCTAGAAAATGCACACAACGCATACAACTTTTCAATGTTATAGTCACCTTGGACATCAACCAAATGTTGCATTGTTGTTGCCCTCCTAGAACCCTTTTGTAACTAGGTTTTGAATGTTGCATCCATGTTGTTTTTCTCCAACCTCCTTCACTGTTGATGCAAAGATGCATCTCCAACAGGAGGTTATAGAAGGGCAATGCCAATGTTGCAAATATTTCATGTTTGTGATGATAATCCCCCAAAGACATTGCGTTTTGTTGCATTCAAGAAACCATCGCAAAAAGCAACTAGAGCAAAAAATGGGTGAGAGCTTGTGGTGTTTTGTTGTGAGTTGAACCATGGCGCAAAGTTACAAGGTGGGAAATTGCTATAATAAAATATTGGTCAAAGTGGTGGCTAGAGAAAGATGAAAACAATGCTACATACAAAGTTGATGGCTTGTTTAGTGTGTGGGTGGGAGCTTGAGGTGATGAACCTATGTCCAAAATGGTAGCTATTTAAAAGTATTGTGAGAGTGACTTAAGAAATACTAGGGGCTAGTTAGGGTTTGTAGTTCAAAATTCACAAAGATTTCAATAATGAAAAAATTAATTATGGTCAGTGAAGGATGACCTTGAATAATGAATAATAGGTTTTCCAATTAGCTCGAATAGCATTGTCATCCACTTTATTTTGTTCATCCATGAACTTGAAACTTTCGAAAAATGTGAAATTAATGAATATTACATATGTAAAATTTTCATGTTAGGTAACAAATAAATGTGAATGACTTTTGTGAAAAAAATATTAAAAATGCACGATTTTGAAGATTAAAAGGACTTTTGAATGAAAATATCACAAATGAAAGGAATTATCACATGTAAACATCACATCCATAGCACTTTTAGTCCTTCCTATATTTTATGTACTTAGATCATACTCCTCACCAATTTCAACATGATTAGTGCCCATTTGACAAGGGAAAAGTTTTTTTTACTAAAAATAAGCACTTGTCCACACAATTTTTCTAAGTTTTTAATTGTACAAAAGGACTCTTAAAACATGGAAAATTTGTGTGAAATTTTTGTGGGTTGAAATTTTGGGTATTAAATAACCTATTCCGAAAAAAATTGAAATTTCAAGTTATTGTGTTCTCATAATGTCATTCCAAAAATACAATTGTACATAATGTGTGGCTCCTTATAGTGTGATTGTATCCCTTTTAGATGCTTGAATATGGTAATGTTATTACTTTATAAAAAATAAGAACTCATTTTAGTACCATAAGAACCAATAGTGTAACAAAACAATACTCCAAGTTTAACATTTGCTAATGCAACAAACGATTCATTCTCCAAAAAGATTCAGGTTGTTTTGTTTCAATGATCCAATGGAGTCAAATGCACTACCATTTTGCAACCTTGCACCATAACCTTTTTCATCTTGTTTCATGTTCCAATTTTTTTTTTGAATGTTATGAATAAAATATTATTTGGTATATATTTGCGTATTTTATATCTTTTCATTTGCTTTTCTTTTTGTGGGATAGAAGTTATGTTTTAGCCTCGTACTCATGGGGAATACTTTTGGTTGAATAATTTTGCACATGTGATATAAAACATTCATATGAAAAACTTCCTAGACACATGCAACCTTCAAATATGGGACCAAAATTTGTGAATGTGACTAAAACCAAAGTAATTTGTGATTAATATAAAATAAGATAGAATCCCAAATAAAAGTTTTGAAGTTTGAACAAACAAAACACACACACACACACGCACGCACACACAAGTAATACTTTTAATTTCAATGAGTGGTTGAAAATGAGTAAGACTGACTTAAAATGTAATAATATTTTTGTAGTTTTAGCATGCAACCAAAATTTTGTACATGTGACCAATCAAAACATGAATTTGATAGAATGTGCAATTGAAAGAATTTTTAGAAAAGATTAATGGTGATTGTAACATTTTTACATGGAATTAGAACACATATATGTTTTAAGAAAAAAATTGGATACTACCAAAACACACATTAAACAACTTATTGAAATAGGGGAAACAAAACAAAAAAACATGCAATGGATAGTTTTGTAAAGGAATTGAAAATTTAATGATGATGCATATAACACTTATAGAAGTGACCAAAATATTTTAAAATGAGATCAAAATATTTACACATGTGATTAAAACACTCTTAGGGTGACTAATTATATTTAATTAAAATGAAATTTGCAACACAATTGTTTTGGACAAGTGACCCAAAAAACAAGGCAAAGATTCATCTATTATGATTCTTTTGCAAATTACATGGGAATTCTAGCAAGGTTAGGCAACATGAATCCCAAGTTTTAGGCAAGGATCCCAACTTGGAATCAATTTTTTCCTTAAACATGTCCCAAATCTAATCCCAAGTTTTTCCTTTACCATGGTTAAAAAATACCTTTTTTCATGAACATTCAAGTTTGGAATACATTCTATAACACAATTTGACGAAATATATGAATTTTATCATGTTCAATTATTACACATATATTCATAAAATTCATTTGAATCTTTTTAGCGAATCATTTTCTAATCAACCATCTTGTTGAAGTTACATTTGCTAATAGCAAAACATAGTTTTAGTAATTTTGATAGATTCACATACTTGTCATTTTTGTCTAACAACCATAATTCTTTGATTCCAACATTGTTAGGAATGTTGAAGGTTTGGTTCTTTGATGTTCACTAAAAATTTATGGAATTCCATATTTGCATAATAGTAGCAAGTTCAATTTTTTCTTAGATCTAGGATTGGGTAATAGTGAACATGTTCTATTTCAATCAACATATTATATTTCTATTTGTCTTAAATGATTACATGAACCTATGTTATTTTCACTAATTTTGTGTCAAATGAGATTATATTGGTTTAGTTATTGTTTGTTTTGGATTTCATGTCTTTTATAGTATTTTGAAAAAAAAATCACAGTTATTCAAATTTGACCCACAATTTTTTTTCAATTTGGATCTATTAATTAAATTTATTCCATTGGCACATATGGAATTTGATCACAAAACTAGTAATCAATGGCAATTAAATTGGGTAAGATCAATACTTTGAATATTTTCATTTATCACATCATGATAGATAATGATGACAAAGGCAAATTCACTTTGTCATGTCAATTTTAACACCTCTAGTATCATAATTACCTAAATACTACAATATTATAATCATGAAGGTCCAAGATGCCATAAAAGGTCTTTTTGGTTCAATTTTTAAAATGGGAACATGATGTTATTGATGATTTTTATACTAATGATAAGGTAGTACAATCGTGTATAACAAATTGAAACTAAAGGTCACTTAAGACAAGGGTCCAAGGTCCCACAAAATGGGGCATTCCTATTGGTCAAGATCCATAAATTAGATCCAAGGCCTTTAGATGAGGATCCAAGACCAATTGAAGCCAAATTGAGGTGGCATTTACATGACACCATTTTGGAGGGAAATTCAATTGGTTCAGACCAAAAAATGGAATTCAAAGGAGAGCTCATGATTTAGAGAACCAAGATGTAAACTAGGGCCCAAGGTTGTCTCTTCCATTGTTTTTCACTATTTTTCATTGTTTTTCAAGGTTTTTTTTCACTTGTTTTTAAAGTTGAGAATGTGCAAGAATGGAAGACATATCGTGGATGGAGGAGGACATTGTTGAGTGCACACCCACTAGTCCATTTTTGAACACATTTAGTGTTGGCATGGTTGGCTTTGTAGATCCACACAAGGTTGTTGTTTGAATGAATGCATTTCTAGTTCTTGGAAATGCTCAAAATGATGGTGTTTTAGAAATGAGGACAATTTTTTTTGGTCACGCATGGTTGAAACACTCATTTTCACAAGTGGAAGGAGATTTGGATTTACAAGAAATCCTTAAACTGGCTCCCCTTCCTAAAAAGATAGCAACAAATAAGAAGGTAACTATAGTTACAATGAAAGAGGAAGATGAGGAAGGTGAAAAGGCTAGAAAAAATTGGGCAGATGGTGAAGTTTTACATATGATTGCATTATAAAGAGAAATGGAATTTGAATTTACCAAAAATGCAAAAAAAAAGTATATTCCAACTTATTGAAACCCTAAAATTATTTTTTTATATCTAATTTTGCTCTATTTCATATTTCAAACTTGGATGTAATGATAGAAGTTTTGAAAGCAAAGTAGGCCAAAAAAAAAAAAAAAACAACAACAAGAAAAAAATTAGATTCAAATTGGGCTTTTGCCTTTTGCCCTTGCCCCCTTTTCCCCCATTAAAGGTCACCACTTCGGCCACAATGATTTTTGAACCCACATCGCCTTGGGGGGGAGGAAAGGAACTAACACAAAGCCGACTTTATTTCAAGTGTTTTGATGTGGTTTGCATTTGCTTTGATCATGTAATCAATTCTGATTTTTTTGTTTTAAGGATTGTTTTCAACCCATAAATCCAAGTTTTTTATCTCGTTTTTTTTTTTTCTTTTAGGGGTGGATACATGGGTCAAATTGCACACCCAAATGTTGGTTACATTCCCTAATTCTTCAAGGACTTTGAAATTGCTTGCAAGTGGAATTTACAAGTAATACAAAGATGACAAAATTGCAAATGGGAGTTTAGGTAATGATCATCATGAATGTCCTTTCTATGATGCATTGAATAGTTGGTGGCACTGAAGTGGAAATGTGATGAAGCATGTGAATGCTTTTGCAAATGAAATTGATGAAATTATGGGCAATCCAAAATTTCAAACATATCTTGACAATGGTTTTAAGGATGATGTTAGCAAAGAGCCTTTAGATAGACTAATCACTCTAAATGAGGTTACAAACAAAACAAGAGGTAGAAGATCAATGTTTTTGAACATTTTTTAACCATGGTTGAAAATAACACAACAATGTTACAATAATTTGTAGGATCTGATGCTTTATTAAAAATATGGATGTCTAAATTGGACATTTCATATATAAGCTATAGGTTACATAATATATGTGCTTTGAGTCATTCACCACAATCTGACCAAAAATTTAATGTATTTAGGAAGGCAAAATTACCATCTTTTTCAAATGAACTTTAAAGAAGTTTTTTGCTAAAAGTTCATGAATTGCCATAGCCTCTATCGACATCTTCTCGATCCTTTCTTCTTTTTCTTTCTTACTAGGATTATTTTCAATGTTTGTCATATCTTCACCTTGATGTTCTATGTATTCCATGCCAATCCTATCATCATCCATTGTTCTTAGATTTTGTAGCCTTTTCATTTGTTTGATTGCTTCTTCAACCACTTTGAATAAATTAGCTCCTTTGATGTTGCCAAATGTTGAATTTGCTTCTATTTGTGTTTATCTTTGAGCCTCCAAAGTCTAGTCCATATCAAAGCCATCCAAATTGGCAATGCACATGTTATGCAAACATATGCAAGTTGTCACCAAGTCTTGCATGTGGTGCAATGATTCATCTACTCTCTTGAGTAAAATTAAAACCTTCCTTTCAACATTCCAAAAGCTCTTTTAACTAACATCCTTGTACTTGATTGGAGAAAATTCTACTGTGCTTTGTATCTTGGCAGTTCATCTTTCTCACCTTTGAATGGAGAGTAGAATCATGGTCACATTGGATAAACAACATCTCTTATCAACTTGTAAGGCAAAAAATTGTCTTCCATCATTTTGATTGCTTAACTCTATTTTTTGGAAAAGAGCCCAATCCATACTTGCCCACCCATAGTCATAATCCTAGAAACTACAATTTGCATTTACAACTTCTTGAATCAGTGTGGAGTAGAAACCTTCTTGACAATAATATGATTTGGGATCTATCTTAGGTGTAATAATTGGAACATGACTACCATCTATGGCACCTAGGATGTAAGGAGTTCCATGTAAGCATTCAAAACTAATGGTAATTTCTTTGATTTTGTTTCTAGTCAATTTAGGTATCACCAATGGTTTCAAATGGTTTCTAATTGCTACACAAAATTGACTATAATGGAAGTTGTACTTTTTGCAATGCCATAGACCTCTCCACACATTTGTAATGAATTTTCACTACCCAATTTTGCAAGAGCCATTGTTATTCTAATTTCCATATAGCTGTTTTTTCTCATGTTTTTTTTTTTGTTCAAGACTTGAACCTACAACCTTAATCAAAACATGAAATGTGTCAAACCTTAACCTTGTACGTTTTTGAAACATCCTCTCCGAAAATCTCCCAAAAAATTGATTCTTCATATATCCAACTACCTTTTCATACCTCCATGGATATGCTCCAAACTTGTGGTGGCATGTCCACAAACTTTGAAAGAAACAACGCACTCGTCATATTCCAACGTTGTGTAATAGCTACTTGTTGTAATGAAACCACTTGTGCAATGACTCTATGGATGGCCATAGTAAAAACTAAAACAACCAATATTTTGTGCCTATGCCCATCCATTATGCTTTTGTTGTAGAAATCACAAAAAAACAAAGAAAAAATAAGAAACAAAGAAAAGAACATGAAAAAAATGAAGAGAAAGAAAAAGAACAAGACAACTTAATTCTCTTACATGTAAATATCACCTTTTTACTAATTGGACCTTCAAATTGGACCCTATGCCTTTACACATGGGTCAAAACATAGTCAAAGGAGCCACAAAGGGCATCAAATGTCAAATTTTGTCATAAAAAAAAAGAGTTTTTTTTGCCATTTGAAGCCACGATAATCATGGCACATTATTCCTTTTTAACACACATGAATGTCAAGAAACTCAAATTAAAAATCCATTTTATCCAATTTAAAGTTTTGGTTTAATTAAGAACTTTTGAAAGTGAAAAATTTTGTCATTAAAAAAGGACATTTTTAGAAAGGACTTCCAAAGGACTCATATAATACAAATAAGTTGATGGTAAAAAATATGAGTGATAACAACATGTTAGACACATAAAAAAAACATTCACAATTTCAAAAATGTGAAATTCTAGAAATTTAAAACTTCAAAATTTGTACATTTAAAAATTTAGAATTTGAGAACTTTAGGAATGTTTTACCACATATAAATGGGATATAATGTACTTGATGTATTAAACAAAGTTGTAGTTTATATTACACTAAATTCAACTTTTAAAAATTATCATTTTTTGGTATGATTTCAAATTATCATTATTTTTCAAGATGAAACATGAAATCTGCAAGGAATCTGTACATTTTAAAAAATTCATATTCATAAGAAAATTATTATTATTATTATTTTGGGACTTATTGGGGCAATTCTAATATTTTTTCATAACAAGTTGCAAAAAAAATCATTCAAAAAATCATTCGTATGAAAAAGTTGTTTTGGAGAAAAAGGACATGCAAAACTAATATATACTAATGCTTGTGGCTCCTTTGAGTCTCATTTTGACCCACACACTTATTATACATTACAAAAAACTGTTTTTTTTTAATGTGAAAAAGGTCCAATTTAAAGGTTCAATTTGCTTCAAATTGGTCCCTGGAATTTTGGACCCTGGACCCTCATCTAAAGTGACCCTAAGTTTGCAACACAATCCATCATCATGACAACATAATAAATATTATTACATTGTATCAATTTTCAAACAAATTTAAACAACAATCTATTACAACATCGGCCTTTTGACATTTTTCATGAAGTAAGTTGAAAGCAAAATTTGAGGACCATGAGTTGATAATGTATTTGTCCATAAGATGGAAAGAGCTAACATGTGACTTGGACAAACAATATAAAAATGTGGTATACAAAAAACTTACAAATCTACCAATGGAGTTGTTGTAATCAACCCACTGTTTCGATCATGAATCACAAAACAAAACTCAAAATCATAAATCAATACAATTTTTAAAACCTTGTTCTCTACACATTATCAAGTATTTTGCAAACATGGAATTTAGGTGGGCTTGAGGCTCATGAACATGAAAAGTACAATGGCAATATTGACAAATAAGAGGGCCTCACTGATAAAGTTTTGGTGAAAGAGACCAAAAAGCTGTTTGTAGGACACAGTCAACCTGTATGTAAGGTCAATCTATGTCAGCCTTAAACTTTAGTTGTTACCTCACGTAATTTTGATGTCGTAGACAATGAAAGATGACAACATATAGCCCAAATGTGTGATTAAGTGGACACTTATACATACAAAAGATGTTACACCTAAAAGTGAATTAACTTTTTATTGAAAAAGGAAACTGATTATCACACAATAATGACTTTAACATAGAAAATTGAAATACCATAAAATGGGAAATAATAAGAAATGTTGTAAACATTTTAGTACACTGGGTTGATTGTATTGCATGACATGTTTGCTGATGGGAAGAATATTTACAAGCTTCACTGGCTCACATTTGAACCTCGAACGCCAAGTGTGTTTGTGAGCAAGACATTTAAACATAGGTTTGCCCAAAACAAATTCGGCAATCAGGGATGCATTCTCTAATGTTGGGTGTGCACTCTGTAATGCTAAGTTTAATGGATCAAAGGATTAGTTTAATTCTCATTATGTTCGCTTTTAAATCTGTGTTCCAGCATTGTGTTGCCAACTTATTGAAGCTAGGTGGGGCATTTTTATTTTGGATGTATTAGCAACCCAAAAGAGCCTAAGACCCTAGAACTATGTAACTTGTACATAAAGTTCAAAGTAAACATCTAGATAGCAGAACAAGAGGTCATGAACTCAAATCTTGAAATTTGCATAGGAGAAGGTGGGTTTTTATAAAGTTTTTGCACAACATTTCAGGATTTATTAGATGTTGAAATGTAGTGGTAGTTTTGGTGCAACACATTGGTTGAGCTATAGGTGTTCAAGTATGTAGGATTTGGAATAATAAACTATGAAGTAGCATATTTTGTGATTCAACCTCATCAATGTGTTTTTGTTGAGTCATGTTTGTATGTCCATGTTCATTGAACATGTGGTGCTTTTGCTAAAGGATATT
>Ga0116228_10001502_pt1 | contig 19421 bp, 11 predicted proteins | sample S1TSphfallax_2_FD_89694 | JGI IMG/M metagenome (GOLD analysis project Ga0116228, IMG submission 89694) | Host-associated microbial communities from peat moss isolated from Minnesota, USA - S1T2_Fc - Sphagnum fallax MG | ecosystem: Host-associated > Plants > Peat moss > Unclassified | place... | reverse complement strand
AGACCCCCCCTTTTTTGGCAAATAGGCAAAAGTTCACCACAATTTTTTTCAAAATTATATGTATCAACAAGATAATTTTCAAAATTAGAAGTTTCACATTAACAATTTTGCAACAAATGAGAAATTAGTGCAAGTAATCATGAATTGTACCTAAGTATTATATTTCCTATTATAGTAGAGATGGGGCAAGGTTTGCCCAACATGTTGGAGTCTAAGGGTTTGGTTGGGAACATCCCAATAATCAATGATTTTAAACCCATCATTCATAGGATGACACTGTTTTCTCTTCTATTCACACCTACCCCATTGGAGTCCAGGGGTTTGATTAAGATTAACATCCCAATCTTCAAAAAAATTGTACCTTTCATTCACAAGACTTTTGCATTCTTTTTTTCTTGTATTCACACTTAATTCATAGTGTGTCCATGCATTCAAGAACAAAAAATTATATCATAAAATTTTTCTTCTTAATATTCATTTGTTCATATTTTTTGTTTTTATGTTGAATAAGGTTTGGCTTTTACAAGGATGATCAATCTTATCAAGATGTTATAAATAAAGTTATGCCAAAGATTATACATCTAGGGAGATAATAAAGGCCATGTTGTGACATTTGAAAAAGCATTCATTGAAAAACAATTGAAACTACAAAAATCAAAATAATTATCTTTATAGCTTTTGTTTATGATTTATATTTATATTTGATTTATTTGATTTAGACTTTGAAAGCATTAACATATTTTAAGGTTTGTACCATCCTTTTCTTTTGGGAACATCCTTGGGACATGAGGGATATTTCAAATAGGGCATCTTAGTAATTTTTAGGTTCAATAAGGTTTTATAGGTTTGAAAATGTCTTGTTTAGGCTTGGGGGATGATGGGGACGATATGAGGACAATGGGTGATGGTGAGGATGGTGGGATGATGTTAACTAAAGTATTTACGTAGTGTACAATTTATATGCATGGCTAGAGTATATGTAAGGTATAAGTAAAGTAGGGTGGGGTATTTAAATAATATAGCTTATATATTAGCTAAACATGTATAAAATAAGTATGTAGAGATTTATATGTACATATAAATGAGATACATATAACCTAAGTATGTATAGACCATGCACATATAAGTTAAGTTATACATAGGTTAACTATGTGTAATTATGTAGGCCTAGCCTACTTTAATGTAAATATAAATAATTATATACCTAGTAACTACATAAGAAATTATATATTAATACCTAGCCTTTACATTATGAATGATATACGTAGCCTATGTATAGATTATGATATACCTAACCTAAGTATATATTGAAGGTGTAACTTAACTATATTTAACTAGGTCATACCTATTTTAAGCTAGCAAAATGTGACCTATGTATACTTAATTTAATTTAGGTACTTCTACCTATGCTTATTTAGTATTTGTTTCAATGTACTTACCCAATGGTTACAAACTTAAGTAAAAACATGTGCCATTTGGACATTGGCCACCCAAGTTAGGCCATGTGACATTTAAATTACATGATGGCTCCTTACCTACCTTGTGCACAATGCTTAGAATGACCATTAGGAAAAACCACCCAAATGGTTTGAAAAGATGAATTGGAAAATTTTCAACCATGTTGGAATCAATTTTTGGTAGAAAATTCCTAATCCATTGTTGCCTCCCAATACTTGACCACTTTGGTGAGTTTCTAGTGAAATTTGCTCACCTAACAAAAGCATGAGTGGTTTGTGGCATGTGAAGACCACCCAAAAGTTGGGTTGTAGCGGTTTGTCCACACATTTTTTAGTAGCATGTATATTATTGTTGATGATTAGTTTAATGGATTACTCATACACCCTTGTAGTTGTAGCAATAAGATTGCATTAGAATTAGGGACCTAGTAAGTTGTTGATTGATTTATTACAATCCTTACATGCATTAGAGGTGAAATGAGGTCATTGCGTATTCATACAACGCCATAGTAGCCCTATTGTATAATTAAAATTGCGTTATGTGACCTTCTAACTGGTCCAATAAAAATAATATTTGGTCTTGGGTTTTATTGGGTCTTAGAGATAAGTCTTTTTCACATATCATGTTTGATTGTTTCATTTTGTTAGCAATACATTTTTACAGCCAAATTAATTAGGTTAACATGGTATTGCTCGTTGAGGTCTTGTTTAACACCTTTCTTGCAAATATCACATAAAAGTAACAACTTTGACTCCTAAACCTTCCAAGATAAAAATATGATGACATCTTAATGAAGCTTTTCAAGAAAACAACATATTCAACGTTCTAGAATCATTGCATTTTTGACATAAACAACACATATTCAATAATACAACAATTTTACAGTAGCAAACTACAAGGAAACAATGCATAAAACCACTCTTACCAACACTAGTTTAGAGTGTAAGTTCTTCATTAATCAAAATCCATTCTCTAAATGGAATTACAATCTATAGTTTTAAAAAGTTTGCTCCCTCTCTTATAGCTCACACATCTTTCATACTTCCCTCAAAGTCTCCTTTTAGAACTTTGTAAGAGAACCCCCTTTACTGTTGTTAATCGTCCTTTAAGTAACAAAAAATAGTTATAACTATAATGTCAACTATTCTCATCATTGAGTGTCAAATGTTTTTAAAGACTCATAACTTCATCAAACAGACTTCGATTTGGACCTTCTAAGAACTCATTTTGTAGCCCTTTGAAAGATCTTTCCAACGTCATATTAATCGCCTCAATCGGAGTTGATTTGACCTCTGAAAATGCATAAAATGTGAAAAATTGGTAGTTAATTATGTTATTTTGGTAGGCAGTTTCAGAATATAACTTGGTAAATCATTTTGCTACTTCGGTAGGTATTTTCATTGATTCCTTACATTTATTGTAAAATAATAATCAAAATTATCCCACTAACATTTGTTGTTTCCTTCTATTATTAATAATTTTTTTCATCTAACACATTTGCACAAACAATTTTAACAACGTGCATGGAACTTTATTTAGTATGCCTATTTTTGATAATTTTGTTTATTTTTTGATTCTCATTGCAACTCCAATTTTGCTAATTGTCCCAACTTTGCTAGAGAGATGCTCAACCTTGTAATATATTTAATATTGTATATTTAATGTTTTATTCTATAATGTATATTCTTGTAAGCATACATATATCTTATATGTTTTTTTTATCTTGATGTCAATTTCCCAATTGGAATTGACATCAAGATGATTATTAGCCTGATTGATTCACTTACGTAGACACTTTTGATGATGTGCAAAAAGTGCAAATTGTTTGTTCACGGCCTTTGAAAATGTTTATCCATTAGTGAGTTGCATACATCCTATGAAATTGCAAGATTGTGTTTTCCTCCTATGATTCTACTTTTTTATATATACTTTTCTAAATGTACTTGTTTTTGGGTTGACATGCATCACATTTCTTGAAGTTGCATTGCTTTTGATTGAACATAGGAAATAGTAGATTAAGCACATGTTACTCGCCATTTAATCTTGTTGTCATCCGTGCTACCTTTCAAGTTAGACTCCCAATATCAAGTTCTCCTCAAGGTTGCTTGAAGGATAAGTGTGAGAATTTGTTAAAAGATGGATGCACATGTAATAATGCCTCTTCATAAAATATAGGAAACATAAGGTGTTTTATGCTTGAACTCTTACTACTTCATGCTCTCTATGTGTTTAAAATTATGTTGATGTCCATGTTGTGCTTTATAGATGTGTAAGGCCCAAGGGTGGGGGGGACATCTTAAAATGTGTTTTCAAATTTGGTCACCACCTTGCTTTAGGACATTTATTTTGAAAATGCTTGCACCTTGGGGCCTCATCTTGTGCTTCATTTTTTATTGAAAAATTTCTTCACTTGTGCACCTTAAAAAAAAGGGGGGAAGGTGGGGTTCTACCTCCTTCCTTTGTTGGGTTCACCTATTGGAGGCCCAATTCATTCACCCATTTAATCTAAACCTCATCTGGATCCATGTGGTTAATGCTTGGTCAAAAGACCATATGAAAGTTCTTAGAAAACACCCCCAAATTACAAGAAGAAATTGAGGAATAATTAAATTTTTATCACCAAAAAATCATTGTTGCAAAGTTAATAAAGCAAATGGAAACACCCTTTTTGCAAAAAGAATGAATATTTTCACGTGTTTCCAACCTAGTTAAGAGCTTACAACCCACATAAGATAATTTGTGAAATTGGCCAAGATCTTATTAGCAAGTCATGACATACATTATAGTAATTTGATTTATAAGAACATTTGGAGATTTCACACGGCTATGTTAAACAACATGCCAATGGTAACATGTCATGACAAGGCAAAGTGGTGGCACACAAATTACATCATCATTGAACCTCTTTGAAAAAACTTTAAACTAAATTGAGTTTATGATCTTTTAAGTTTGCAAAACATAGAGGAGTCTTGTTGGGCATTATATTAGATATCAAATTAGATATCAATGATATTGCATGCAAAAATCTTTGATGTCAAAAAGCTTTGGTAACATTTCTTGTGAAATATTAAGTTTTTGGATCATCTCTCCTTGTTGAAAACCAAACTTTAGTGCCATTGCAAAAAAAAGAAAGGAAATAATTTTGCCATTGAAGAGGAGTGTTGGTTATCTTGCTCGTTTTTTCACATTTTGCATGATCTTATAATTTCAAATGATAAAATAATTGTAACATTCTATGATATGATTTGAAAATATCATAATGAAAATCATCCTATTGAATATGCACAAATACCTTCAAGTTTGTAGAATGTTATGACATTGTTAAACTTTTTGTGAATCTATTCGCTTGATATCTATAAATGATACATTCAAAAACGCTTTCACATTTTACAAGTAGAAACATTCCAAAAACATATTTTCCATTTTTACATTGTTGTCTAGTTTTTTTGGAGACACCAATATTGGGGTGAGATGTAACAAACACCTCTTATGAAGTAAAAAACTTTTATTTGTTGAGTAAATAGTTTAAAGCAAGGAGGTGAAGATTCTTCAAGTCAAAACTTTCACACCCAAATCGCATTAAAAAAAGCCACAAGGCAATTTAAGTTTACAAAAGAAGATCAAAAGATGTGAAGGTTATGAAATCCACAATCAAAACCCAAGTTCATGTGATACATGACATGGCCATGCCAACCTTGGAATGATTTGCTTTTGTCAAGGAGTAAATCACGATGGCAATTTTTATTCCATTGAAGTGCTAGAGAAGAATATAATTTCTAACAAAGCTAAACAATATTTCCACCTATAAATAGTTGAAGAACTTAATAGGTTTCATTTGCTTGATTCAAAATAGGTGAAGTTATTTTCTTTAAATATTTTAATTTTAATGGATTAAAAAAAAACTCAAAATAGCACACCATAGGGTACACCTTTCTTTTATGTAATAATCCATAAATTATACAAAGAACAACTTTCTTGGGATTCAAAATGGAGCATAGAACATTTATGGTGCATAAAAGCAAGTTGCACTTACCCAACACCATTGAAAAAAACTTGCATTTGCCACATGCATTCATCCAACATGCAGAAAAAGCATAGTAGATGATGATGCTAGAAGCTTCCTATTTAAGTAATAAACATTTCCCTTCAAGGCCTAAAGGTGATCAATGAGATATGTTAGGTATGTGCTAGGTATGTTGCCTTCCATATATGGTGAAAATGATAACCATCATGTAAAGTGAATGTGAAACTTGGGTGTTGGCCCAAGTTATAGTTTGTCCATTCCTTCTTTATAATCATGTTGTTTGTAGCATGTGTAGCCATGAGGATGGTGTGGTAATTGAATCCTTGAGTTGGACCATGCCTTGGTAGCTTGCATCTTGGTTCTCCAAATCATGAGCTCTCCTTTTGAGCTCTTTTTCTTTGTTGTTTTTTGGGGGTCTCAACCAATTGATTTTCCTTCCAAAATGGTGCCATGTATGTTTAGCCTCAATTTAAACACCCATTTCATTTTAGGGTTTCTTTTTGGAGAGGTTTAAAAAGTTGGAGACTCTCTTTGAGACAAATAGGCATTCATGACTCCACTAAACAATCTTTCTTTGAATTATTGTTTGCACGTTGTGTTAATTGTATGGAAAGGAAAACTTCTTCAAACTCTTTGTGGAAAAAATGCAGCTCCATGATCATTGATGATGGTGCAGCTCCATCATCATCATCATCATCAAGCTCTTCTTCACTCCTGCCTCTAGTCTGATCCAATTGCAGTACTGGGTTCTTTGTGAGGTTTAGGGTTTAGGGTTTAGGATGTGTTTCAAGAAATTGGGAGCTGCTTCTGTGCACAAATGGCTGCAGAAGAGTGCACAAATGCTGCTAAATCAGTAAGGTCTTGAGGAGGATCCAGCAGCAGCAGCAGCAGTAGTGGTGACAGTAATGGTGTTCGTGCCTCAAATGAAGCTTGGTACTAGTTGTATGCTGGCGATGGAGTCGTCAGTTGGTTTTGCTGTTGTAGTAGACAAAACAAACTGCTCCAGCAGACTCTTCTTCTCAAGCTTTAAAGACTCTTATTCTTCTTCTTCTTCTTCTTCTTCAGCTTTAAACCCTACTGGAGAAAGCAGCTTCAGGTCGAGAATCAAGATGGGTTGCGGCAGTTCCTGTTGTTGGGAAGAAGAGATCACGAGATCGCTCAAGTTGGAAAGAAGATCTGGAAGGAGGAAGACGAGGCGGCTCGGAAGCAGTGGCAGCGCGATTTTGATTAGCGACATTCAGCGCAGCTATATTGGAGCGGCGCACGCTAGATTTCACCTCAAAAATGAATTAGGGTTTGAGTATGTACCGAGTGAGGAGGAGGAGGAGAAGAAGAAATTGTTGCACGGAGATGAAAATCCGTTGAGAAATGTTGAAAAGGAAATGATGGGTCAGTGTAGTCAGCTTCAGTTTGCAGGATGGGATGATGGGAATGGAATATCAGTGGGAGGAGGAGGAGGAGGAGGAGGAGGAGGGGGTGGAGATGGAGATGGTGTTGATGGTGGTTTTTCTTTCTCGGATGGTCCAGGTCACAGTTGTGCAGCATCTCTGGCTGGAATTCTCATTTTCAGTTCCAGGAATAGAAGAAAAATAAGGCAGGGATGGGCAACAGTAGTAGCAATTGCTGGAGCACTACTTGTGTTCATGGAACAAGATGCTGCCATTGCCCTTACTGGAACTTCTTCGACATTAGAGACAGAGAAAGGGGCTAATCCTGAAACCAATGCTCTCACAGGGATATGGGAAGTAAAAGGTGGCCGCTGGAGGCACTTTAAGGCGGATTCACAGAGGGATACTTTTGTATTAGATTCAATAAAGAATAATGAAGATGAAGCTATGAGTTATGAGAAGACTTTAACTGACAATCACAACAGGGAATTGAAAGAAGGTGAGCAGATAGAGGCATATAGGCACAAGGGTTTTGAGAAAGGGTTGAAGACTGTTATGGTGAGGTTTATTGAGCTTGGGAAGCGCATAATGTTGCCTGAAGGATATCCAGGAAGTGTAACATCTGATTACATGGAGTATACTCTGTGGCGCATGGGTCAGATCATTGCCAGCCAAATCTCAGGTGTTCTTACTACACAGGTCAGTTTTTTAGTTCACCTCCTCTTCCACACACAATTACTTGCCTGATTCAAAGGTTTAGGGATCTTGGAAGAGCCATCTTGTCTCTCATGGATTGAACCTTACTGTCTTATGCCCATCCTGCAATGTAGCCAATTTTTCTTCTCACAGATTGAACCTTACTGTCATGTGCCCATCCTAACGTTTGTGTTGAATGTCATGGTGTGTTTAGTCATCTTGGACAACAGTTAAAGAGCACTCAAGCATTGTACCCTGTTCCATCATCTCTGTTTCTCACTCAAAGCTGCACTATTCATGTCACAGGGTTTTAGAAGTTTTATGTCATACTGTTAAATGTGTAATCTACTTTGACTACTGCGAGACAATCTCCAGATAATTTTTTTTCCAAGAAAAATGTGAATAGAAGATGAAAATGTCAGAAATTTCTTTTTTCAAATATTATCTCATGCACTCTCATCCAACTTGTCTTGTGTAGGCTCTGCTGTATGCAGTGGGTTTAGGAAAAGGTGCAATCCCAACAGCAGCTGCAGTCAACTGGGTTCTGAGGGATGGGATCGGCTACCTCAGTAAGATTGTGCTGTCCAAGTATGGTCGCCATTTTGATGTGCATCCAAAGGGATGGAGACTTATTTCAGACGTGCTTGAGGATATGTCATATGGCCTTGAGCTTCTCACTCCTACCTTTCCACATCTTTTTGTGTACTTGGCGGCCACTGCTGGCGCAGGCCGCTCTGCATCAGGTCTTATTCAGGTATAAATGCACTCACTACATCAACCAACATGAGCCTCCTTTACATGTTGAAGATACAGGATGCTAGTAGTCTAGAAAATTCCATCCATGGTTCATGTTATTTTGCATTCATGCTCATTAGTTTTCATTTTTGCAGGCTGCTACAAGAAGCTGCTTCAATGCAGGAATGGCTGCCCAACGTAACTTTGCAGAGGTAAAAGTATACTGAATATTCTTCCTGTCTGGATTCATTAAGTCTTGCATTTAAGACTCTGGCTTTCATTGCCTCATTAGAATTTCCCATATTTCAGGCTTTCAGTTGGAGATTTATGTGTCCAGACCCATCACTATTTTTTTCAGCTCAATCGTCAAGTCCAACTGTTGGAAAATCTTGTTATTAGGGATGTGGTTTTTGCAATACCCTGAATTGTGGGGTGACCATACTACAATCCTGTTTCTTGAGAATCCAAAAGAAATTTGGCCAAATGCTTCACATGGAACTCAAATCAAACTGTTACCTTTGTCTAAAAACATTTCTCACTATTTGTGATGATATTGAGCTGCAACAAATTTCTCACAATTCTCTCTCGTAACAATGGGCTTGCAATCTTTCTTATGGAGGCACCAGGTGTTTATGTGGGTCTTTTGAGTCATGGATTTAGGTGATAGCCAAAGGAGAGGCACAAGGCATGGTGAGCAAGTCAGTGGGCATTGCACTTGGCATTGCATTGTCAGGTTATGTGGGGAGCTCAGGAGCACCACTGGTGTTTGCGTTTGGGGCAGTGACAGCATTTCATATCTTCTGCAATCTGAAATCATACCAAGCTGTGCAGTTGCGGACCCTGAACCCCTATCGTGCAAGTAAGTTTTGACATCTTGAAACAATTTAAAAAGCCTATGTCAACAAGCATATTATGGAGATTCCTTGGAGTTTTGAGGATTTTGAGTGTTTGAGAAGCTTGGAGATTTATATTCTTCTGAGGATGTTTTCTAACTGGTGTGGTGTTGCTCTGGGTACCAGGTTTGATTCTCACTGAGTATTTCAAGAGTGGCAGGGTCCCTTCGGTGAGAGAGGTCAATGGAGAGGAACCCATCTTTCCAAAAGTCGCCTTTTGCAATTTCAGATTACGTGGATCACAAGTATTTCCCTTTCTCCCTCTTTTTTGTGTGTGTTTAGCCTTCCAACGAAAAGTCCTGGGTCAAACTCATCACTCTTGTTTTCCCAATGCACACACAGTAACCAAGACTCTTAACTAAGGACCATATTTATCTCTCACTGTATGGCCTCTCTCAAAGTAGGTGAGAATAACTCTTTGAATCTAAGAAGGTCAAGTCTTTGGTGTAGCTTTCAGCCTGTTTTTAGTGTTGTTGCATGTTGGGAGGTTTACATTTTCAGGACTAAAATTTTGGGTGTTGGGAGGTTTAGGGTTTTAGGGCTAGAAATTCTGGGTGTTGGGAGGTTTAGTGTTTTAGGGCTAGAATTTTGGATCCAGAAGGGCTGTGAATGCTACTCCATGTAATGTACTTTTCACTTCCTCTTGGCCTCCTCAAATCCATGTGGCTGACTGAAATAGCACCATGACATGTGTACCAAAGAGACAACCATTATTAAGTGTTTACATGGTTCTTATTTTGGATGATACACAGGGACAAGGAACTTCACTATCAGAGCAGACAAAGGAGGTGGCCACTAGCATAGAGCACAACCTTGAACTTGGGGCTAGATTCGATCATCTTGTGCACACATGTGAAGAGGCTGATGCTGTACTGGATGTGTACAGCAAAGAACACTACCTTCTGGCCAAGAATGGTGACAAACTCATAGTATGTTTCCTCTTTTTGTGCAATTCATTCCGTCACCTGTCCATTTCACTCATTGGGCTGACCAGAATATTGATAACAAAAGCAGTAAGACACAAGACACAGAGAGAGAGAGAGAGATCAATCTTCTTTATACTTGCAGGTATTATTGTGGATTTCCCCACAGTATGCTCAAGCAGCTCAACTGGAACTGCTTACAAGTGGGTGTGGATACATTCACTCTGTACCAGGAATGAAGCAGCTAAGATCTTTGATTTGGGCTGGCAGGTTGTCCTCAGGCAAGGTGCAACCCCACAAGACATGCTGAGAGCCATGGTTCAAGCACTTTACCTCAATCACCTCGAGAGCTCAGAAATTGCAGTGAGGAGCAACATTGTGGGTGACTGCAGTGAGGGAGGGTTGTTGCGTGTTTCTCATACCTACATGGACAACCAGTTTGAGAAAATTAGACAAGACTTGAGAGCAACAGGATGGATTATGGAAGGACTGATTGCCCGACCAGCTACTAACCGCCTTCTTGATGTTTCACTTCCCGAGTAGCCTTAGATTGAAAGCTTTTAAGTCTACACTAGAGAAGGTAATTCAATTTTCCCTCTTTTCCCTTCTTGAAAAGAACTACAACAAATTCCTACTTCCACACTGGAATCTGTGGAAGCAATTTTTGATGTCTATTACAACTTATCTTAATACAAGTTGCCTGAATCATGGGTTGTACTGGGAACCTGTGTCTCAACATCTGTGGACATATCATATACAGTCACATGAACTGGTGAGATGATCAACTATTTACTCTGTCACATTTTGACTTGGGACACTACAACAAAGATTCCAGATGATTTACAGCTATTAGTAACTGATGTATATCTATAAGCTTCATTACCATAGGCATGGCAAGACTATCCGAATGTGCTATAAACCTACAATGGGATATTGACCTGCAAATGGGACTGTGGAGTGTTAACAAACCTGAAATTGAAATTGTCACTGAGCAGAGGTTGCCATTTGGTGGACTAATTGTCTGCAGCATAGTGTGTAGATGCTGGTTTCTTAAGGAAGTACAACATCCAGAGCACTCAGTGTAATCAACAGACATTTAGAGATAAATCAGTGTTAGAGAAGCTAAATATGCTAGGCATTCCATTTCTTCGAAGACCTTCAACTATATACTTGCCAGGCCTCATACCATGAGTCATACACAAGTGATAATTTTTTTTGTCTCTACAAGATAGTTTCATTTTCCATTCCAAGGCTTTCATATTAGATATATTATCATCCAAGTAACAAAACCTGGTCTTCCCCATGTGAGAAATTCCATAACCATAACACATCATACCACAAGCTGTAGCTGGAATTGCAAACAATTAGGAGTGTGGAACTCTACTGCAACTCCTCCCCACTGTCATAATCTTCATCATCCTCACCAAATGTAAACACAGAGGCATCAGCAGCACTGGCAGCTGCAATTGCTTTGAAATCACTTGGTGCAACTGCAGCATTATTCCTTGGACTCTCGTCATGCCTGGATAGAGTTTCATTAGTCTGATGGAAACTGCTTCCAGGTTGTAATCCTGTATTTTTCTCAGCACTTCCATAATAGGACTCTTCTTTCTCTGCATGTGTTGTGCCCTCACCCTCCTCAGACTCTTTAGCCCACTCTTCCACTCCTGTACCAAACTCCCCAAGATCAGTTGAATCTGCGTTGAGAAGTTTGGCAGTCAGATGCTTCAGCCCCCTGTCCCTCTCTCCTACAAGTGAAAGAATCCAAGACAGTGGGAAGCTTCTGGTTGTCTGGTCACAAGGGGAAGTTGCCATACCTGTGGAAGTATTGTCAACCCCAAGCTTTCTGATGGCTGCTGTATTTAAGGTAGCTGTTGCCTCTGAATCTGTCCATTCATGAGAAGTGGAGGGAGCAGGGGCCTCTGATCCAGTAGTTCCAGACTGTGCAGCTGCTCCTTCAGCCACCTTCTTGACAGGAATAGGAGCATCGTGGTCCAGAATCACCACCTCAACTTGGAACCCAGGAGAGGGAAGCCGCCTCTGTAAATGAAATAGAATGAATGGAGAAATCTTCTCTTTTGGAAGCATTGCAAATGATCTGGAGTCACTTATTGTGATAAATTTGCAATTAAAACCAATAGAGCTGCCCTACCAAAGCAGAAGCTGAATGGGTTGCAGACTAAATGTAAAACCCACTTAAAATACTTGCTTTTCCTTGCCATGACAGGTTTATACAATTCTCTTCCAGTGCAGAAAAAAGGATGCTGGGTTATCTTGTCAAGGTCTGTGTTTTCAGTACCTTCTCAAATCCATCCAGCTCTGAGATAGGAAGAATCTGCCTTGTCTCCATCATATTTGTGTTCAGCCAACTGCAGAAAAGCCTGATGTTAGTCCAACCCTGACACCACAGATGAGCAAACCCAGACAGGAAAAGAGTCCAATCATATTAAGAAAATATTGGTTGTGACTTGCATTGTTAGAAACAACATATAGATGGTGGCAGGACAAACCAATAGAAGTCACCATGGCGATCATTGAAGTGAACCTTGAAGTCCCCGTTTAGGTCTGCCACACACCGTTCTCCAGGCAGAGCAAAAACAACTACACCCTTCCTAGGGGCACTAAACCATATGTCTTCTGTCTGTGTCCACCAATGCCAACCGTTAGCATGAACAGCACCACTGGTAGGCAATGAAATTCTATCAAGGGTGTTACCGATATTTCCATCAGATTGTCTATAAGCACTATTATTGCTTCAAACAGCTTCACTCTAACGGAATGCTGGAGATCCCATTCAAGCCAAGAAAGGGGGTGCAAGGATGCTGAAAACATGAGTCACAAACCAGCAAATCTTTTGTTCGATGATGCTTCTTACTTGAAAAGAGGACACCTGATGAAAGCAAAGATGGACTTGCTCAGCTTGAGACAACCATCTTAGCACTAAGTAAATTGAAGCAATCCTCTCATAGAAAGTTTCCAATTCAACTGAGGTGATCTCAAACATAATTCCCTAGTTCTATGAATCAAGTTTCTTCTCTCAACACATCCCTCAAACTGACATCAAAAATCAGGGCGACCTTTGTCTGAGCAAATGCTTCAAATTTTCCAGTATTAAATGGTTTCATTTCAATGTAAAAAGTATCTCCAAGAGTAGTTGTCAATTAAAATGACAAGTTACCATTATGATCAGAAATAGTGATAGCAGGGCGGATCCAGTAAGGGCACTTGTGCAATCGAATGCCCCTCAGTATGCACCTGCAGTATAAAGTAAATTATAGTGTTAAACAAATTACAAATATGGTTCCCTTCACCCTCACCAGTATAGGATGCAACTCCTGGATTTCTCTATTATAACTATAGACCCATGAAGAATTGAAATCCATATAAATAAAATCATAAGATGCAGACAATAAGGCTAGAGAAAAATTTCACCAAACATGAAGACACAATTGCAGCACACTGCATGCGGAAAAAAGAGAGACACCTAACAGAAATGGAAAAGAGAAAAAACACAAATCAATATCTATGAACTTGCACAAACTCCTCCAGAAAAAACAATTTGAAGGCAACTGTTGTGTCAGTTCCAGAAACCAAAACTAAGAAGGCATGAATCAATAGGATCCTCTTTCAAGCCACAACAAGCTTGTGATGGTAAGCTTCATTGTGTTTTAGCTTGTCCCTTTACAAGCAAGCATCTAAGCCGAAGGCATAGAGAGGCCTATATAGAGGGTAGAGGTCAGGACCTTGTGCATCCTGACCATATCCTACAAAATAAAGGAAGTTGTATGAACCATGGCAATGGTTTCTTGCACATTCAGTGACTGTCAACAGCAACATGTGTGGTAGTGAGTAGTTACTGCCAGATCCCACTGACATCATCAGCTATGGGCAGTGGTTATAGCTTAATGCCAGATATTCCACCAATGTACAGAGTTTTTGTTTCAAATCTGCAGGTAATGGATAGACTCAGCCATGACGCTGGCTAGCTAGCTCAATGAACAAGGAAATTGTAAAGGCAACAAGAAGAAAGCAACAAGACAGGCAAGAGGAAAGATAGAACTGAGATTTATGAGACTGGAGCAATGAGGGCAAAGTGGGATTTAAAGAGCTCCCCACTCAAAAATCAAGCAGCACTTGAATGAAAGATTTAAAAAATTCCGAAGGTTGAAACACCAAACGTGAATTTTACTTTGTGAGCAAAACTCGAGTTCAATTTAATTAGAGGTTAAAAGGGTAATCTTGGGTCTTCAAACAAATGATTAAGCTCACCATTTGAGCTACAAAGCCTTAAGAACATATAAAACTAACAGTCACCAACTTCACATTTAGTTGTATCTACAATATTGGATTTATCATGAAGAATAGAAATCATGTCAATACCTTCCTATTCTGAGTGAGAAATGCTTGCCAACAATGCTCATGTTAAGCCCTTTGAACCAATTGCTATTGCCCAATCTCAGAAGTTGCAAAAGAAGCCATTAGAAGTACAACTAAGCTCATGGGCTGATTTCAGCTATTGCACAATACGACCACATCCTACTCATGCAACTTGCACTGCTGTGTCAAGACTAAAGTAGAAACTGAGGAAACTTGGTGAAATAGAAATAGGAACAAAAGCAAGGGAGAGGATGCAAGCCAAGCTTACTTTCTGCCAACAGGAGTCTTCCCATTAAACTCCCTTAAAACACGCTCAAAGTACTTCACATAGCGCTGTCAGAGAAGCAATAAATCCCAGGTTAGATGGTCTGTGGTAACCCCGTTGACTGGCTTTCAAACCCATCTATTGGATTCCATAAAGCTTTGAGCTTTGATAATTGCTGATAATCTCAAACAAACAGAAGATAGCAAGAGACAATATGTAAATGATCAGGATGCTTAGAGGGGTCAAATTGAAGAAAATTACTAGCTGGCTGGGAAGAACAAGGCCCTTGCCATCCACACAACGCTTCTGATTGTAGTAATTGATAGACTCCTCCGCAGTTGGGAAAAACTACACACATAAGTTGATATCATCAAGCAAGTGTTGGAAACCCAGCCAAACAACATTCGAGAGTAGTTTAGATAATGAAGTGGAGAACAAGTCCCAAATCATATTCTGAGTGACCCTTTTAAACTGCTGCCTAAGCGAAACCTGACCACTTAAAATGTCCTTACATACAAACCTGGACCTCTGTTGTAGATGACAATATGGGTGTGTGCATGTATTTTCACAAAATGAAGTTGCACTGTCATAACCTGGTGATTGTTGGTGATATGCCATCTCATGCCAACACATGCACACATGATCAAGAGTACCTTAAGATAGAGCAGAAGGGATGTTATCATGAGCCCAGTGCGTGCCATTCCTGCTTTGCAATGAACTACCACCACATTCTGAAGGTCTTCTTTCAACCATGAGTAAGCGCTTTGGCAAAAAGCAGCCACAAGTTGTAGAGGAGGACAGTTGTGATCATCAAATGGGAAACAGGCCACCTGCACAGCACTGAAATTCAATAGCTGAGAGTCCAATAACTTTTCCCTTCTCCTAGGTTTCAACAGTTGCTGTTTTCTATTTGTTTGTTGTTCTTTGGCCTGCAGGTGCTTTCCTTTCCTCCACTATGCAATCAGTTTCTTTTGTTCTTTCTGTGCCTATTCTCCACTTCAACATTGACTCAGCATTGGGTGTTCTCTCTTCAGTTCACCCAAGGACAAGTAGCTCATGAAGTTCACATAATGTATCCACAGACATCCTCCTGCCTTCTTCCACAATAGCATCCATCACATGCAGTCCTTTAGTTAGGTCTTAGGAATGTAGTTCCTTTAGACAGGTCCTCAATATATGAAGGCAACTCTCCAGCTTGTAGGGGACACCTTTAATTCTGGACGAATAACCAGTCCACAATCAAATGTGACAGATTCTATGATCCACCACCATGTGGATATTAGCAATTGGTCTACGAAATGGTCATGTTTGAGCAGGCCTCCACAAACTACAAGTTAAGATCTGCTGTTTTCAGACAATGAGCTTAAAGTACACCTGCTGGCATGCAAGTGTTGGCAGAAAAGTTGCAGAAAATTTTCACTAAATTTTGGTGAAATGGAAGGAAATTACTACTGAATGGTGATGGACATAGGAGTTTGAAGTGGAAGTTTACCTTTCCTTCAAGCAGAGAGGCATCGTACAGTCGCTCTGAGCAGAGATTGTAGACTTTATACTTGCCCTGCCAGGCAACATCACACCCAGCTGTAATCTAATACTCATATAAAATACCTTCATTGTGTTCATCAATGAGACTTACAAAAAGATTCACTATAGAACAGTCATCCAGAGTTCTATGTACCTTGTGCTGAGTCTCAAGGAACTTGATGACCTCTTCCATATGGTTGCGGTAAAAACCCTGCATAAGACAGACCTATCAGCCTTAGAAGCACGTCACACTAGTGCTTGTAGGCAAATACAATCAAATGGCATCAGAATCCCCAAGATTCACAGCAAACACTCAGCTTTCTGAAACCAGAGAAAAGAAACCTCATAAAGGGTTGCATAATATTCATTTGTTCTAAACAATTATACCTGTGACTGGTTGCTGGTAAGTAAACATACATTTCTTCTCTGATCAATTTTGGACATCCTCATGAAACAATGGGAGAGATGGGAAGAAGGCAAGCTTGAGGTGGGTTCAGAGGCACACCTCCACATATCCAAAGAGCCCAGAGCTAATGTCACCTGCAGGAAAACCCATTGCAATGATGTTTTCTGTGATGTATGCCAAATCCAGATCAAATCCCCCTTCCTGTAAAGAAGAGCACCACATTAGAGAAATGCTAGCTGACAATTCTGGAAGCCATAATAACCAAAAGGCTAATGTACTTTTTTGGAGGTGAATATTGCATTGGCTAGGTGTGTGCTGGGGGTGCGACCCTATGTCAATTCCTGGGAGATCTGCTGTGTTATACAGTGTCATCCTGTTGTCTCTAACTAAGCTTTGCTCGATCCCATGCCCCAAGTGTAATTCCAAATAGTATCTTGATGACCTTCCAGTGCACAGAGCAAATGGCTATATCTCCAGAAGAGAAAAGGTAACTATAGGCAATTCATAACATCTGGATGCTTAAAAGGACAATGATTACCTGGTAACGACGTTTGTTCTGTGAGACAAGATGCCTTGCTTTCAGTTGGACAGCCTTCACAGCATTCCTTGATGAGTCCAAGAAGCCCTTTGTGAAAGCACCAAGTGCATTCCCCTCCTGGACCATTATATTTGATGAGGTGCTCTCATAAGGGGCTTCTACTAGTGGTATCTTGGCAGGAATCCTCTTCCCAAATCCACTGGCAACCAAACTGAATGGTGATGATGCCTTGGTAGGAGTCTCTGTACCTGAAGAAGACTCTTGTGATGAGGACGACGGCATTCGCAATCCTCTGGCCCATTGAGAGAGACTTGATACGGGGCTTAATTTCTTTGCTGGACCTTCGCTTCCCTCCCCAAGAGAGGACGACGATCTGCTATTTGAGAACAATGAAGACCAGCCTGAAGATTGCTGGTCCTTGGTCAACACATTGGAAGAAGATCGGGTAAGAAGAGGACCATCTGATGAAGCAGGAAGAATGTCTGGTACGCTTGGAGCTTCTGCAGCAGCTCCAGACCCCACTATCTGATGAAGAGGACCATCTGATGATGATGCAGGAAGAATGTCTGGCATACTTTCAGCTTCTGCAACTGCAGACCCCACCATAGCTGCTTCTCACCCCTGTTCAAAATGCTCTTTGCAAAAGACCGTCAGTTGCAGGGACTTTTTTCTTTCCGCAACCAATTCTCAGAGAACCAACCGGGAGGTCCTTCTTACAACGCAATAATGCAAGCCATTCGTTGTAACGACCAGATCGTGACTGCCGCACAATACTAGCAACTGTGGACGCATTCCACAAACGGGAACAGACAAATTGGAGAACAAAACTTACATACTTTTCTGATCGATTTCACGTTCTTGCACGACGCATCTCCTCTCGTCGCCGCCCGCGCTCGCTCGCACGCAAGCGACAGCGACAACGATGCCCGAGTCTCGTCAGGTGGAAGAAGATGGATCGACGATGCCCCCGTTCCCACTCTTGTGTTCTCCCCGCATGTGGTTTGGGCCAGAGGCCATGTATACGTGACCTCTCGGATTGCTATGTTCACACGCTGAGTCAGATTTTTAAAACAAATAAATACCTAAATAAGTAAGCTTCTTGTTTACTTTTTAATGACTCTTATGTCATAAACAGGGATTTTATTTATTTATATTTAATTTGATTTTTTTTTCCATTTTTGTGATATAAAATCAAAATTAGCCAAATTTACACTAAGAAAAAACAAACCATATTTTTTGGTCGTAAATGAAAAGTTTTTTTTTCCTCAAAAAACTTATATATATTCAATTTTGGGATGTATCCATAGTAGGGGTGATCATACATGAGAAGCTTGAGTCAAATTTGGCTATAAATGACACATGAAAAAATGTAGAAAAAATTTGAGCATCCTTGGATATTGTTGGCTAAATTTATTGGAACTTGATATAGAAAAAAGTTGGCATTTCTAATAATAATAATAATTATTATTATTATTATTAAGACTATTGAAGTATCATGATAAAATTTTCCCGAAAACCATTTATTTTTCTCATCTTTTTTGTTTAAAATTTTCCAACTCACCATTAACCTTTCTTTTTCTCATTTCTACATCAATGTGTAGGTGGCAAAAAAAACTCAAAAACTAGATTCACAAGTAATGAAAACATAAAAATGCCCCAAAGAAAATATTGGCTATTGATATTATAATCCAAGAGCCCTTGGGCGATTCAACAAATGGGTATATAGAGTTCAATTTGGCAACAATGCCATATGGATGTTTAATGCAGGCCTCCTAAAATGTGGTATTTTATTTTTAAACACCACATTTAGATAATATAAGGTTTCCTGGACGCCGAAAATAAGAAGTGAATGTTTTGTCTGGAAACGCTACATAGACGTGTCATTGGAGGTGTTTTCATCGTACTTGACATACCATGTCGCACAAAACACCATTCCAGCTCCCTCACGCTCTTGAGTTTGGCTTGCTAATCAGTGGTCGTGACACGAAGTCCTTGGTCACTTCAATGATGTGCCGCTTCTGTGCATGCTTCAAGCGCGCAGAACAACCATGGGCCAAACGCCAGTGGACAGAAAACACCAAGTATTACTCGACCCCTTTCCGCAAGGAAAACTATGAAAAACACAATAGCAATCAACACCCTGTTGAATGGGAGAAATACAAAAAAGCTAGCAAGGAAGAAAAAATGGAGTTTT
>Ga0116228_10001501_pt1 | contig 19434 bp, 16 predicted proteins | sample S1TSphfallax_2_FD_89694 | JGI IMG/M metagenome (GOLD analysis project Ga0116228, IMG submission 89694) | Host-associated microbial communities from peat moss isolated from Minnesota, USA - S1T2_Fc - Sphagnum fallax MG | ecosystem: Host-associated > Plants > Peat moss > Unclassified | place... | reverse complement strand
TCCCGCCGCCCGTCGTGTTGGCTTGCGCGCCCGCCGACGACCCCGTGCCGAGCGTGTTCGAGGCTTCCGCAGCCGCAGCCGCGGGTGCGCCGCCGCCTGACTCAGCTTGCTCTTTTTGAACGGCTAGGCCGCTGTAGAGTGAGAGACCGATTGCGAGCACGAGCGAAAGCGCCGTGACCCCGAGGATCCACGGACGACGGCTCAGCTCGCGGCTGGGGTTGCGGTCGATGAAGGGCAGCAGGATGAGCAGCGCGACGACGCCGCCCGGGATCGCGACCGTCGCGAGGAAATTCGCAATCGGCTGCACGGCGACGGGTGTTTGCCCAGCGATGCGCAGCAAGCCGTAGAGCGCCAAGAAATACCACGCGGGATACGCGATGAATTGCTTGGTGGGATCGGCTTTCACGTCGAACGGCGCGGGCGAGAAGATCGCGAGCAGTACGATGATCGCGAACACGAGAAACGATGCCGCCGCGTCCATGAACATCTGATTCGGCCAGAAGCGGCCTTGCGGCAGGCGCTTGAGATCGTGGTCGACCGGCGGACCGGCCGATCCGTTGTGGCGGAAGATCGTGAGGTGGCCGGCCGTGAGCAGCACGAGTGCCGCCGGCATCAACCAGACGTGGAGGCCGAAGAAACGGTTGATCGTGAGCGTTCCGATACCGGGGCCGCCGCTGAGGAACTGCTGCGTGATGTTGCCGACGACGGGAACCGACGAGGCGATATTAATTGCGACCTGCGAAGCGAAATACGCGTTCATGTCCCAGGGCAGCAGATATCCGGTCAGGCCGAGGACGAGCGTGACGACGAGGAGCAGAACGCCGAGGACCCACATGATCTCGCGCGGCGCTTTGTACGCACCCCAGAGCAACACTTGCAAGAGATGCATGAGGAGCAGCGCGATCATCGCGGTCGCTCCCCAGAAATGCAAGCTGATCACGAACTGCCCGAACGGCACGTTGTGATAGATGTAGTTCGTGGATTCCCACGCCGACGCGGTCGACGGCGCGTAGTAGAACGTCAAGAAGATGCCCGTGACGATCTGAAGGATCATCGCGAAGATCGTGGCGCTCCCGAAAACGTACCAGTAGCTCGCGCCGCCGGGGACGTCTTCGGTGAGGAAATCGGTTGTCTGACTGACGAGCCCGGTTCGTTGCTCGATCCAAGTCAATACGCTCACGAGTTGTCCTTTGCTCGGGGTTGGTTAGGAGTAGGCGACGATGACGCGGTCCGGCTCGCCGGACTTGTACTGGATCCAGGTGACCTGCGCTTGGCCGTCCTTGTCGCGGAAGGGAAGCGGATCGAGTCCGCGCGGTGCGGGGCCCGCGAGCTTGTTGCCTTCGGGACCGAACTGCGAGCCGTGGCAGGGGCAGATGAAGCGCGTTGCGTCCTGGTTCCAGTTGAAGCGGCACCCAAGGTGCGGGCAGATCGAGCTGAAGATCACGAAGCCGGCTTTATCGACGGCCGGGTAGGCCACTTTGTCGGCTGGGCCGCCGGCGAAGAGGTCGGGGCGTTTGGCTTCGAAGCCCGCCACTTGCTCCGGCGTCAATTTGACGCCCCAGACGAATTGCTCGTCGTCAGCCGGCGGAAAATAACCGTCCGCATACTTGAAATCGAACGTGATCTTGATCGGCGTTCCGGCCTTGCTCGTGACCATGGCGAACTGGTCCTTCGGGAGATCCGCCCACACGCCACCCGCACTCTTGTCGGGCGAAAGCAGCGATTCTGGGATCAGCGAACCGACGAGCGGTACCGCCAGCACGAGCCCGATGACCCCGCCGACCGCGAGGGTCGCGTTGGCAAGGAAGGTACGGCGCGACTGCTCTTCGGGCGTTCCCGGATCTTTGTATGCCTGCGCTTCGTGTACTGCCACTGAACCTTGACCCTTTCGTTCGCGCCGGAGCGCGTCACGGCGCATCGCGCCATTTGCGAACGTAACAAAGTTGCCCCGCTCGAGCAACCACTTTGGTATAACTTATGGCTTCGAGCGTCCTCCCGCCGATAGCTCATATTATGAGGCAGAGCGGGCACGTCGGGGCCATCGAAGGCCTGCGCGCGATCGCGGTTTTGGCCGTCGTGGCCTTGCACATGCTGCGCGTCGGCTATGGGTCGACGGACGGATGGGGTGCGTGCGGCGCTCGCGGCGTCGACCTCTTTTTCGCGATCTCCGGATTCTGCCTCGCGTACCCGTTCGTTCGTACGTGGCGCGCCGGGGTGGCGGTCGACATTTCGTTCTCGCAGTTTCTTGCGCGGCGGATCGGGCGCATCGGACCGCCGTACTGGATCGCGCTCTTTCTCTTCGCGCTCCTTTCGCTGACGCCGGTTGGCTTGCCGACCGCGAGCACGCATCCGGACGCCGCCAGCGCGCTACGCGAACTCGGGCTGGACGCCGTGTTCCTGACGAATCGCGCGCCCGTGTTCGACTCGTCGTTCTGGACGCTCGGCATCGAGATGCGCTGGTACCTGCTCTTTCCTTTTCTGCTTCGGCTCTACGTGCGTTCGCGGCTCGCATTCGTCGGCGTGGGCGCCGCGTGCTACGTCTTGTACTTCTTCACGCCATACTCGGTGGCCGACGCCGGCACGCTTCCGTGCTTCATGCTCGGCATGGTCGCCGCCGACCTCATCATCCGGCGCCACCCCGCGATTCGGTACGCGCTACCGATCGCGCTCGGCACGATCGGCGTCGCCGCGTGGCAGCAAGCGCACGACGAGTCGACCGACCTCGCGAATCCGGTCTGGCACGCGGCCGCCTTTTTCGCGGTCCTAACGGCGGGCGACGAACGCGTCGCGCGCGTGCTTCGCTTCGGGCCGCTCGCGTTCGTCGGCGTCGCGTCGTATAGTATCTATCTCGTGCACGAACCGATTCTCGAATCGCTCGGGCTCGCCGGGATTCCCGCGCCGCTCGCAGCGATCGTCGCGATCGCGAGCGGGATCGCGTTCTACGAATGCGTGGAGCGACCGATGTTGCGTCCCGAGTTTCGCGAACGCATCGAAGGGGCGCTCCTTCGCGCGTTCCGGCTCTACCAGCCGACCCCGGTCGTCGTGCGGGCGCCTAAGACGAGCAGCTGACCTCGACGACCGGCGTGCCGGCGGCGGGAGGCTTAGCGTAGCTCTCATCGACATCCTGATCGTCGAACGGCGTTCTCAGAATCGTATGGAGCCGCGCGATTTCCGTGTAATCGCGGGCTTGGGCGGCTTCGATCGCGCGCTGCGCCAAGTGGTTGCGGAGTACGTATTTCGGGTTCGCGCGATGCATCGCCGCGCGGCGATCCGCGTCGGATCGTGTTTCGCGCGTCAAGCGTTCGCGATACGCGCGTTGCCAATCGTACCATTCACCGCGATTCTCGAAGAGCAGCGCGATGCGATCGTCGTCGTGCGTGCTCGTCGTGCCGAGCGACGAGAGCGCGCGGAAAAACAGCGTGTGATCGACCCGGCCATGTTGTAAGGTCGTGAAGCAATCGGCGTAGAGCTTCGCGTCGTCCTCATGCGTTTCGTCGAGACCGAACTTCGCTGCGAGGAGCGCGAGGTACGTTTCGCGGAACGCGGTCTGATACGTTGCGAGGGCCGTCGCTGCGTCTGCTTGCGATACGAGTGACGAAAGAGCGACCGCGAGCGCGTTGCAATTCCAAAGCCCGATCGAGGGCTGGCGATCGAATGCGTAGCGTCCGTCTTCATCCGTATGGTTGCAAATGAAGTGCGCGTCGTACGCATCGAGAAAACCGAACGGGCCGTAGTCGATCGTGAGGCCGAGGATCGACATGTTGTCCGTGTTCATCACGCCGTGTGCGAACCCGACCGCTTGCCAACGCGCGATCGTGCGTGCCGTGCGCTCCACGATTTCGCGGAGAAACGACGCGTAACGCTCGCCGTCGTCGGATATCTCAGCCAGGTGCGAATAGAAGCGATCGATCGCATAGTTCGCGAGTGTGCGAACGGCATCGTAGTCCTGCGTGTGATGGAAGTATTCGAACGTGCCGAAGCGCATGTGCGTTGGCGCGACGCGGGTCAGGACGGCCGCGGTCTCGGGGGTCTCGCGGAAGACCGGCGCATCGCTGCCGGCAATCGCGAGCGCGCGGGTCGTCGGAATGCCGAGTGCCGCCATCGCTTCGCTGCACAGATACTCGCGGATCGTGGAGCGCAGCACCGCGCGCCCGTCGCCGAAGCGCGAGAACGCCGTGAGCCCCGCGCCTTTGACTTGCCACTCGAAGTGCTCGCCGTTCGGTGTCTCGATCTCACCGAGCGTGATCGCTCGGCCGTCGCCGAGGCGTGGATTGTAGGAGCCGAACTGGTGGCCCGAATAGACGGCCGCGAACGGCTCGACGTGGCCGAAACGCGCGCAACCCGCACTGATGCGTAGAAACTCCGGGCGCGTCGCTTGGTCCGCCTGCAAGCCGATCATGTCCGCGACGTCCGGATTGAAGGCGATCGGATAGGGGTCCGGTAGCGGCGTCGGGTCGCGACGCACGACGAAGCGTTCCCCGAGCGCGGCATAGCCGTCGCCGATGCGGAGGCCTTCGAGCGGCAGTGCGGCCGTGACGTCGAGTGCGGTCATCTTCATCCGCAACAACCGGCCCCGGCTGTTCGTTGCGCCGACGCAGGCCGTGGTAGACTTCCCGCATGCCGCTCGCAAATTCGAACGGACCCCGCTGGAGCCGCCAGCAGACCGTCGCCTCGGAAAAGCGCCTTCGCGGGATCGCTCCGATCCGAGCGTTTCTGATCGCGCTACTCACGGGAAGACGGGCGGGCAGCCCGCGTAAGAGTGGCGCCTCGACGCACGAACGGGACACCTGACTCGATTCGGTATCGGAACTTCAGTGGGGCTTTGCCGGCACACCGTAGACGAGAGTGTCGGCTGGGACGTCGTTCACGACTACGGCCCCGGCTCCGACGACGGCGCGCGCGCCGATCGTGAGTGATTGTCGCACGACGGCTCCTGCGCCAATGTGCGCGCCTTCTCCGACGGCGACGCGCCCGGTCAATTTCGAGCCGACTGAGACATGTGCGTGGTCTCCAACGATGCATTCGTGTTCGACTATGGAGCCGGTGTTGACGATTGCATTCCGACCGATGACGGCGAGCGGGTTGACGACCGCGCCCGCAAGTACCTGAGCGCCGGCAAGGAGCGTCGCGTGGACGGATACGGTAGCTGCGGGATGAACGACGGTGAGCGGAACGAGACCGAGGGCGATGCCGCGCTCGAATAGTCGTTGCCTCGGTCGCGTGTCTCGCATCCCACCCAGGCCGACGGTGAAGAAGCGAAGTCCGCCCTCGATCAGCCGCGGGAGATCGTCGTCGGTCCCGACGATCGGCACGCCGAGGATCGAACTCGCACTCGTATCGCCGGCTACGGTAAGTCCTAATCGGTGCGGCGTCTCTGACGTGATGAGTGCGTCGATAATGACGATCGCGTGACCGCCGCCGCCGAGCACGACGCAGTCGATCTCGTCTGTCATCGTACGGACGCCGTTTCCGCTTCGGTCAAGATTGCCTGAAAGGCCGCCGCAGATCGCTCGCGAGAGTACAATTCCTTGATCGCGTTACCGGAGACGAGCGGCTCGAGAGAGACACGCGTGCGAAACAATTCTTCGAGCCGTGCCACGCTGCCGTCCACGTCCGTAACATCGATGCGGCAGCCATTGACGCCTTCCACGACCTCTTCGCTTTGCATGCCCCCGACGATCGGCGTACCACACATGAGCGATTCGCGTAGCGGCCAACTCGCGGGCTGGTCGAGACTGGGTTGGCATACGAAGTCCACCGCATTGTAGTAGAATGGCAGTTCTTCACGTGGTAAGCATCCTAAGATCTCGACGGACTCGTCCAAGGCGAGCTTCGCAATTCGCTGCCGAAGCTCGCGAAGTCTCGCCGCATTCTGCACGTAGACGGTGATGAGGAGACGCGCCTTCGGGAATGTCGCAAGCAGTCTTCTGAATATCGAAAGGAACGGCATGGTGCCCTTCGTTCCGCTCAAGTCCGTACTATGAAAAAGCAGCGGTTCGGTGCTTTGGCGTGAGCGAATTGCAAGGACTTCGTGCGAGCGGTTCTTCGAGAATCTTGATGTATCGACTCCCGCGTACACCACACGCGCGTCGACACCGTACGCCGCTTTGATCTTAGGTACGTTCGTCTCGTTTACGGTGATCGTCCGGTCGATCGCGCGAGTCGAACGGCGATCGAATCGTGCGTAGACCAACGCCGCCATTGCGAAGAACAACCGTTCGTGAATCCGAAGCGACGATTTGAAGCGCGAATCGTAGAAAAACGCAAAAGGTTCGTAGCAGATCTGAATTTTTGGTATCGGCAGGTCTTCAATAACCCAGTTCATCGGGAACATGCTCGTAACGGCCACGTCGTAGGAGGCGATTCGCGCCTGAAGTTGCCGTCGCTTCATCGTCACACGAGGCGCGAGCGTCAACCAATACAGAGGCGAATTCGTCGAAGACACGTCGAGGGTTTCGAGTCCAACGCCGATTTGCGCGGCCATTTTTCGGGATTCCGGTGACGCGACGTCGCAGAAAATCGTAAAGTGATGGCCGTAGATGCGTTGCATGATTTCGATTTGATCGAAGACGAATCGCGTGCCGCCACTATCCACGTTAAGAAGGTGGGAATGGAACCATGCGATTCTCAAGCAGAGGAACGCCCGAACGACGAGATCTTGTTCGCGATATAGCCGATCTGGTCGGTCGTCAATTGCGTGTGCGTCGGTAGGTTGAGGCCACGCGCGGCAAGACCGTCCGTGACGGGAAGCACCGTACCGCGGCTTGCTGATTCCTGGCGGAACGGCGGTAACGTATGCAGCGGAATAAAGAAGGGTCGAGTTTCGATTCCTTCCGCCGCGAGAAATTCGATAAGCTCGTCTCGGCTTCTCCCGAACTCTTTCTCGTCGACCGTAATGCAAAACAACCAGGGTGCCGGTTCGGCCCAAAGTGCCGCCGGCTGCATTCCAATCCCGGGGATGTTCGCGAGCATTTCGGCATACGCAGCGTAGATTGCTCGGCGCTTCTTAAGAATTTCGTCTTGACGCTCGATCTGGGCGCAAAGGAGAGCGCATGCGACGTTCGTTAGGCGAAAATTATAACCGGTAACCGGGAAAAAGTAACGTCGCTGCGGATCGACGCCCTGCCCCTTCAAGGTTCTGATGCGAAGTGCCAAATTCGGGTCGCTGACGGTAAGTGCTCCACCCTCACCCGACGTTAGTATTTTGTTCCCGAAAAACGAGAACGTTCCGATCCGCGCGAGGCCTCCGGCGGGGCGCCCCTTATAGCGTGCGGAGTGCGCCTCAGCAGCATCCTCAACGACCCAGAGGCCGTGAATAGCCGCTATGCGATTGATCGTGTCGTAGTCGCACGGGTGGCCATAGAGGTCGACGGCGATGATCCCTTTCGTCCTCCGCGTGATGCTTCGTTCGAGGAGACTCGGGTCGATGCACCACGTTCCGGGGTCGATGTCGACGAAGACCGGTTCGGCGCCGACGTACCGAACCGCGTTTGCGGTGGCGACGTAGGTCAGGGATGGGACGAGTACTTCGTCGCCCGGTCGGAGATCGAGCGCCATCAAAGCGACGTGTAAGGCCACGGTCCCGTTGCAGACGCCGATCGCCTCGTCGGTGCCCGCCGTTTTCGCGAATTCGGCCTCGAACCGATCGACGTACTTTCCCGTCGAACTGATCCACGTGCTTCGCACGGCATCGAGCACGTACGACTCCTCAAGACTGCTGAGGTCCGGGACCGCGAGGGGAATGCGATTCATTGAGTCTCGGGCCTCAAAATGTGTTGAAGAGATGGTCGAAGCGGACCGACCTACAGGATGATTCGGCGATGTAGGTCACGTTCTTGAACCGATTCGGCCGTCGGGCCGCTTCCGATCGACCGACGGCGATCTCGACATAATCCCTAACGAAAGTCCGCCGAGAACCGAAAACCCAGCATATGGTAGTGTGCGTCGTCCCGGCGTTCCGGGCGGGAGCGTCGATCGTAGACGTCGTCCGAGGCGCTCTCGAGGTTGTGGACCGCGTCGTGGTTGTTGACGACGCCTGCCCGGAATCGTCTGGGAAGGCCGTGGAACGGGCTTTTCGTGGCGACCAACGGGTCGAATGTCTGTACCATCCGACGAATCGAGGCGTCGGAGCGGCGACGAAAACGGGCATGCAGCGCGCGCTGGACTCCGGTGCCGATTTCGTCGTGAAGATCGATGCCGACGGTCAAATGGATCCCACATTCGTGCCGGGGATGCTCGACGTCTTGCTGCAGAAACAGCAGGTAGCGCTCGTCAAGGGAAACCGCTTCTACGACTCGTCTGTCGCCCGGGCCATGCCGGGCATTCGGTTGTTCGGGAATTCCGTCCTTACGCTCTTGGTTCGCATAGCGACCGGCCTATGGGGCAGTATCGATCCGACGAATGGGTTCTTCATGATTCGGGCGTCGAGTTTGCGTCGGATCCGATTGGCGCGTTTGGCGGACCGGTACTACTTCGAGATTTCTCTGCTCGCATCTGTCGCTATGCGGCGTTTTGAGATCGCGGAACTCGAGATGCCGGCAATCTACGGCCCGAATCCGAGTAGCCTCAACGTATGGAAAACGGCCGTAGAATTTCCGGGGCGGCTTATCGGCACGTTCTTGCGGCGCATTTTGTGGCAGTACGTGGTGAGCGATATGAATGTCGGTTCCGTAATGCTCGTGCTGGGAAGCATCTTGATGGCGATCTCTCTCGGCTATGGTAGCGCTGCCTGGATCGAAACGATACGCACGGGCATAGCGCGTACGCCGGGCACCGTGATGCTCGCCTTCCTACCGTTCATCACGGGATTCCAGCTCCTCGTTAACGCGCTGATCTATGACGTGCAGTTCTCACCAAAAGTTCACAACGTGGCGGTCGAGGAACGCTTCGAACTCGCATCGCTCCCGCTTCGCGCGATGATGAGTTCTTGAGCGCGATGTCGCACGAGCTTTACCCGTCGATCAGCGTTGTCGTGCCCTCGCTAAACCAAGGTGAGTTTATCGGTGAGACGCTCGACTCCGTGCTCGCACAGAACGTTCCGAATCTCGAGATTATCGTCGTCGACGGCGGGTCCACCGATTCCACGCTCGACGTCCTCCGCAGCTATGGGGAGCGTATTTCGTGGTCCAGCGGACCCGATCGAGGTCAGAGCGACGCAATCAATAAGGGCCTACGAATGGCGAGCGGAGAGATCGTCTGTTACCTTAACTCCGATGACTTGTTCGAACCCGGAGCGCTCGCGCACGTCGCCGAGTTCTTTTCGACGCATCCGGAATCGGCGTGGGCGTTCGGCCGTTGCCGGATCGTCGATGGGAATGGAAATCCAGCTCGTTCGTTGGTCGAGCGATACAAAAGCGCTTGGGGTCGGCTCGGGCGCTCTCGTACTTCGCTCCTCGTGCTCAACTACGTACCGCAGCCCGCAACGTTTTGGCGTGCCTCAGCGATGGACCGCGTTGGCGGAATCGACGAAGCACTGTACTACGCAATGGATTACGATCTCTGGCTCCGCCTATCGAGCGTAAGCGAGCCTGGATTTATCGATCGCTATCTGGCGAGCTTTCGCGTCCACGATCGCTCGAAGAGCTTGACCGGGGCTCGGAAACAACTGAGCGAAGCTTGCGACGTCGCGCGGCGGCACGGTGCGAGAGCGCTCGTCCACCTGCATCGAGTACACGACTGGGCGACCCTCGCGACGTACGGCGCGCGATACGGGCAAGAAGTCGCAGCGGTCGGCTCCCGTTCGTAGGCCGGAGTAGATTTCTTGAATTCGCTCGATCTCAGAAACAAGAGCATCGTCGTCACCGGCGGTGCGGGCTTTCTCGGGAGCGCCGTGGTGGACGGGCTTCGCCGACGTGGTTGCTCTCGCATTAGCATCCCGCGAAAAACAGACTTCGACCTAACGCACGAATCGGCGATCGAACGCCTCTTCACGACGACTCGCCCCGACGTTCTCATTCATCTTGCAGCCGTCGTAGGCGGGATCGGCGCGAATCGCGAGAGTCCGGGCCAGTTCTTCTACGAGAACGCGATCATGGGCATCCAGCTCATCGAATACGCGCGGCGCTTCGGTGTCGAAAAGACGGTCGTCGCGGGCACGGTGTGCGCATATCCGAAGTTGACGGCCGTTCCTTTCAAAGAAGATGACTTATGGCTCGGTTACCCCGAGGAGACGAACGCGCCGTACGGTATCGCAAAGAAAGCATTGCTCGTTCAGTGCCAGGCGTATCGGCAACAATACGGTCTAAACGCGATTTACGTCTTACCGGTGAATCTTTACGGGCCCGGAGATAATTTCGACCCTGCGAGCTCGCACGTCATTCCGGCGCTCATACGCCGAGCGATCGAGGCACGCGAATCCGGTGCCTCGTCGCTCGAAGTCTGGGGCGATGGGAGTGCGACGCGTGAATTTCTGTTCGTTCGCGACGCCGCCGAGGCCGTTATTCTTGCGACGGAACGTTACGACGAGCCAGAGCCCGTGAATATCGGGAGCGGTACGGAGATATCGATCAAGCATCTTGCGGAGACCGTGTGTTCGTTGACCCGCTTCCAAGGCGAGCTTCGGTGGGACGTTTCAAAGCCGAATGGGCAGCCCCGCAGGATGCTCGATACCTCGCGAGCCGAGCGTTGCTTCGACTTTCGGGCATCCACGACGTTCGAGCGTGGGCTCGAGGAGACGGTCGCCTGGTACGAAGAGCGGCATCTTGCAAATCGAGCTCTGGTCGCCTCCCTCTAACCGGTCGCTAGTTCGAGGTCCTCGGCACGACGACGAAGGGTATCGTTTCGATCGGAAGATCGTGCGGGCCGCGGGCTTCGTTCGCGATGACCGCGACGACGTGTCTTCCGGGTCGTAAATCGGCCGTCGCGACGCCGAATCGGAACCCACCGCGAGCGAGGAGCTCGTCGTTAAAAACGATTGCGAGCGTTCGATCCGGTAAGCGTGTCCGGGCCCGGAGCAGTGCGCCGTCGTCGACGCGGAAGCGGACGTCGGCGGTAGGCAATTGGGTCGACGTATCGAGCGCAGCTCCCTTGAACGTAAGCTCGGCGCCTCTGCGGACGCGGATGTTGGTGACGTCGGTCGAGTAGAGCCCGTCGATGGAAACCCCCTCAATTTGTCCGAGCTCGAATGTCGGAGCCACGTAGCGATCTCGGTAGAAGTCGTCCTGCATCGCGAGGACGGCGGCCGGTGCGGCGATCGCCGCGTAGCCGAACCAGAACGTGCATACGATCGTTCTCGTTACGGCCGCCCGCGATCGCGAGACCGCCCCGGAAAATGCGCGAATCGAAACGATGACGATCGCGAGCAGAATTGGGTACCAGTAGCGGCCTTGAAGCGTTAGATATCCGCCGGTGAAAGCGTATACCGAGAAGAGCAAGCCGGAGAGGAGAAGGTACAGGTTCGTTGCCGGATCGTTGCCGACGAAGGCGATCGCACGTGCGAGACCGCGGCGCGAAGCAACGACGCGCAGACGGCGGAAGAGTCGAATCTGGTTCGAGCTCCAGGCCACGATCGTGAGCGACGTCAAAATGACGAGCAGCGTCGTTATCGCGTGCCGTGCATCCCCTGAAAACGCTGCGCCACTGCGAATTCCGTAATGAAACCAGAAGCTTTGGAATGTATCGCCGCCAAACGTCGCATCGGCGACGCTGCCGAACATGCTCGAAAGCGCTGCATGGATCGTTTCGCCAGCGTCCATTCGTGCGTAAGACATACCGCTTGGGGGAAGCCCGAGCGCGCCGATCGGCGAGGCATAGTGACCGCCTAGTGTCGCGATCAACGGGAGAACGACGCCGAACGTAAGCGCCCGCACGCGCGATCTTGGCCTCATTCGTGCGTATAAGCCCCGGAGCGCGATTGCGAAAGCGGCGATCGCCACGAGCGCGTAGTGGAGTTTTGTGAAACCGAGGCCACATTCCGATGCGCCGAACGCGACGAGCAGCGGCAACGAGTTTGGATTCTTACGAAGCGCGAGCGCGCAAGCGAAGCTCGCCGTCAGGAGAAGCGTCGTTTGGTTATCCGGTTGTATGTACGCGCCGATCCACGTCGACATTGGAAAGAACGCGACGCTCGCGAAAAGCATAAGACGAGAAGCGAGCGTGAGTCGCATCGAGCAAAGCACGATATACGCGAGGATCAGCGTTAACGAAAATATGGCGACGTTCAGAAGTCGACCCGCGAAGAATGCCGCGCTGAGAGAATGGCCGAAAGCCGTCCACCCGGCTCGCATCGCCAAACCGATTATATAATAGTACGGTGATGGATACAGCGCGAGAGCGTAAGGAATCGTCGCGCCACGCAGCGGAATCGTTCCCGATGGGCCCGGCGCCCCGCGATCGAGGTTCGCAAAATAGTGCGCCGTGCCGTACGCGGCCGGTACGACGGCGTGCGAATTGTATCGTAGCCGGCGGTAGTCGGTTGCGCGCGCGAGGTAGCGCGCTTGTCTCGTAACGACGTTGGCAACCCGTGCTTCGCCGACAAAAAACGGCCGGCCGGCATCAAAATATTCGAACGATGCGTCGGCGTGCGCGATCTCGTCCGGTTCTAGAAACATTGGGACACGTATCGCCCACACGCTGCTTAGCAAGGTCGCCGCGAGCACGATCATCGCAGCGAGTAGGAGTTCTAATCGTCGAGACGAGCGAGCGTGGCTTTGCATGCCGACGATATCGCCGCTCTTGGGCTCGTACGTCTTCGTCGGATTTGCGATAACCTCACTGCTTCGTTCGAACGTCGCGGTGGGATCGTTACGCGCGCCGGACATGCGAGCGTCCATGTCGTCGATCTTCGCTTCTACCCCCGTTTCTTAGCCAGTACGACGATAGCTGGCGCCAAGGCACCGACACGGATGATTCCCTATCTCGATTTGCGTCGAGCGCGCACCAAAATGGCGGGAGCGCTTCCACGCAACGCGTGCGTCGGCACATGAACGTATGGCCCCGCCGGTGGCAGAAGGCGGAATATTCCGCTCCAATCCTGGACGTCGAATGCATCGCTGATCAGATCGAGCCATGCTTGGCGCGAGAGGCGATGGCGGCGGGTCGGGATGTCGTTGAGCAGCCGCTGTGCCAAGCCGAACGGTCCGTCGTAGACCGGTACGACGGCGACGAATTCACCGTGCGGCGTCAAGAGGCTCGCGAGCCGCTCGAGCATCTTGCGCGGATCCGCGACCTGTTCGAGCACGTCGAACGCCGAAATCGCGTCGAAACGTCCGAGCGATTCTGGCGGTAACTCTGCTTGCACGAACCGCACGCCGTAAACGTAGCGGCGTGCCTCCTCGAGTGCGTACGTGCTGACATCGGTTCCGACGCGATCGAAGTATGCGGGCAGCCCGGCAAGAAGCCGCCCGAACGCGCATCCCACGTCCAGAACGCGGGGCCGATCGACGTTGCGAACCGCAGCTTCGATCGCCTGTGAGAAGAACTCGAGCTTGCGTGGCGGGCTCTCGCGGTCGTAATCGCGATATCCGGCCCCATAAAAATACGCTTCGTCGTAGTAGGCGAAATCGATATCCTGGGGCGGTGCCTTGGCGGCATAACCGCGAGGCTCGGATGCGATCAAGGGGCGCTCCAGAGGGCGGACCGGCGCAGAATGCCTGCGCCTCTACCTACTGTTTCGGCAATCCGCCCGAGCGCTTGATACTATGACCGACGGTCTACGTAGATGGCCTTCAGGAATGCGTAGTAGACGGTGTGACCCATCAGATCCGTCCACTGCGCGGGGCGCTCGATGACGCCGAGGACCCGGACCCGTTCGCCTACGTGAACCCCGGCTGTCGGCATATGGACGAAGAGGTCCATCGGCTCCGCTTCCGTTCCGCAGTCGGCGAGGACGAGACCCTTCTGCACCATGCTATCGATACCGCAGTCGTACGCGACGTGCGTTCCCGTGAAACGCACGAGGTCTCCCGTGACGACGTACGCGGTATTGTGCCGATCGACCGTTCGCAAGAAGGCGGCCTCGCGCACCGCGAGCGGGTGCTCCTGCGCGCCGGCCGGCGGCGCGCAGGATGCTGCCCACGTGAGTGCGAGGCAAAGGACGCTTGCCGCGCGTCGCGCGATCATAGCGTCGGGGTGTAGCGCGTCTGAAATCCTCCGAAGATGTCGGAGCCGAAATCAGCCGTGCCCGGGTAATCCGCGTAACCGAGGTGCGAGAGCCCGAAGTAGTCCTCGATGGAGCGGAGCGTCGAGTAGTGGTTGTACGCGGTTGCAGTCACGGTGCCGGGTTTGATGAACGGCGATACGAGGATGGTGCCCGTCTGACCGCCGCCGCTGTTACCGACGGTTCCGGTAATCGTGATTCCGAAGGCAGCCGCCGTGTCGGGAACGCCGGGGAGTTCGGTATTCGGGCCGCTCGGTTCGTTACAGCATGCGGTGCCATCGAACACGGTGTACGATCCGTCGAGCGACGACGGGCTCGGCGAGGACTCGTCGAACGTGATGATCAGTAGTCCGTCGCGTTGGAACGCGGGCGAATTGACGATCATCGGCACCCACTTCTTGAGGAAGTTATTCTCGTTCACGTACGTCGACGGGCTACCGGGCGTCTTACACGGTACGTCGTGGCCGTCGTTGCAGAGATTCGGCGTGACCCACACGTAGTTCGGCGTCGTCGCGATCGATGCGAGATCGTTCGGTAACGTAGAATCGTTGAGTGGGACGACGTGTTGCGCGCACGCTCCCGAATCGACGAGCGAATGAAAGTACCCGAACGGGTTGTGCCGCGCAGCGTATTGGTCCGTGACCGCTTCCGTTCCGCCCTTGTTGTAGTTCGGCGGAACCTGTGCCGTCGACGTATTATCCGGATAGCCGAGTCCTTTGATCGGCTGGCCGCACGTCGCTGCCTCGCGCGTGGGATCGTTGCCCATGTCTTCCATGTAGCCTTTCCACGTGTACCCGGCGCCGGCGAGTTGATCGGCGACGGTCAGCGTGCCGGACGGATAGAGGCATCCGATACCGGCGACTTGGCCGTACGCACCGACGCCGGTCGAAGCGATGTCGACGTAATTCGAGCCGAGTCCGCCCCCGAAATTGGTGCAGTCGTCTTGATTGGCCTTGGTCACGGCCTCGCCGCTCACGAGCGAGATGTAGTTGCCCAGGCTGAAGTGGCTCGTTCCGTAGTAGTTCTCGACGAGCGCACCCTGGGCGGCGACGTTCTTCGTGAGATACGGCACGGGCATTTGCGGCCCGAACGTATTGTCGTACGCCTGGTTTTCGAGAATGATCGTAAAGACGTGCTTGATGGGCGAAAGGACCGTCGGCTGTGGCGTGAGCTTCACCGCACCGCTGCTGCATCCGGTCAGCACAGCGAACAAAGTGGCGACAGCAAGAAGCCGCGAGCGTATGCTCCCGTTTTTGCGCAAATCGATTTCCTTACACGAAGAGAGTAGTTCTCGTGCGAGCTTATGAAACCGAGATTAAAGTTATCTTTTGCGCTGATTAAGAATGGTTATCGCGAGTCGACGTCTCTAGTCTCGCTTCTTTACGGAGACAACGATTGCGGGCGCGGAGTTCCGTAGCGCTTTCGTGGGTATGTGAACGAACTTGCCCGGGAAAAGATATCGGTAGATACCGCGCCATCCAACGATGTCGAAACGCTGCTCGGCGCGCGCAAGCCATGCGGCTCTACTCCACTTGTTCACGTGGGAGACGTCGAAATCGAGAGCCCGGACGAGCCATCCCAGCGGGCCGTCATAGACGGGCACGACGAACAGAAACGTTCCACCGGGCACGAGCATCTGGTCGATGCGTTCGAGCATGGGTTCGAGATCCGCGATGTGCTCGATCACGTCGAACGCGGTGATCAAGTCGAATTTCCCGAGCTCCCGCGGCGGCAACTCGCAACGTACGAACGTCGCACCGGGGACTTCGGATCTTGCGACGCTTAGGGCATATTCGCTCGAGTCCACGCCGTAGCGATGCCAGTTCTCCGGTAGGTCGCGCAGCATGCGGCCGAAGGCACATCCTACGTCAAGAATCCGCGGCTCCTTCCGCGCACCCACGGCAGCGCGCATCAACCGTCCGTAGTACGCGATCTTCGGTGGCGGATTCTGGAGATTGTAGTCGCGGTATGCTGCACCAAAATAGTACTCTCGGGCGTTCCCGAGGGAGGCCGTATCGGTCGTCCATCGCTCCGAGGTCTCGTCGGTGAACGCTACTGACATCAAGGATCCGTTCTTGGGTCTGGCGGGCTGCAAAGCGATTCTAAAGCTCTTCTTTAGAGCTTCGGCTTTGGGGGCGGTCCATATGAGTCTGTTGTAGGGCCATCCTTTAGCGGGCGATGGGCATGGCCGGGAGGCTCCGCCAGCTCCAGACGCGGATGTCGGAACCAGTCTTGGCGCTGGAGCACGTTCATGAACGGCGTCGCGTTCGAGAAGTGAAAGCACCCGTCGTAGACGGGGCGGTTGTGACGAGCTCGTCGCACTAGGCGACGCGGCGACCGCCTACATCTTGTAGCTGTGTAGCCCCGAGATCCAGATGTTCACGCCGAGATAGCAGAACATGATCGAGATGAAGCCGAGCACCGACATCCAGGCGGAACGGAGCCCGCGCCACGAGTTGCGCGTGTGCAGGTGCATGTAGAGCGCGTAGACCGTCCACGACACGAGTGCCGCCGTTTCTTTCGGATCCCACTGCCAATAGGCGCCCCACGCTTCCTTCGCCCACCACGCGCCCGTGATGATGCCGACGGTGAGCAGCGGGAGGCCGACGGAGACCACGCGGTACGTCATGATGTCGAGCTTGGCGAGCGACGGGAGCGTCGAGAGCCACAGCGCGAGCGAGTCGCCCGCTTCGGCACGCGCCGCGAGCGCCGGTGAATCGCCACCGATCGAGATGCGGCGTGGCGCAGGCGCTTCGGTGTAAGCCTGCATCTTCAGCGCGCCGCCGCCGATGTTTCCGGCCGCGGCCGGCATTGCCGAGAACGTGAGGCTCCGGCGCTCGAGCGTCTTCTCACCGTAGTATTTGATCAGGTAGAGAATCGACATCACGGCCGCGACCATGAACGCCGCGTACGACGAAACGACGAGCGGCACGTGGATTTTGATCCAGTACGATTGCAACGCGGGCACGGCGGGCAAGTAGCCTTCGTTCCACGTCAACGCGTACGCGAGAAAACTTGCGGAGAGCGCTTCGACGAACCCACCGATGAACCACAGATCGTACTTGATCGCGAACACGATGAAGATCAGCACGCTCATCGCCGCAAAGAGCGAGAGCGAGCCGTAGAGATTCGTGAGCGGCCAGATGTGGCTCGTCTGATAGCGGTAGACGAGTTCGACGAACTGCATGCCGCAGCCGATGAAGGCGAATGGAATTCCGATCAGCTTGGGGAGCCGGTCGCGCGACAAGAAGTAGGTGAAGAGCGCGAGCGTGCTCATGATGTACGCGGAGATCGCGATGACGATGAGGAGCTGGTCGGTGTTCATGTCGGTTCCCTCGGTCGAGGCGCGTCAGGCGGCTACCGCCCGCGCCTCCGGCGCACTTCGCCGTACACCGCCGGCCGGGCCTTGCCAGCCGAAAAAGGCGAGGATTGCCGCCACGATTTGGACGCCGACGATGATGCCCACGGTCGGCGGCCAGCCGAAGTGCGTCCAGGTCCAAACGGGCAGAATCGCCCCGAGGCCGCCACCGCCGTAGTAGGTCACGAGATAGAGCGAAGCGGCCGTGCTGCGGCTCGCGCCGGCGATCCGGCCGATGTAGTTCTGCGAGGCGGCTTGGGCGATGAACACGCCCGTCGCCGTCAAGCCGAGCCCGATCACGATCGCGGCAAGCGAATGAACGAGCGTCGCGAGCATACCCGCTGCGGACGCGGCGATCGCGAAGAGCACGGTTGCTCGGTTCCCGTAGCGATCCATCAAGCGCCCGGAGAGCGGCGTCGCGACCACCCCGAAAAGATAGACGCAGTAGACGTTCCCGATCTCAGCCGTTCCGAGCTCGAACGGCGGTCCGGCGAGGTAAAACGTGCCGAACGTGAAGGCGGCGACGAGTGCGAACAGGATGCACGCGCCGAGCGCATACGTCGCGAGCATATGGGAATCAGTTAGGAACCCACGCATTGCGGAGAGGGCGCCACGCGCCGATGCGCGGCGCACGAAGCGCTTCGACGACGGAAGCAACGCGAGCACGATAACGCCGCCCACGATGTTGAGCGCGCCGAGCGCGAGGAACGCGGTCTGCCACGTGCCGTGCGCTGCAACGATCGCGGTCACGTAGCGCCCGGCCCAACCGCCGAGCACGTTGCCGCCGATGTACGCGCCGACGCCGCTCCCGGCGACCTCCGGCGGATACTCCTCGGCGATATAGGCGAGCGTGGTCGCGAAGATGCCCGGCATCGCGAGGCCTTGGGCGAAACGCCACGCGAGCAGCTCGCCGATCGAGCGAGAGTGCGCGGCGCCTAACGTCAAGAAGGCGAGGACGAAGATCGTGGTGACGATGACGCGCTTCCGACCGATGGCATCGGCAAAAGGCCCGACGAACGGCGCCGCGATCGCGACCGCGAATGTGAGCGCCGAGATCGTTGCCGCTACGGTCGCTTCGCTCGCGCCCAGGGCCACGCGCAATTGCGGGAGCAACGGTTGCGTCGCGTACATGTCGAGGAATGCCGTGGCGCCGGCGGCGGCAACGGCGAACGATTGCGCGCGCATCGTTAGGCCGGCGTCACGACGTCAGGCGAGCGAGGGCGTTGCGGCGCGAGGAACCTTCGGCGCTTCTTCATCGACGCGTTCGAGATCGAGCACGAGCGCCTCGAACTGTTCTTCGTAAATTTCGTAGCCCTTGACCGTCGTCGCGGCGACGGCGACGTTCCACGCGTACCCTTCGCCATCGACGCGCACGTAGAGTCGAGCGGGCAAGAAATAGAACGACGTGCAGAGCCCGGCGAGCAGGACGAACGCGCCGATACCCACGAGCGGAATTCCGGGATCGTGGCGATATTGAATGCCGCTGTAGAGAACGTAGCGGCCGACATCCACGCGATAGCCGTTGCCGAGATCGATGCCGCGTTCGAGCGGCACGAGCACGCTGCCGATGTTCTGATTGCCATCGAACACGTTGAGGAGCACGCCCGGATTGTTCGGCCGTGGGTCCGCGCCGATCGTATTGCCCGCGCCGATCGTGCCGACGAACTTCGCGTACTGAATCGCGCGCTCGCTCTCGCCGAGTTGGAATCCCTCTCCCTCTTTGAGCGGCCCGTTCGGCGCGTTCGGAAGCGACCGTCCGTCTTTCGTGACGGTGAACGGGATCGCGAAACCGTACGACGCCTGATAGTAATCGGTGCCGTCGACTTCGAGCGGATGGTTGACGCGAATCTGCTCGATCTTCTTGTGGCCGGCCTTATCGGTGACCGTAACGTCGGAGACGTAGTCGATCGGCTGGTACACGATCCCGCTGCGCGTTTGGATCGGATCGATCCGATACCGGAAGCGATTGAGTTCGAACGTC
>Ga0116228_10001500_pt1 | contig 19436 bp, 17 predicted proteins | sample S1TSphfallax_2_FD_89694 | JGI IMG/M metagenome (GOLD analysis project Ga0116228, IMG submission 89694) | Host-associated microbial communities from peat moss isolated from Minnesota, USA - S1T2_Fc - Sphagnum fallax MG | ecosystem: Host-associated > Plants > Peat moss > Unclassified | place... | reverse complement strand
GTGGGAATTCCAAATCCATTTCTTGGTGTTTGGATGTTAAGGGTAGATCAATTGTTGTTGCAGCTTCTGATGCTTCCACAATTGGTTTCCGTTTGTTGCACCCAATTTCGATCTTCTATTACAAAGGCGACAAGCAATCTTATGTGCAAATCATGCAGAATCACTTCCCCCAAACATGCAAATTATTTCAACAAGTATAAGAAAAAGCCAAGCTCCGTGTGGAGTAATGGTGCGCACCAAAGGTAGGAAATGTAAGATGTGATGCCTTGTTTGGAATTTTGGATTTTTCACAAGGGGAAAACCCAGGACCTTATAGATGTAGGACCGCTCCCTCTCCTAGGGAGTAGGTGTAGGTTATCAGGAACCTAAACATTTGTAGATCACAAGGCATAGGAGGGGAACATTCACAAAATGTGAGGCTATACTTGGCTACCTCCTTGTCCTATGTCCTTTATTTTGGGAATGCCCTCACCCTAGGGCCATATCCTGCATAGAAGGATTTAGTGTCAAATCACATAGAGGGTAGATTATTAATGATTAGAAGTACAATTGCACATGCATATAAATAATGGTTATGTGCATTTGCAATACATCTTCATGATTGATCAACAAAACTTCCAATGTTAATGACATTCTAAATTTCATCATTGACAGTCAATTTATTCATCCCTGTAGTATTTGCAGGTTGTTCAACTATGAGGAGGAAGGCTTTCATAACATGCTTTTCAAAACTCTTGTCACACCTTTCAAAAGTGTTGTTATTGTTTCTTTGCAAAATGTGTACGAATCCCTCATTGAAAATTTCAACAGTCTTTCCAGTTCATCTGTCCCTAATTTTACTTGTTGAATTCAGTTGTGAGAACAGTATTCTGGGGCACACAGCAGTAAAACCTCATTCAAGTTTCTTTGTATCCTCATTGTAGTCACACATGCTAAATAAAAGTACATTCATGAAGATTATCACAACTCACATAATGTGTCCAATGACACAATCTTTTCATTTTTTCATAAGAGAAGATGGATTTGTTTCATCTAATTGCAAGCCAACATGCTCATTTGAATGCAAAAACAAATTGTGGCAACCAACCCTCCAATGTTCAATGCTGGCAATCAATTCACGACCAAAAATTAAACAACCATTGTTGTGTCCTATTATGTTCACTATTGCACATGCATGGAACTTTAGCTATCCAGATTATTCAATATTGTCATACCCATGTCTTGCAATCATGTGCAATGGCATTTCTAGAAATGTACTTGCCACCCAGCAGAGATTTCGCCCTTCATCCTAAGCATTTGATGGTTAACTGCGCTTTCAAATGCAAGATTTTACCCCTTACCCTGCGGGTCAACTGCTCTTTCAAATGCAAGATTTTGCCCCTTACCCTGAGGGTCAACTGCTCTTTCAAATGCATGTGACCAGCACATAGAACATTCTGAGGTCTAGCCAATAATCTACAATGTTCTTATCATTGCTCCAAACCTGTTATATTCATTAAAACCAACCCACACCCAAGGAAGGAAGGAAGTATTATTCTTTCTTTCAAGCTCACTGTACATGTCCATGGTGAGATCAAAGGAGTTCTCATCAAATGCCTTAACCTCCAGATGTGGCTATGGCCAAGTCTACAGGCATAACTTTTTTCCCTCACACCCTACAGTAGTCAATAGAGATCTCTGGGGCATCTTTTGATGTGTTGTTCTTGTTCTTGAACCTGGCTAACAAGTAGTCCTTGTATACAAAAGGTTTGAAGGCTGGAGGATGGTCCTCATTAATGAACTCCACCAAAGGTTCTATGACAAAGTCATGTCCTGGTCCCAACAACAACGGGATTGAGAACCGAGGTTTTGTTGGTGAATTCACCACCCGATGTGTGACACTCTTATACTTATCATTGCTCCAAACCTGTCATATTCATTGAAACCAACCGAAACCCAATTTCAGGGATTATCTATTCATCCACACTTTATGTTGTAGATATCATGTCAAATGAACTCAATAACCTTCAATGAGATTGACAAGAAGTTATCAGCATGAATACTAAGAATTACAAACATATTGGTAAATTGGTTTGACATTTGGAGGCAAAGATTGATGGTTGATCAGCAATATGGTGGACATTGGTAAAATGGCAAAGGAACATTTAGCAACCTCAAAAGAGATGAACTATTTTTGAAGTAAAGCACTTGAGTGCAAACCTGCAACACATCACCAACATTGATGATGATGGCCCCTTTCACAGGGGTGACAGGGAGCCATTTCTCTCCTCTCCAAATTTGAAGACCTGGCATTTGGTTGTCAATGGCTAAGATGGTGAGGATGTTACCATCAGTGTGCTTGGTGGACCCAACAGCATTTGGGTTATCCGGCGTTGCAGGGTAATAGAGAAAGTAGAACATGTCACTCCGTGGCTTGGCATTTGCAAGGGCAGGAAGATGCTCATTGGGTAACCCCAAACTCTCAGAAACAAGTCCAAGCATGTGTAGCCCAGTTTTGGTTGCTGCATTCACTATCTCACTTCCAACATCTCTACAAAACATTACAGGAAAAGAAATTTGAAATTAGTTAGATACTTCCTTAGCATTGCACCAAAAGGAGACTACTGAATATGCCTTGCTGATAAGTGTACTTGAGCAACTATCTCTTTGCCCTGGATACTAGCACATTGTTCACAAATGGATGGTTTCCAAAGTTGCCCAAAGCAGTGGTTTCCCAAATCTTCCTGCAAGACTTGGGACTCCAGAGGCCACACAATTTCGATGACTGGTTGATTATAGCAACCTCAATTACACTAGCTAAGAACTTGATGATTGTGCACAAAAGATGTCAAGAAGTGAAGAAATAGATTTGTGGAGGCAAACCACTAGCAAATTAGCAACAGTTCTAATGAGGAAATTTTTTGGGTTATGACAAAGTACATTTCAGCTAACTTTTGTATGCATTTTGTTGTCTCTTTTCTATGTTTGTAAAGATTCACAACCTGAAATTGGCTGGTTTCTCTGGCCATAAGTTGAATCTAGCACCAAAACTTGTTTCAGAGTAGATAAACATCATCTCTTTTGCATCCGGTACTCCCTTGGAAATCATGTCATTCATAAAGCCTGCGGGTATTGGCAGACTCCCTTTTGGATGCTTGCATTTCAGCTTCTCCTCCAATGGCAAGTTGAAAAATTCATGGCTGTTTGCAAAGCCTTTGTTCAAAAGGTCCAGGGGCATTCCATGGTTCAAGACTTGGAAAAAACCCCACTCCTCACATGCATCTCCAATCTGCTTGATCACCTTCTGGCGGTCCTCAATTGAGCCTGACTCCAGCAAAGCCATGTCAATCAAAGGGATGGATTCTTCATGGTTATCCTCCACTTTTGATGTGGAACCATTTGATGAAAGCAATTGCAAATCGTTGGCTACCATTTTTTTGGCAAGTGAACAAACATGAACTGCATATGAAGCAACACAACATCAGCCACACTGTTAAGAGATTGTTCACTGGAGAAGGGCTTGCTTAATCTCCAGCTCATTGTAGGCAAGATTATGTCCCTTGACACTTGACCACTTCTTTGTGGCACACAACAGCAATGGTAAGGAGATACCATCCCAGAGCCTAAAGCTTCCCACTTCGATTCACCAGACATGATGTCAGGAACTGTCTGGTGAAGATCCTGAGACAACAAAACCAGGAAGCCATTTCCAAGGATCTGTATAATGGTGCTGAAATCAGCATCGCAGGCAAGAGAAAAACTTCAAAGAAACTTGGTTGCAACTGGTAGCTCAGAGTGTGCAGAAGGAAACTCTGGAAGTTTCAAAATTTGTCATGCAGAAGAAAAATGCCTCACAGAGACCTGGAGATTTACAGGAGAACTGCAGCGTTGGTCATGAACCTCCTCAATCAAATGAAATGTGAACTTTCATCGCTGTACATGGGTGGCAGGGACAATGCCACAGAGTGCAATCAGGTCCTGACTCTGGAGTTGGTAGATGGACGTGCAGAAGGACATACTCAAGGGCTTGGGCTTACCGGTTTTGCACATTCAAAGAAGACAGGCAAAAACTCAGCCATGATTGAATCAGCTGGCAGTCATGAGAAGAGCTAACAGAAAATGTCAATCTTACAAGCTCCAGTCATGTGAGGTCAATATCTATTTTACATCATCAAATTTTCTACATCTGAAAAACAAGCAAACACATGCCAGGGGAAGAAGAAATTTGCAAAATGAAGGCCTCGGAAGGCCAGAGAGATGGTACCTGTGTTGCTGATGTACTCAAGCTGGAGCCTGGGGGATGATGATGAATCAAGATTCAAACTCAGCTAGCACACGCCAGCTATGAAAGCAATATGAGCATTGGGAATGTGGATGCCCATTTAACCTCTTTCAATTTTGGCCAAGGGTAGACTTTTTCTTACAAGACCTTTGATGGCAAATCCCAGACTTGCAGCAAAAAAATGCTTCTAGCTGCCTAGAATTAGAAAGAGTGACAATTATAAGTCTTAGATTCCACTTTTCTTGCTCTTGTCCTCCTCAAAAATCTCAGGAGGGAGATGATTACCGCATTGCATGTGCAAATGGAGTCAAAGAATAGAAAATTCTCAACTTCTCATATGCACCCAAAGGCTTTTGACTTACCAACAGTTACAGTAGCAAAGGAGGCAATGGCAATATCCAGGTGTATTGGAAAATAGAACAGAGATATCCTTATATGCACTGGAAGCATTTTGTTATCCAAGCATGAAGTAGGATTCCTATGGAACCCCCCTATGAAACCTTGGATTTTCTTGGTAGAGAATAAAATATTCCTGGGTGGAAAATCTGCTTCTATGAACAGTGCCATTTCTTATTACATTTGCGGATTTTGGAACTTCGGATGCCAAAGTCTTCCTGCAATTGGAAAATCGATCCACTCCACAAATAGCTCGTCTGGATGCTGCTCCTCCTCCTATTCTTCTTCACTCCATCTGTCTATTATATTTCTGTCATGGACTCCATGTAAATAAAACACATCTCATGAGGAAGATGCAACACCCACCATTGGACAGTAGGCTACAAGTGGCTTCATTTCTTGATTCTTTTTTTTTGTTTTCTTTTTCTTTTTCTTTTTTGGATACAATTGGACCACCTCCATCGTTTTTTGGATACAATTCTGTGGAGTGCAGGTATTTTTGTGTTCGAGAACAAACAAACAACAAAGGATCCGCGAAGAAGAGGAATATCTGCAACCTGAGAATAGAAAGCAGCAAAGGTAGGTAGCCTCCACAAATTCAACGACGCAATTCTCTCCTTTGTCAGACTGATCAAAACGACAGAAAAGGGACTTCTCGATTCCTCCTCATCAGAACCGCCACTTATAATCTGAAGCAACAATCAAAGAAAAGTGGGCGAGAATAGCATTTGATACTTACAACAGCAACACTACTAATCACGAACGCTTCGATTTTAGACTCCTTTTTGGCGTTTTGTGATAAAATCCTTTCACATTTTAAATCCTCACCAAAGTATCAAAGTCTCAACGTTTGACATGTAGCCAAACTTAGTTTCCGTGACTGCTGACAACCTCCTCTTCGATCGCCATACGCACAGTACATTATTGAAGCTTTAAAAGGAAACCCAGTTGGAGCTCATCACAAACTCACTAACTCAGGCATCCGTTTTGATTTTCTTCTTTTCCATCACACATTTAAATCCATTTTGAAGTATTTTTTTGTTTTAATGCGCTTCCAATCAGCCTTTTTCTTCTGTGCGAAGTTTGTTCACAAAAAGAAATTTGTTGTATATTCCCTTGTTTTTGGGGGAAATTTTGCCAAATTCCTCATAAGAACTCAATAATCCAAAAGAAAGATTGTCACATTTCGCCTCGGATTTTAGTTTGGGGCCACTTTTTAATAGTTTTTCAATATTTCTTCCCTTATTCTAGCCTTGCTAATTCCTCTTGGGATGCTTGCAATTCATGCAATATCAGAAAATTTTAAGAAAATCAGTTCCTGCAATTGTGTCTCTTATTAAGAAAAAAAAGCATTGCTTCCAATAATTGCTTCTGTTACATTTTTGGTCACACATTTAAATCCCATTTCTAATTATTTTTATTTTGCTGGGCTTACAATGGATGGTGCAATGGTGAATGTCAATTCAAGTGTTAAAGTTACACATCAAAATTCATATTTAACTATTTCTGTTTTACCTGCCTTCAGACATTTACTTTACACTAAGGTCAGTTTTGTCATTAATTAATCCTTAAAATAGTGAAATGATTCTTTTATGAAAATATGCAGTTGAGGTGTTGAAACCATTATAAGTATTGCAGGCTATATCTGAATAGCTTCACTCCTCATATGAAGACAAAATAGCATATAATTCAAATATAATACATTCAAATTTACAAAGAATAATTAACTTTTTTCTTTGGATTTTTCAATGTGGAAGCTGACCCTAGGCTACCGTATTTGTCAACATAGTTATGCAAATCTACAGAAATTGACACAAGCTCCCGTCTTAGAATACCTCTGATGGCTGAAGCCTTGCTTGTAGTAGTCTCATGAACACATTGCAAAGGGCCACTATTAGGAGACTATTACCACCCTTTCCTTTTCTTGGCAAATTTTGCAGCTTGACAACAAAAGAAAATCCAGTCCAGTACGACTCAGACAAAGGAGTTTTGTGGAACAAAAATGCACCAAAGTTGTCAGACTTTGAGGGGGAAAAATTTACTGAGATTGTCCTACTTAGACAATAGGTTCTAGCAGGTCAGCAAAATATAGCACAATTCTTAAATTTTCCTACTTCCCTTTCTCAGTTCTAGCCCGTTCTGGCTGGTTCCTCTAGTGAATGGTAGCCAATGTTTCCACATAACAAAATTGGGTGGGGGGGAGGGAAATATTTAGCTCAATTTGTGCAGATTGACACCATATTGACACCCCAGGATGACCGCATTACCAGAATATGGGTCTGGCACTTGGCTATTAAAGTGCATTTATAATGTGGGTCCCCTGCTTGACTACCATAGCTTAAGACCCATATTTTGATAATGCCCTCATTCAAGGGTGTTACTCCACATAAAGAAACTGTAGAAATTTTTCTTTTTATTCTTACAGTCATAATGCAACAAGAAAGAACAAGAATTAAAGGTAGATTTTCATATTGAAAATTGAAAATGACAGAATTTTGCAATGCAACCAAGACTGACATATTGTTGGATTGCAAATGAAAACAACAATTACTTGCAAATACAGAATAATAGTGACATTTGTTTTAGAACATGAGAAGGAAGGGAGGCCATGATTTGCACCCACAATTCTACAACAACAAAATTTTAGATGGATTTGTAGCAAACAAAAAAATGGTAGCCTCCTCTGAAATGATGCATACCAACATGGCATCTACAAAAAGAGAGAAAGCAAGACATACAACAACAAGATTCTTTTAAGAGAGAATGACTAAATGAATTATATTAAGAAGGTTTATAGGGAAGACTTGAATAGTCATGTCCTTACAAACTTAATTAAGAATGTTGAACCCTAATGCATTATAACTTAAACTAAGAATTATTGAAACTATGTGCCAACACTCCCTTTTCAACAAATCTATGGAGTTGAAATCAATTATCAATGATCACACCCCCTTTGACTGTAGAGGTGTTAAAATAAGCCCTAGCTTGAAAACAAAGTCCATGTTTGGGCTTAGGCAAAGATTTTGTAAGAATATTAGTCCACATGGTTTCAATTGATGTGAAATGAAGTTCCAATTCTTGGAGATCAATTTTTTCTTGTAAGAAGTGAAATCATAACTCAATGTGTTTCGATCAATCTTGAAAACAAGCATTTTGAATGGATTTTATGCAAGATTGATTATCACAATGAAAACATGTTGGACCATCTTGAGGAAAATTCAGGTCCCTGAGTAATTGCCGCAATCATAAGGCTTCCTTGGTAGTAGTGATAATAATAATAATTTCAAACTCAATAAAAGATAGAACCATAGGAGGTTGCTTACAACTTTGCCATGAATTGGAATCACCACCAATAAGGAATACATAATTAGAAACAAATCATCAAGAATTAAGGTCACCCACACAATCTACATTTGTCCAACCTTGAAAAAACAAAGGCTAAGATGTGATGGACAATGCAAAATATCGAATGCTCATATGTTGTGTTGTTTGGATATAGTGCAAAAGGCATTTTACAACAAACCAATGCACTAAATAGAAATTGGATAGAATTTGAACTAAATGATTGACCATAAAAATAATGTCAAGCTTAATATAAGTAGTAAAATACATAAAGCAACCAAATGGCATTAGCATAAGGCACTAAAGCCATTGTTCCTTGTTCTTCATAGGTAGCAGGCATCATGTCCTTGGTATAATGAATGTTTGCATGAAAAGGAGTGGCAATGGGTTTGTCAGTCTCCACTTGGAACTTATGCAAAATATCATAAATGTGTATTTTTCGAAAAGCAAAAAGATTTTGCAAACTCAATCACATTTGATTTTAATACCCAAACAATATTCAATGTTGCCATTATTCGTCCACTGAAAGCAAAAACCCCTATAAAAATTACCTCGCCCCAAAAATAATGGGGCAACTTTGTTGATTGGAACATACTTTGAATAAACTCCATTCAAGCACATTTTTTCTGTTCAACAATCCCATTTTGTTGGGGTGAATATGGAGTGGAAAATTGATGTTGAATGCCATGTTCATCACAAAATTGTTCAATTATAAGTATTTGTATTCACCACCATTATTTGAATGAATTTTTTTTAGTTTTCTTCCAATTTGCATCTCAACAAATGTTTTATAAATTTGAAATTTTGTGAACCTTGCACGAGATAAACCTTTGTAAACCAAGAAAAATCATCAATAAAAATAACAAAGTAATAAACCCCACCAAGTGAAGAAATTTGGATGTGACCACCACCATAAAACAATGTAGTTTTTTAAAAGGCCAACTTGACCAAAATGTCCACATTGACCCAAGGATATGTCCATTTTGAATAAAGGTTTGGCACATGAAAGAAACATGTTACATTTGACTCAAGTGACATTTTTTACTAAGTTTCAAGCCGAAGATCTAGTCAAAATAGACAAATGTCCATTAAAATGGCCATGGCTTAATCAAATTGGCCATATTGAATGGATAGGGTTTAGTCAAATTGACCATCCTTATTTGACCCTTAGTCAAATTGACCATTATGATTGACACTTAATCAAATGAACCATATTCATTTGATGACTTAGCCTACTTGGTAAACCTAAGCTACCTACCTAACCTAACAGTTAGGTTTGGATTAAACTACATGTTTGGCTTAGCATAATTAATAAGCTAGTAGATTATTTGTTTAATAATAATTTAACAAACAGCCTAACTAAATAGCCTAGCCTAAACCTATTTAATAGGTTAACTAGGATGTAACCTATGATTATTAAATAGCCTATAACTAGGTAGTGTAAGTCTTCTAGGTCAATATCATAGGTGACCTAGGCTTATTAAGTAGATCTATTAGCCATGTAGGTAACCTATTAACCTAAGCTTACTAAGTAAATATCACAAGCCATTTAGGCCTAGTAGGTAAATAGCCTATCCTACGAGCTAGGTAAGTAACTTAAGCCACCTAGGCCTACTAGATATAAGGTAGCTTAACCTAAACTATCAAAGTCTACTTGATAGTTACATACATAGCATAGGCCATTTAGGCTTACAAGGTAAGTAGCTTAACCCAAGCCACTTAAGCCTATTAAGTATGTATGTAACCTAGTTTAAACCACCTAAGCCTATATGTTAGGTAGGTATATAGCCTAACCTAAGCTATTTAGGCAAGTACATAGCTTAACCTAGGCTACTTAGGCCTATTAAATAGGTACATAACTTAACTTAAATAACTTAAGTTAACCTAACCTAGGCTTACTAGGTAGGTACATAACCTAACCTAAGCTACCTAAGTAGGTACATAGCTTAAGGTAACCTAAGTTAACCTAACCTAAGCTACTTAAATAAGTACATAGCTTAAAGTAGCCTAAATTAACTTAACCTAGGCCCACGAAGTAGGTACACAACCTAACCTAAGTAGGTACATCCTTAGGTAGCCTAGGTTAATTTAACCTAGGCCTATTAGGTAGGTACATAACTTAACTTAGGCTACCTAGGCCATTTAAACTTATTAGGTAAGTATGTTAATAACCTAAGCTAGGCCACTAACCTATTAAGTAGGTAGTTTTGTCTAATATTAAGTAGGTAACTTAACCCCATACCTATTTAATAAATTAAGCTACCTACCTAATATGCCTAGGCTACATTTATTAATTATAAGCTAACCAACATAGTCTATTAAATAACATAGGCGTAAATAGGTATAAGCATAGACTTAATAAGTACCTATAAGGCTTAATAGACTATAACCTACATGTTATCTAAATACATGCATTTATTAATAGGTACCTCCTACGTGCTTAGGTTAACCTACCTATTTATGTAAATAGTGTAAAAAAATTCAAATTCATTTAGTGCAATATGTTGAAAAAAAATTCGTAGAAGTTGATTACAATATGTTAATCCAAAATCATGTTTATTACAATATGTTGTCCAAAAAAATCACCTTATGGGGTGGTGTTATAATGGTTAAAGACTTAATTCCTCAATGTGGAAGTGAGGAGTTCAAATCCCCACATTTGCAACCTAGGCTTACCTTGATTATTTAGGTGACCTAATTAGGTAGCCTAGATTGCAAAGCCTACTAAACCACCTGACTTAAGTTATTTGGCCTAGCTTAAGGGGCTTGGCTACCTAGATGGACATAAAGTTGGTAGGTAAATAAATAAATTCTTTTTGGCATTAATTATTAATTTTATTAATTAGGTAGGTAGGTCGGTAGGTTAGGGTAGGGTAGGGTAAGGTAAGTAGGTTAATTAATATTTTCATATTAATTTTAAATACTATATATTTCTGGTTGCTACCCAAATTATATTATTATCATGGTGGTTCAGTCAAAAAAACCTAGTAAAAAAAACCATTTCAAAAAGACCAACCAAAAAGACCTAGTCAAAATGGTTGGGTCCAAATCAACTAGACCAAAATGACACTTTGGTCAAGTTGGACATTGGGGCAAAAATACCATATGGGAGGTTTTTTTGACCAAAACTTCCCAATTAAAAAAGTCAGGATTTCTTGTAGTGCACAAACACCACTATGGACTAAATCTAAAAGTGATGAAGCTTGTGTAAAACTATATTTCGAAAATTTTGGCATTGAACATTTTCCCAAAATACACCTTATACAAAGATTTGAAATAAAAAAATTAATGGAATGAAGACCCAAAACAAGAAGTTGATTTTGCATTTTATGGAAAGATTAAAAATTTATGTGACCAAGTCCATGGTGCCACTTTATGGTTTCAAGATTTATTGATTAGAAAATGGCCAAAAAAAATAGTCAATTGATTGCATACTCACATCACCTACTCCAATAGGAAAAAGTTTTCCAACTTAAAGACATTCAATGATAGTTTTTTTCATTATGGATGTCAATTGTTGTAATTTTATAATTTTCTTTTGCAAATAACATAATATTCACATCCCCTTTATTTATTATTTGATTAACAAAGATTAGATTTTTTATTAAACTAGGAATATAGAGAAAATTATCAATAAAAATTGCTTTCCTTGTGTTTAAATGTATGGAAATGGATCCAATCTAAAAAGAGTATTGTTTTCCATCATCTAGTACAAAGATGGTTTAAGGTTGTACCAATTTTTAAAAATTAATATAAAAATCTTTTTGAAAAGTCATATGTTGTGTGGCTTCATAATCAATGAACTCGGTAGCATACAAATTCAAATGTGAAGCAAAAGTAACTTAACGAAACAACTTGTGTTTCTTTATTGTTTGAAGTTGCATTAGCTTACAAATTTGGATATTTATGTGCAAATGCACGGAACGTGGTTTACATAGTTTAGCATATGGATATTATGTTCTTTCTTTACAATTTGGAACAGTTATGTGATGATTTGCCACAATAATGACATTATTTTGTGAATTGTTTGTTGATTTTGATTGTTTAGAAGATGATTTTTGGTATGTTGATTGTGAATGCAATGATTTTTGTTTAGATTTTTTTTTGTCAAAAAGTTTACCTTGTAAACAATGTTATTGGTTTTTCATTTCCAAATTTTGATTTTAATGTTAATTCTTGTTCCATGTTTACCATTTTTAATCATAGATTAGATTCGGTATGTCTTGTTGAATGAAACAAAACCATGCCATGAAAAAAGAAAACATGAAAAATGCAATGAAACTTGTTGTTTAGTAAATTTTAATCTCATTTTAAAAGCTTTTTCAATAGTGTTTTGCCACTTTCCAAGAAACTCATTCACTAATTTTGATTTTGTTAATGTGAAATGAGTTTTTTTTTTTGTAAAAATAAACTTGTGATGTAGAATTAAAAAGTTCATAAAACATTTCAAAACATGTTATCCCAAAGTTCTTTGGATTTTTAAAAATATTTCAACCAAAGTAAAATAAATTTCACAATGAAAAATGATGTTAACATTTGTTTTGGAATCTTTTGATATCCAATCTGTTAATGTAATAGGATCAAATGGGCAAAGATTAAGTAGGCTTCCATCAACGACTCCCCCATTATTCTAATGAAATGAAAAACATTTCAATCTTGATACTCATAATTTGTGCCAAACAACTTATCTATTTGATAAGTTTAAATGGAAAAAAATCATGGTGTTTTTTTATTGTTGGACAAAATTTACCAATAATTTCACCTCCTAGGAAATAATAAGAACCAAAAAAAAAATTTGAATAAAAAATAATTGGCATGATTTAAAAAATTCAAACCTCTATCAAACCTACTATAATACCATGAGAGAAAGCAAAACATACAACAAGAGGATTTTCTTAAAGGAAACTGAATAATTGAATTACATAGAAAAAGGTTTTTTAAGGAAGACCTAAATATTTAGGTCCTTACAAACTGAATTAACAATTTCTATTGATTTAACTAATGAATCATAACTTAAATTAAGAGTTGCCAACAATATGTGCCAACACAAAAATACAAGTTGTCACACCAACATTCTTCTACCATCATAGGGGACTAATTTTTTAAGTATGCAAATTTTATAATTATTGCACTATCATTCCTTTAATAACACATGGATTACTTCCCAAAACAAGGAGAATCAATATGTACCATCCATTATTTCCTTCAAAAAATCAATGTGGTAAACAAAATTACTATTACATAAGTAAACTTCACCAAGAGCTTGACATCAACACCTTTTATGGGCCTTTCTTTCCTTCTTGTTGATTCCTTATCAATGTTATTACAATGGTCAATTGTTTTGCCCTAGTTGACTTCTTAACAATCATTTTCATAGAATTTGAAACACCTCTTTTAAAATTATCATCACCTCCACAACTAGTGTGGTTTCCAATATTTCATCCCCATCTATAACACATAGTACATGTCACACACATAAAATATTTATCCATGAACAAAAAGTCTAAAAGCATGAACATCACCTCATAACATGAAGCCAAACAACCAAAAGAACCTTGTTTACTAGGTTTCTCTTTCTAATATTTGTCCACGTTAGCATCTAATGAATAACATCTAGATTACTTGTCTTTCATATGCCACTATTGAATATTAATCAACATTTCAATCAACACACTAGTTTTATAAGGGCTTCAAAATGATGAATCCTTTCAAATTAAAAAATCACACCTTCATTGCATAAGCACATAATTGCATCACTACGTTGAACTACTAGCCCAACACATTCTACTTGCTAAATAATGATTCACATACACCTTCGAAACCAAGTAAAAAAATAAATTAGAAACCTTCACCCTATTGGATTTTTTGCAAATTTTGGATAAACATTCATCCTACCCACAATGGAGTTTTACCTTTATATTGTTCACTGATGTATGATGATGCACCACATCAAGGAGGTTTTAAACTTTGAAACATATTCAAGCTCATTTTTTCATGGCAAGACAATGCTTTTGAATTAATTACAAAAACCATTACTTCGGAAGTCATGGAACAAATGTCATTATAGACCATTTTAGTCTTGTTATTACACATTGAATCAAAAAGGAGATGCCCATTGAAAACATGGGTTTTATAAAAAAATTGCACAATCTTGATCTAATCAATCCATAAGGTGATAAATGACAATAATAGAACCATGTTGGGACCTAAAAGCACCTTAATGGATGGCTTGAATCTTCCAAAATTGATGGCTAAAAATAAAATGCAAGAAATAGACTTTGGACCAAATAAAAAGTACAAGGATGAAGATGGTACTTTTCTGTCCACAATTAGATAAATAAAATATGTTGAAAACTAACCATTCATACCCTAGAACTAGGCTAACTAGATTAGACACCTAGGATTTACTAGGTTTATAATCCAATGGTAAAAAATGGACTTTTAATTTCAACAGTTGTGATTTTATAGAAAATGTGACACCCTTATACCTACATTGTCCAATAGATTATTTAATTTGGAATGGTAAATATTTAATTAGTTCCAAATTTTATGAATTTGTTAGATAATTCAACAATTGAAATGTGTCGAAAAGATGATGTTAATTAATCTAAACTATTAAATCAATCTAGATTGAATGACGCCTTTTTTTTCTTTCAAATATCCTAGTTGACACATGTATAATGGAGATCCCACAAACCCTTAAATTATGGTGGAGATCTAATCTTAGAAACCCCAAAACTACGTATCATTAAACAATGTTATGAATGTTCTTATCAATGACCAAGATTAAAGGTTTCTCACCATTGATAGTTGTGATGTGTAATTTTTTGGATGGTGCAAATTTTCTAGCTATTTTATAAAACACAAAGTTTGACACAAAATGATATTTTTTTCATTATGGCATTGATAACTAAGAACTATATTGATGGTTAAATATGTGTATTGCTCGTATAAAACTTCGGGGTAAAACATATATATATATATTGTTGCTCCACATTTTTTGAGGTCACAAGTTTTGCTCCCTTGAGTTTTTATGTAATGTTTTGGTTTACCATGCACAAAATACAAGGTAGTACCCACATTGTTGCTACCCCACATTTTTGAGGTGAAATTTTGCTTCCTTGAATTCTAATGTAAGTTTGAAGTTTGATTTTTCACCTCATACAAAGGTATTTAGCCCAACATTTTTATTGTCCCACAATTTTTTAAATGACAAGTTTTGTTCTCTTGAGTTCTAATGTATTTATAAAGTTTGATTTTTTAACATGTACAAAGGTATAAAAAATCAAGGTTTTTACAACTAGTTTTTGTGACAGGTTTTAATCATAGATGACATTTGTGATTCTATTTTCCTTAGTTGTGTTGGACAAGTTACAAACAACATTAGTCATAAATGAAAACCATTCATGGATGGAAAGAAAAATCAGCAAAATACATGTTCATCCATTGACCCATTATATACATATTGTCGCTTGCAACTACTTTGCAATTAATTTGGTTAGCCTTGTGCTCTTATGATACTTTTCCATGTGTCATTAGTTTAATTTTTCTTAATAATATTATTTTATTTTTGAAAATTTGAAATAATCTAAAATGTTCAATTTCTATGTTTGAAAGGTTTTAGATTGTGCCATGTGGTATATTAATTAAATTTGTCCAAAATCAATTTAGGTAGGTATGTATGTAAGTAGGGGGAACTAGGTGGCTAGGTAGGTAGGTAAATAGATCAAATTAGGTAGGTAGGTACGTATGTACGTAAATAGGTTGAATTGGATACCTACCTACCTACTTAAGCTAGATATCTACTTAATGGTGAAAACATAGTAAAATAGACAAAAGAATTACCTTGCAACATAAATGGAAAGTGATCATCAAGTAGGCCTTGGTATATTAAATTAAAAATATTATTTACTTTATTGTTTAGTTATATGATTTTGTTTTACTTTCCTACAACCATATTTAAAAACCATGTGTTTAAAGTAGGTATGTATATATTCATCAAAATCAAACAAATGTCACAACCTACAAAGTAGATTAAAATTCAAACACAAGAATATTAAATATTGAATCTATTTTATTTTTAAGTCAATGGCATGTTAAATATACTAAGATGGACTTTGAAATTTTTCATAGTATAATCATAATACATTTAGCGTCTAATGTAGAAGTAGGAATGAACACAATATTAACATGTTAGTTTCATTCCTACTTATTACCTACTTTTATTGTAAAGATTTTCAAATTTTGTATTCAACTCATAAAAACTCAATGGAAGCATGGAGGCTTTCACAATGAGACTTTTAAAAACAAATTGAACATACTTATTATGTTTATGTTTGAAAATTGTTATATATCAAAATTCGGATTTGGGTGGATATACTTTTTGGTCCACTTTACCATGCTTGGACCCTTAGGTAGGTATATAGGTAAATAGCTAGGTGGATAGGTTGGTTAAGGAAGTGGGATAGCTAAGGGGTAAATACATTTTTTGAAAAAAAATCTAAAATGGGTTAAACATTTTAATTAGCTCATCCCATATGGCCCATATTTTGAATATGAAAATGTGAAGCAATGACTTTCCTTATATACTTTTTAAAATGAAAATGGAAGATAAACCTAATTAGATAAACTTTGAATTTGAAGTTTAGTTGCAAATTGTTATGCAATTAAAAGTTTAGCAACAAACTACTTACAACTAGAAGGCTCATTCCATATCTATTATCTTTATTTATATTCTTTAAAATTATATAATTCAATAAGTGACTAACTAACTAACTAATTAATTAACTAACTAACTAATTAAATACCTAATTAAAAAATTAAAAAATTAATTAAAATACTATTAGATTTATAAAAGCGAGGATTTAATTTACTTAAAATGTTAATTATAACATTATATTACCTAATTAATGAATATTTAAAATATTTTCTTGAAATAATTATATATGTTGGTAATTTAATTAATTTAAGTTAAAAAGAATCATTTAATATCACCACTTAGTATAAAATTTTTAATTGTGATAGTAATTGTTAACTATAAATAAGTAATTATAAGTAATAAATAAAATAAGTATTACAATAGAATTAGAATAATTAGTTGTACTAATTACATAAAAAAATACTCAAAAAAATGATGTAATAAGTATTATTACTAATATATAAATAATTATAGAAAACGAATATTTTAGTTTACTCTATTATAATCCCTGGAAATAAATAAATCACGTTATGTACTCTAATTACTGTAAGACCACTATAATGTTTCAAAATAAGATTCTAAATTAATAATTTAAAGTTCTAAATCATGACTAGTTAAGTTCCATTATAAATTATGAAACTACTGTAATTAAAATAGAAATTAATTAATTACATTCAGTTTACAGTAATTAGACATTAGTTACAGGAATTAGTTTTTATTATTTTCTAAAAGTTGATCAGAAATTTTAAATATATATTCACTCATTTTTTTTACTTATTGTAAATATGAAACAATAAATAGTTGGTACAATTTTTTTTTATTTAAAATTTTTTATGTAAAATAATTACATCAGTTTCTAAATTATAATTCATATTAAGACGATTAATTTTTAAATAACATTTTAAATTATAAGTTCTAAGTCTTACATCATAAATATTAAGTTAAACTATAAAAAATATAATCAATAAGTAATCACTGTGATTAATATACAATTCTTCTAATTAAAATTAAAAAACTTGAACTCAAAATATTAAACCTTATTGTAAAACTTTATGTTATAATAACATTTATTTTCTCAAATAAGTTTGTATTGGTTATAAATATAATAACTTATAGTAATTCTGTTGATTAATCTAATTAGGATAATATTTAAAAACATAAATTAATATTTTAGTTTTTATGTATAATCCTAGAATTATAGTAAGTACACTAATCAATCTACTTCCATTAAAATTAACTAGAAAATTATTAAATTTATAAGAAATTTTAATTATGAATTACAAATAATTTAGTTTAGTTATAAATTATGCTACTTCTTTAATTCAATTAGAGTCATTACAATGATTTTTGTGTAATTTAATTATTATACTTACAATAAATTTATTGTGAATGTTTTTAATTGTAATTTAAAATAAAAATCAGAAGTTATGAATAATAACTTCAATTATAAATTATATATTCATTAAATTATTTTATAAAAACTTTAATTATAGTGATTATACAATAATGTTACTTTAATTGTATTATAAATACTAAAATTTGTTTTATGACTAGAAAATAAGAACAATTTCTATAAAAAAATGCAAGCATTCTATATAACCCATCATATACACATATTTATTTTAGTATCCACCCGTATATGATTGAGTATAATACATATAATACACCATTAAAAACACATACACCCTAAAATACCCAAAATACATTTTAAATATACATAGGGTTGCAACTCATTTTTGGCACATGTGCAATTAATGGAACATAAATGGGTTCATTTGTATGAAAACCATGTTAAAAATTCTTTTAAACATTATGAGAAAAATGTCCATTGCAATTAAAAAATGTTTGATAGAACTATATTACAACTAGAAAGCTAGTTGCGACGAACATGATTTTCTCATAATGAATAGAACAATGAAAAAAACAATAATCACAAGGTAGTTGAAATGTAGTTACAAGCACAACCAATTTGTAAAACTATGGGATCCAACAACTTAATTACCATCAAGGAAAGGGCTATTGGGTTTTTTAATAAAAAACAAGAAAAATGAAAAGATGTGAGAATGAAAACTATTTCTTATCTACCTACCATCTTATAATAACTACTATCCTACAACAACTACTATCATGCAAAAGCTATTGTCTTGCACACATTGTCATATACAAATAACTCCATATAAACCTTTTGGTTGCATTGCTTTCCATTTGTAGTAACATAACCTTCCTTACTAACCCCAAATCTCATGTCTATTTCCTTGTTGTTACCTTCCAATGCTAGATACCATTTTATGACAAAGTGTAAATTTCTTACTCAAAAGACTACTAGAAAAAAATAGATAATATTCTTAATCTTATAAAAGAAATGCAAAACTAATATGCGAACACAATGAAACTTTATATAGTCTTAGTATGAATAATTTTCATTAGGTTTTTCTCATGTTTTAAATAGAACAAAACACATCAATAAAGAGCCACAAAAATCCATCGACCATTTTTCATTCCAATGATAAGAATACATTCTATGTCCATATTTCTTCCTTTTTCTCCAATGTCACATATAAACTTCTTCTGTAAAAAAAATCTCCTAACCACATCTAATTTAGAATCATAATATTTCAAACACAAGGGAATGATCCACATTCCCCTTTTATCTTCCTCTTAATCCATTTTCTCCCATACCACACAAGGTTCACGTGCCATTTGGAAAAAAAAAAAACTTTTTATCCTTCCTAGAAATTT
>Ga0116228_10001499_pt1 | contig 19453 bp, 14 predicted proteins | sample S1TSphfallax_2_FD_89694 | JGI IMG/M metagenome (GOLD analysis project Ga0116228, IMG submission 89694) | Host-associated microbial communities from peat moss isolated from Minnesota, USA - S1T2_Fc - Sphagnum fallax MG | ecosystem: Host-associated > Plants > Peat moss > Unclassified | place... | reverse complement strand
TAGAGCACGGCGCTGGTTGGCGCGGCTTGGCCGCTACCCGCTGTTCCTGACGGTGGATTCGCGGCAACAGTTGGCGGAGGAGCGGCGGAGGTCCGGTGGAACGCGCCGATCAGGGAGTTGCCGGTTGCCGTGCACCCACTTACTCGAGGTGGTCGGTTCCAAGAGCTGCTTGAAGGATTTCGGCATGAAGGGAATCGAACGCAGCGACTCGACCAGTGAACCGCCGGTGATTTGCACGGTCTCCGAATAACCGGCATCGGCGCAGGCCAGCCGATGAATCAGGAGAAGACCGGTGGCCACCCCCCACCGCGACTTGAGAATGCTCATTTTCCCCACCGAAATTCCCTCTTGGCAGTGTTTGCTTTTTTTCTGGGAGATACACTACTCGCTGTATGAAAAAATCACTACAGGGTCGGGTGGCTTACACGATGCAGATTCCGTCCGCCAGGGTGTCGGTCACCCGCTGGCTCGAGAATTTCACAAAGGGCGGGTAACGGTCTCGATGGGCCGCATCGCCGTCGGCATGACCTTGATGTGTTGCGGCGTGTTCTCGGCCGGGCGTGTGCTGGCAGGCGGGGTGGTCACCCCTGAGTGCCGTGCCCTGGGTCGTTGCGCGACTGGGGACGTTTTGGATTGTTCGTCGCCGCCGGGGGGCGATTGCGCAACGGGGAGACGCTGCTGCCGCCTGATTGGCTCCAGCAATCGACGCGTTGGACCCAGGCGAGGGGATCGGTTACACCGGCGACACCTGAGGGCCAATATGGCCTTCAGTGGTGGAACGTGGGGGTCGACCCTGGGCTCAGAGATACCGACGGGGCGGCGCTTACCGCCGCTGAGTCGTTCTGGGCCGAAGTTGTGCGGGCGTTGGCGCAGCCCTCGCCCGGGCGCTGATCGCTGTTGTACAAAGGCGATGATTTCGGCAAGACCGACCTCGTCAGCGCCGTCGATCGATTACTGAACCGGTAACCCCTCTTCGCTGCTCGCCTGACCCGAACCGCTGCGTACGTCGTGCGCGCCGAAGTATTCCTCGCCGGCCGCCGGCAGCGCATTGAGCGGCAGAAAACCGTCCTCGCCCATGCCATCGTGGCCGGCAAGACTCGGTCCACCGACCAGGATTCCCTCGGCAATACCCCAATAGCCGGCATCACTGAAGGTATAGCCGCGCGATGTCAGGAGAGCGCGAGTGTCGGGCGACAACGCCTGACGCTCGAGATAGACCTTGTCGGGCATCCATTGGTGATGGATGCGTGGCGCATCGATCGCCTCCTGAATGGTCATGCCATGATCGATGACGTTGATGATGGCTTCGAGAGTGATCGTGATGATGCGCGAGCCGCCGGGGCTGCCGATCACCATGACGAGTTTGTCGTTCTTGGTGACGATCGTCGGTGACATGGAGCTCAAGGGGGTCTTACCCGGTTGCACGGCATTGGCGGCGCCTTGAATCAGGCCAAACATGTTCGGCACGCCGGGCTTGGAGGTGAAATCATCCATTTCGTCGTTCACTAAGATACCGGTGTCACCCGCGACGTGCTGTGCGCCGAACCAGTTGTTGAGCGTGTAGGTCACGCTCACCGCGTTGCCGGCGGAGTCGACGATCGAGTACTGGGTAGTGTTCGTGCCCTCGCGGGGCGATGCGCCCGCAGCATGCAAGGCGGCCGACGGAGTCGCGCGCACGGGGTCGATGCCGGCCCGCAATTCCTCGATGTGCCCGGGGCTCAAAAGTTCCGCCATGGGATTACTGACGAACTGAGGATCGCCGAGATCCCGCCGATCGGCATAGGCACGGCGCATGGCCTCGACCAGATAATGCACTTCGTCGGCGGAATGGAAACCCATCCTGGGCAGGTCGTAACCCTGCAGGATCTCGAGGATCTCGCAGATCATCACGCCGCCGGAACTGGGCGGGGGCGCTGAGATCAGATGAAAGCCTCGGTAATCGCACTCCACCGGCGCGAGTTCGCGGACCTGGTAATGCTCGAAGTCCCGGGCACTCAAGATTCCGCCGCCCGCGCGGCTCGCCGCGGCGATGGCGGCGCCGATCGGCCCGCGATAAAACGCCGCCTCCGGGCCGCGCTCGCTGATGAGCTTGAGCGATTGCGCCAGTTGCGGCTGCACCAAGCGATCGCCCTGTTGCAGCGGCCGCCCGTCCTTGAAAAAGATCTTCCCGCCGATCGGGTCCTTGGCGAGTTCCGCCGTTGCGATCTGATAAACCCCGGCATCCCCCTGGCCGATCGTAAAGCCCTCTCGCGCCAACCGGATCGCCGGCGCCATCAGTTCCGCGCGCCCCATGCTGCCGTACTTGACCCGGGCGTACTCGAGACCCGCCGGTGAACCGGGTGTGGCCACCGACAGCCAAGAATCCGTGGACAGACCCGGCACCACCTGGCCGTTCTTGTCCTGAAACATCGTCTCGGTGGCGGCGAGCGGGGCCTTCTCCCGGAAGTCGATGAAGGTCTTGCGGCCGTCGGCGAGGCGCAAGGTCATGAACCCGCCACCGCCGAGATTGCCGGCCTGCGGATAGACCACCGCGAGCGCGTAGCCAACGGCGACGGCGGCGTCGACGGCGTTGCCGCCGCGACGCAGGATGCCCGCGCCGACCTCCGAGGCCAGATGTTGGGCGGTGACGACGACGCCCTGGCGCGACGCGACCGGTGCCGGATCGGCCGCCCATGCGGTGAGGCTGACACTCAAGGACAGCAGCAATACGAGGATCGGCTTCATGTGCGCGATGGTATCAGTCGTCGCGCGCCATGAATTCGGCGAATGCGTCCGCATACATCGGGTCCCAGCGGGACAGGGGCGGCCGACCCTCGATCAGATCCTGGGCGGCCCAGAGAATGCGCTTGCGGTCCATCGCCGATGTGACATCGTTGTCGGGGCAGATGATGTAGAAGCTCGCCATCGCAATTCCCGACAGCATTGCGTCGATGACTTGATCCGCCGTCCAGGCACCGGCCGGCTTGTCGGCGCGTCCGGTCAGTCCCGTGAAGGTAAATCCGGGTACGAGCAGGTGAGCCGTGATCCGGCAATTGGGCAGATTTCGCAACTCGTGTTGCAAGCCCTCGGTGGCGACCTTGACGCCGGCTTTCGAGACGTTGTATGCCGTGTCGCCGGGAGGCGTGGTGATGCCTTGCTTCGAGCCGGTATTGATGATGAGACCGGGGGTGCCGCTCGCCGCCATGTCGCCGGCGAATGCGCCGATACCATGAATGACCCCCCATAGATTGGTATCGAGCACGCGTCGCCACGTCGTCATGTCGGCGAAGGCGCCGCCGCCGTTGCCCACGCCCGCGTTGTTCATGAGCACATCGACCGAATCGAATCGGCGATAGGCCTCCGCCTTGAGTGATTGAACGGATGCAAAGTCGGCGACATCCGTCGGGATGCCGATGACGCTGCCCGCACCCGGCGATTGCGCCACTGCAAGCGTCGCGACGTCGAGCGCGCTCCCCGGCAGGTCGGCAAGAACGACGTGCATGCCGAAGCTCGCAAAGCGCTTCGCCGCAGCGAGCCCGATGCCGCTTGCGGCACCGGTGATGACGGCGACGCGACCAGAGCTCAGCGCGGCGTGTATCGACATAGGAAGATCCTCAGCAACATAACCAATGGCGAAAATAACAGATCACTTGATGAAGAGCCCGAAAGCGTCTTGCGCATTCGACAGCATCTGGAGTTGATCCGGCACGGCACTGCCCCGGCGCTGGATCACATCCTGGACGAGAAGATTGAGAGCGAAATGGATTCCGGTCGGCAATCCCACGAAAAAGCGTGACTCGGGCGGGAACATGAGAACGTGCGGCGTGAGATTCGCCGTCCACTCGCAAAACTCATCGCAAAAGACGATGACCTCGACACCCTGCTGGGCGGCGATCCGCGCCAGGATCGGACCGTGAGCGGCATAACGGAAAGTATCGATGATGATGAGTGTCCTGCGCGGAGCGGGGTCGGCCAACAGATCCGCATAAACGCCGTCGCCACCGTCGAGCAGGTGGACGTTTCCCCGCACATACCGCAGGCGCAGACACAGGCCGTCGGCAAGATAGCGCATGGTTTGGAAGCCGATCGCGCAGACGCTATCGGCAGCCGCAACGAGGTCTACCGCATTCTTCCACAGCGCTGAGGTGCGCAGCTCCAAGGCGCGACGTATACCGCTGGCTGCGACGGCAAAATCCGCCTCGGCATCGTTCGCCGACTGGTTGGCGGCAAAACTTTCGAAGCGCAGACCGATGCGGCTCGCACCGGGACCGAACATGTGATTCTTCGAGCTGGCCCGGGCGGCCGCCGAGCTGTCGAAACCCAGCTTCTTGAAGAACCGCGTCACCGTCATCGGACTTACATCGAGCTTGGCGGCCAATTCCGCGCTGGTCTCGACAACGAGTGCCTCGGGCCGTCCAGACAGATAAGCGGCGATCCTCGCCTCCAATTTGGTGAATGAACTCCTGGCGCGCGCAATGGCGGCGGAAATGTCCTCATCCATGGCAGGTCGTCGTTGCATAGGCCCTTGGGGTGGATTTGGTATATTCATAACGAAGTTTATCATTATGATATATTCGTATCATATCAGCACAGGCCCCGTTAGGTATCGACTCATGAAAATCGCAGTGCTCGGCAGCGGTGTCATCGGCGTGACATCGGCGTACTACCTTGCCGCTGCGGGACACGACGTCGAGGTGATCGACCGGCAATCGGCGCCGGCTATGGAGACCAGCTTTGCCAACGCGGGCGAGATTTCTCCGGGTTACGCCTCGCCCTGGGCTGCCCCCGGCATTCCGCGGAAAGTGCTCAAGTGGCTATTCATGCGCCACGCCCCGCTCATTCTGTGTGCGCGTTTCGACCCGCATCTGTTGCGCTGGATGTTCGCGATGCTGCGCGAGTGTTCGCACGCGCGCTATGCGGTGAACAAGGAGCGAATGTTGCGATTGGCGCAATTCAGCCGGGATCGGCTCATCGAACTGCGGGCGAGCACCGGCATTCAATACAGCCAACGAATGCTGGGCACGCTGGAGGTGTTTCGTTCGCAGCAGGAGTTCGATTCGGTAGCCAAGGACGTCGAGGTGCTCAGAGCCAACGGAGTGCCCTTCGAGATGCTGGATGCCCGGGGCTGTTTCTCGGTCGAGCCGGGCCTCAAGTCGGCCGCGGCAAGAATCGTCGGCGGTCTGCGTCTGCCGAACGACGAGACCGGCGATTGCTTCGAATTCACGACGGCTCTGGCGAGCCTTGCCGCGGCCAAGGGTGTGACCTTCCGTCATGGGGAACTCGTCAAGAGCCTGCGTCTCGCGGGTAATCGAGTCGACGCTGTGTTGACCGATGCCGGCATCGTGACTGCCGATGCCTATGTCGTCGCCCTTGGAAGTTACTCGCCCGCGCTGCTACGCCCCTTGGGTTTGGCTCTCCCCGTTTACCCCGTGAAGGGCTATTCGTTGACCGCGCCCATCCGGGACGAAGGCCATGCACCGCAATCCACGGTGATGGATGAACGCTTCAAGGTTGCCATCACTCGACTGGGCGACCGGATACGTGTCGGTGGCATGGCTGAACTGTCGGGCTTCAACCATCGGCTTCCCGGGCGACGGCGGGAAACCCTGGAGCACTCGGTTGAAAGTCTTTTCCCGGGTGGGGGTGATCTGCCGGCGGCGTCGTTCTGGTGTGGTCTTCGACCGATGACGCCCGACGGCACCCCCATCGTCGGACGCACCCGCATCCGCAATTTATTCCTCAACACCGGCCACGGCACACTGGGCTGGACGATGGCCTGTGGCTCGGCGGATGTTTTAACCGACATCATCAGCGGGACCGAGCCCGCCATCGAAACCTCTGATCTATCCATCGAGCGCTATGACCGCAAGCCCGCTGGAAGCCGCGCATCGACGCGGCATGCCGGGCTGGAATTCCCATGAGTGGCAGAGTTGCCGGTCTCGCCTCGGTTGCACTGTCGGTCATTGTCGGGTTCGCAGTGTTCGACGATGCTCAGGCATTCGATGATCCTCGGGCGCCCGACGCTGCGGATCGGTTCGGCGGTTCGGCGGACGCATCGCCAGTCGGCCACATTCCGGCGCAGCCCTCGAAGGCGCTGCGCTCCCTCATTGGCGATTATGGCCCGGGCGAGGAGCTCGTCAGCATCTACGAACTCGGCGGCCGGCTGCATGCGAACGGGCGGGATTTGGATCACGTCGTACTGCGTGCGCGGGGAAAGCTCAAGTTTGCCGTCGCGGGCACCGAAAGCTCCGGCAAGGGCCCTACGCTTCTCGCATTTCAACTGGACGCGAGCGGATACTGCACCGCCGTGGTCATCAACGGTGCGCAATGGCCGCGGCGAGACGTGGGCGCTGAAGTCATCAAGGCCATACGATCGGGTCTCAAGGCTGATCCTGCGGCATTGCGGGCCGCGGCGCTCGCCGTGGCGCCTCCCGTCGAACCCGCGCCGAAACGCCCGACGGATCTAGTCGAGCTTGCCGGCATCGAGCCGAGCATCAAGTTCGACATCCGCTACGCGTCCGCGAATAATTTCATGGGCTTCCCGCTTTACGAAGTGCCCGATGCGTTCTTGCAACGACCGGCCGCGGCAGCGCTCGGTCGGGTGGCCTCGAGTCTGCGCGCCAAGGGTTACGGAATTCTCGTCTACGATGCCTATCGACCGTGGTTCGTAACCCACATGTTTTGGGACGCAACGCCGCCGGCAAGTCGCATCTTCGTGGCCGATCCGGCCAAGGGTTCCCGTCACAACCGCGGCTGCGCGGTGGATCTGACGCTCTACAGCCTGCGCACGGGACAGCCCGAGGAAATGACCAGTCGCTACGATGAGTTCTCGCGGCGCGCCTATCCCGACTATATCGGCGGCACCTCCCGAGAGCGTTGGCTGCGGGATTTGCTACGCCGGGAAATGGAGTCGGCGGGTTTTACGGTGTACCCCGAGGAGTGGTGGCACTTCGACTATAACGGCTGGCAGGATTACGGGATCGGCAACGAGACTTTCGCCGCACTGCGCCGATCCGAGGCGGGCCAGCATTGACGGCCGCGCACAGGATTGACTGCTGCACCCGCGTTGACCGCCGCCGAGTGGCGATTGACGCCAGGCGGCCCGCGCGGCCCTTAGGCGCCGGATTAATGACCGCGGATTGCGGTTACCCGCGAGATCGACCGCGGGTTCGCCAGCGCCTCGATCAGCTCGCGGTAGCTCGCGAGCGGCTGGGTCGTGAGCCCCGCCACCTTGCCCATGTCGTCCCAGCGTCGTAGAGCAATGGCGTCTGCATGGAAGGGGTCGCGCTCGAAATCGGCGACCTCGGTCGCCGACATGGCGCCTCCTTGCAGTGTCAGGGTGTAGATCGACGCCTCGCTGAGCGTTGACAAATAGCCGGGATCGACGGCGCAGAGGTAGCGTTTTGCGGCGACGTGCAGGCGCACGGGTTCGACGATCGACGGGCCGAAGTGTGCGGCAAGCCAGCGCGCTCCCACTTCTTCATGGTGGCCGTCGGTGTGCCAGTCACCGAGGTCGGAAGGGACGGCAGCGACGAGGTGCCCCAGGTCGTGCAGCAAGGCGGCGAGCACCAAGGGCTTCGGTGCATCCGCTGCTTGCGCAAAATGGGCGGCCTGCAACGAGTGGTCGGTGCTGGTGACGTCTTCACCGTAGGCAGCACCGCCGTGGGCGGCGAACAGATTCAGGATGTCGTCGGCGATGTTCATGGGGCGAGTGATCCTTGTAGGCGACGGCGTAGCAAAGCCCACTCCGAGTGGACGCTATCGCGGGTCAGATAGCAGCCGCGCAGATGTCGGGCGTGGCGCGTGGAGGAGAACGCGGTGCGGCCGTGCAGAATGCGCCGGTTGTCGAACACCACCAGTTCGCCGTCGCCGAGCTTGCGCGCGAACTGATGCCGCGGCTCATGCAGCAGTTCGGCGAATTGCCGGTAGGCGGCGTAGAATTTGGCTACGTCGACGCCGCGAACGGGCAGCGGCGCGATGGAGCGATTGTTGTAATGCACGGCGATCACCGTGCCCGTCAGCGACAGTTCGATGAGCGGCCGTTCGGCATAGAGCTCGGCATCCGCCGATCCATAACGGAACGGTACCGCGATCTGTGTGAGGACGTCGAATGCGGACGAATCGAGCGTGCGCAGGTAAGCCGCGAGCGCGAAGCCGTCCGCGAACAAACTGTCGCCGCCGTCGGCCGAGGCGATCAGGACATGCAGCGCCTGATAGCCAGGCACCGGATCGCGATAGGGATTGTCGGTGTGCAGGCCAAGTCCTCGATCCGAGTCGGCAAGATTCGACGGTGAGGGTACGCTGCGCACGTCGAAAACCGAGCCATAGTTCGTTTCGCTGACCCGCCCCAGCGGCGCGACGGTGTCGAGTAATGCACCCGGGGTGCGCGGCACGTCGCTCAAGAACGCGAGGCCGTCCTCGAGCAACCGTGCGGTCCAGTCAAGCCGCTGCAGCGGCTTGCGGTGAAATTCGTTCGCTGTAAGCCAGGCAAAATCACGCCTCGCATCGCGCGTGCCACCACTCAACCACGGAACCGCTGCAGGGGGGGCTGAAGAGTCGTCGGTCACCCCGGCTTGGGCCGCCAGCCATTGCAGTTCGAAGCAGTCTGGGACGGATTCGGCTTCCCACTCGACGCTCAACAGTCGATCGGTGGCGGTGGCCGATCGGATCCTAAGGGAAGCGGGGATGTCGGTGATATCGATCAGGCGCTGGCCACTGCGGGGGTCGCGATCTTCAGGGCGGTTATCGCGCAACCAGATTCCAGGATAGGTGACAACGGTGCCATCGTCCCATTCGATGCTCAAGGCGTCGGGAGACGCAGTCAGACGGCGCAGGTGGGCCGCGCGGATCATGCCGCCGTTCCTCCTTCGAGGCCGCGGACCGCAGCCGTTCGCGCGTTGGCAACGTAAAGCGCGCCCGCAGCCAGTGCGGACAAGGCGCTGATGACGGCCAACGCCGCAAACACACCCTGCCAACCGAAGGCCACGGACACCCGGGCGACGCTGTCGCCGGCGGTGACTGCGCCCAAGTAGCCGACCCCATCGATCAGGCCCGAGGACAGGGCGGAGGCGCGTTTGCCACCAAAGTCGGCGGCAATAGCTCCTCCCAGGTAAGAATAAGGTCCGAGCAGACAGAGTCCGATCAGCGCGATGACCGAGAGTGGCAGCCATGTGGCGCCGGTGCTCGACCGCATGCTCATGAGCAGCAGCAGCGCACTGGCGGTGGTGGTCAATCCGACCAACAGGATCAAGGCACGACCATTCACACCGAGCCGATCACTGAGCCAGCCGCTGCCGAGTACCGAGACGACACCGACGGCCGGGAACACCGCGCTCATGCGGGCGGCCTCGCTGACGCTGAACCCCAAGTAGTCGCGCAAATACACCGGTGTCCAGGCATTGAAGGTCTCGCGAATGATGGTACAGCCGAGAGACAGTACGCACACCAGCAGAAAGGCTCGGCTGCGGACGAGTGGCAGCAGCAGGTCGCGGAGTCGCTGCGGAGCATCGGGCTCGGTTGCGAACAAGTTCAGCGGATTGGCGACCGCCTCGAGATATCCCGATGTGACGCGCGACTCGCGCAGCAGGAGCCCATTCGCCAGCGAGAAGACGCCGGCAACAGCCGCGGCCAAATAGAACAACGGTCGCCAGCCGACGCCGTGCGCCATCAGGTTTCCCATCCATTGGCGCGCAACGGCATCGCCTACCAAGTAACTGACGCTGAGCGCACCAATGATGATGCCGTACGAGGAGAAGTCGAACCATTTCGACGACACTTTGATGAGGCCGGCCCAGGCAAGCGACTGCGTCAGGCGGTTGCCGATCCAAGCTGAGGTGAACACCGGCAGGAATGAGCCTGAGGCGAACCAAAGAGTAAACAGCGTGGCGCCACAGAGGCCGAGCAGAAAGTTGATTCGACCGCCCCACATATCGCCGAGGCCCGTCAGAAACAGCTTGCCGAGAGCATAGGCCAGCACGCCGTAGGAGGTGATCGAGCCCAGTCGAATCACCGCATCATCATGGCTCATGCCATGGCGGTGCAATTCGTCGATCAGCAGCGGCGCCGCCACCGACAGGTCCGCACGGCAGAAGTAGAGCGACGCATAGCCGCCGAACAGCAACAGCAGCGTCAGCCCCTGCGCCTTGCGCAAGGAGGAGGTTGTCGGCGCGGCCGACCCGGTAGTCGTCAGAGCTGGCATGGAAACTGCAAATTACCTATGGCATGCGGAATCTAGACACGAATTGTGACGAATCGAGCGCGAAGGTTGCAGAAGGGCGGCAAATGACTGCCTCCACCGCGGCGGCAGGCGGCGAATCACTGCCGCAACCCGCGCTCTGGATGCCGGCTGCGGCAGGCGATCACGGTGATGACCCTAGGACCATATTACTTCTAAAGGAAACATAATCATGTCGATAGCTAGCACTGCCGCTGCGTCCGCGGCGGCCCAACAGAATCTCGATATCTTCAGCCAGGGTAAACCGAAGCGAGCCCACGGCACCAGTTCCTCGGGTGCGGCGTCCGGCAGTGCGGCCACGGGTTCGCAAGGCGCCGGCGCGTCGTCGAGCACGGATTCCACGCAGGGCTTGTTCGGCAGCATCTTGCAATCCCTGGAGCAGGTGGCCGGCATCGCGACCAAGTCGTCCCTCGCCGGCGTGGCCGCATCCACCGTGCTCGGCCTCGGCGGCACCAGTGGCAGTGCCGCGAGCACGGCGACTCCCGCCAGTACCGGAGGCACCCCCGCCGCGAGCAACAGCACGGGCAGTACCACCAGCGCGTCGACATTGGCGACCGACATTCAGCAGTTCCTGCACTCCTTGTTTCAAGCATTGAAGGCCGATGGCTTGGGAAGCGGTACCGCGGGCAGTGCGGCAACGACTGCGAGCACGGCCGCGACCGGCTCGGCGACGGCGACGACCGCCGCCACCACGACCGCCGCTGCCACGACCGCCACGACCAGCGCTGGCATCACGACCGCGGCCAATGGCACCACCGGCAGCACCGCGGCCGGCGGAGCGGTGAGCCAGTACGAAGGCAGCCTCGCGTCCTCCTTGCAGACGCTGATCCAACAACTCTCAGGCGGCGGCGCAGCGAACCCGGCGACCGCGAATCTCACGGCGTCGTTCGGCAACCTGTTACATGGCCTGAGCGGCGTGAGCGCAGGCGCGGCCAGCGTGACCGGCTCGGCGAGTGCCACCGGCGCAGCGAGCGCCAGCGGCACGGCGAGTGGCACCGACACAGCTGCACCCACCTATGCGGCGCTGGCGTCCGCCAGCAGCGGAGCCGCGGGGACGTCGGACAGTACGGGAGCGTCGAGCCCGTCGCTGCAGAGCTTTTTGAATAATTTGCTGCACAACATTCAGAATAACGGCGTGCAATCGTTCAGCACCCTGGGGTCGCACATCAACGCGAACGTGTAATACAATTAAGGAGGTGAACGCGGCTCGAAAACTTCCCATTGGATGAACAGCCGCAGCCGACGGTTGCGCAAGTCAACGCGACGGAGCGACGCACCGAACGGTTGAACACCAAGGCGGCGGGCATCATCGGTTTGGCGGTGATGTGCAGCCGCGTGTTGGGATTGGCGCGTGAACAGGTCTGCGCCGCGCTGTTCGGCGGCGGCGCCGCCATGGATGCCTTCACCGCGGCCTTCCGCATTCCAAATCTGTTGCGCGACCTGTTCGCCGAAGGCGCGCTATCGACCGCCTTCGTCACCACCTTCAGCAAGACCATCGCCTCGCGCGACGATGCCGCGGCCTGGCGGCTCGCCAACAAGGTCGCCACCCTGACGCTCGTCGTCTTGGGCTCGATCTGTGCGCTCGGCATGGTGTTCTCGGCGCAGCTCGTCGATCTGCTCGCGCCCGGTTTCGATGCCGACAAGGCGGCGCTCACGGCCATGCTCACACGCATCATGTTTCCGTTCATCGTGATGGTGTCGATGGCGGCGCTGGTCATGGGCATGCTCAATGCGAAAAGCGTGTTCGGCGTGCCGGCGATGGCGTCGAGCTTTTTCAATATCGGCTCCATCGTCGGCGGAGTCAGCCTGGGTTGGTGGTTCGATCCGCATTTCGGACCGCGTGCCCTGATCGGTCTGGCGATCGGCACGCTGTTGGGTGGCGCGTTGCAATTCGCGGTGCAGCTGCCGCCGCTGATGCGGTTGGGCTATCGCTATCACGCCGATTTCTCCTGGCGTGATCCCGGCGTGTCCGCCATCCTACGGTTGATGGGTCCCTCGGTGATCGCGGCATCGACGACGCAGTTCAATGTGCTGGTCAATTCGATGTTCGCCTCGACCCTGGGCGATGGCGCGATTTTCTGGTTGGCGATCGCGTTCCGGCTGATGCAACTGCCTCTCGGCTTGTTCGGCGTCGCCTTGGGCACCGTGACTCTGCCGCTGTTGTCGCGGCTGGTGGTGAGCGGCCACATGGAGGGATTTCGCGCCGAACTCGCGCGCGCGCTGCGGCTCATGTTCCTGTTGACCGTGCCGTCGACCATCGGCCTCATGATGTTGGCGGACCCGATCATCTCGGTGCTGTACCAGCATGGCCGATTCGATGCGCATGAGGCGGCGGCGGCCGGTGGGGCCTTGCGCTTCTATGCCATCGGCCTTGCCGGCTATGCGGCGCTCAAGGTGCTGGTGAATGCCTTCTATGCGCTCGATCGGCGTAAGACGCCGATGGTGGTGAGTTTCATGGCCGTCATCTTGAATTTGTTGTTCAACTGGATCTTCACCTTTCAGCTGCACTGGGGTCACCTCGGTCTGGCGTTCTCGACCGGTCTGGTGGCGAGCTGTAATTTCCTGGTGCTGTACGTCCTCATGTACCGCGAACTGCGCGGCCTCGAGCTTCCGCGCATGCTCGTTCTGCTCGGCAAGACCCTGGTGGCGGGCGGGGCGCTCGCGGCCATCTGTGCGGCGTCCAATCACTGGTGGTTGGCCGACTGGGCCGCGCAGTCCTTCGTCCACAAAGCGAGCGCGCTCGCTGCCACCATCGTGACGGCGGGGCTGGCTTTCACCCTTTGTGGCGCCGTGCTCAAAATCGAGGAACTGAATACGCTGCTGGCGACCGTCAGGCGGCGCTGGAGAGCCTCGGGTTGAGCGTTTGCGGGCTCCGGCTGACCCTTTGCACAACTTTACCCCCCGGCAGATTGCCTTAACTGCGCCCTGCGCTGATGATGGAGTCATTCGAAACGGGAGACTATTGCGATGCGGAATCAACTACTTGCAGTACTTGCTTGCAACGCAGTCGCGGGTCTCGCGTGGGCCGAGAGCTTCGTCATCCCGGCGCAGCAAGCTGGGCACGAGGCGACGGTTCGGATCCCCGGGAGCGCCGTTACGGAGCTATCGGCCGACTTCGCCGAGAGCCTCGTCGACCGCGCCGACAGTCAAGTCGAGGTCCTGCGGCTGACCGGCGATGTGCTCATCAGCGTCGCGGGCAGCGCCGAACCGATCCTTATCAAGGCGGATCGACTGGTGCTGACGCTGATACCCGATTCGGCCCGAACCCTGGACCCGGCGTCCGGGCCAACGAATCGTGCCGCTACGGCGACCTTACCGGGTGACGATGATGCCGAGGTGCTGGTCGGCGACGTGGTGTTCAGCCTGAATACGTCCGCCGGTCCCATGCAGATCAAAGCGGACCGGCTGGAGCATCGGCTGCGGGCGGGTGAGCCGGGGGCGAAGGCGGCGTCGTAAGCATGGCCAGCGGCTTCGGTGTGAGCAGCGGTTCCTTCTGATCCGCGGGTGGTGGTCCGAGCAGATACGCGTCGATGACCTTGCGGGCGATGGGTGCCGCGGCCGCTGCGCCGAAGCCGCCGTTCTCCACCAACACCGCTACGGCGATCTTAGGATCGTCGAGGGGCGCGAAAGCGATGAACCATGAGTGATCACGCTTGCGCTCGTCGAGAATTTTCGCGTGAACGTTCTCGTTTTGCTTGATGGCGACGACTTGCGCGGTGCCGGTCTTGCCGCCCCACTTGTATCTTGCATTCTGCCCGGCCGACGCGAAGGCGGTGCCGCCCGGGGTCGAGACCGCCTGCGCCATGCCGTCGATGACGACATCCCATTGTTCCGAGGTCGCGATGTTGATGGGCGCCATGAGGCTGGGGCTGCGCGGCACGACGGTATTCGAGCCGGCGGCGCGTATGGCCGAGACGAGCCGCGGGTTGGCGATCACCTGACCTCGCTCGGCGATTTCCGCCGCGAAATGCGCCTGTTGCAGGGGGGTGGCGGTGATTGCGCCCTGGCCGATGCCCATGCTCACGGTTTCGCCGGCGAACCAAGCTTGGTCGGCCGGTCGCTTGAAGACGCGCCGCTTCCATGCCGGTGAGGCGTATAGCCCCGGCTTTTCGCCGGGTATGTCGATGCCGGTCTTTTCGCCGTAGCCGAAGATCGTCATGAACTCCGACATACGGTCGATGCCCATGTGGTCGGCCAGCCGGAAAAAATAAACGTCGCAGGATTCGGCGATGGCCCGACGCATGGTCAAGGTGCCGTGCCTTTCGTGCTCGCGGTATTGATGTGCGCTCCCCGGCAGCGTGAATACGCCATTGCAAAATTCCGGCTGAGTGGCCGACAGAACGCCGTACTTCTGCGCCGCCAGCGCATACAGCGGCTTGACCGTGGAACCCGGCGGATAGGCACCGCGTAGCGCACGGTTCAAGAGCGGAATGTCGATGTTGTCGCGCAGCGCCGTGTATTCGGCCACCGACAGGCCGCGCACGAAGGCGTTGGGGTCAAAGCCCGGCAGACTGGCAAGCGCAATCACGTCGCCGGTCTTAGGGTCCAGGGCGACGACGGAGCCGCGCTTGCCGGCCAGTGCTTCCTCCGCCACCTTCTGCACGCGGATGTCCATTCCGAGGATGAGATCGTCGCCGGCAACCGGCGGTCTTACGTCCAAGTGCGGCGTGTACTCGCCCTGTTTCTCGACCGGGCGTCCGGCCGCATTCACCAGGATCTGGCGCGAGCCGCGCTTGCCGTGCAGTTGCTGCTCGTACGCAGCCTCCACGCCCAATTTGCCGATGAGACTGGTGCCGGCGTATTCGTCGCTGTCGATCTGTTTCAGATCCTGTTCATTGATCGCGCTGACATAGCCGATGGCATGGACGGCGGTTTCGCCCAAAGGATAGTGCCGCGCCAGTCGCGTGCGGATGTCGACGCCCGAAAATTGGAAGCGGTGGACCGCGAAGCGCGCCATTTCTTCTTCAGTGAGCTGCAACTTGATCGGCACGCTTTCATAGACCTTGTGCAGCAGCACGGTGCGGCGGATGTTGCCCACCTCCTCGGGACGCAACAAACCGATGTTCACCAACTCGCCCAAGGTTCCGTCCAGCGACTTGAGGTCGCCGACTTGTTCGCGCACCAATTCGATCTGGAAGGCGGGCAGGTTGTCCGCGAGCACCACGCCGTTACGATCCAGAATCAGTCCGCGGCTCGGCGGGATGGGCTCCGTGCGGATGCGGTTGCCCTGCGACAGGGTGGAGTAATAGTCGTAGCGCAGCACCTGGAGATAGAACAGCCGCGCGCCGACCAGTCCCAAGAGCACCACGGCGATGAGGCCGGCCACGATGCTGCGCAGCGCAAAGAGACGGTTTTCCGCGTGAAAATTCTTGATCCGGCTTTGGCGGCTGCGCGCCATTACCGCTTAACTCCATTCGGGAACATGTGGCGTCTCAACAGGGACGAGTCGAGGGAGGATGATCGCATCTTGCGCGCCGCCGGTGCGCCGCATAGATCTCAATTTTACCTATTAATGGTGGGAACGCGAGGCCAATAGCCCCAGGGCGGCGGTGCACAAAAGGCAAAGATAGACGAACCAATCGCCCCAGGCGACGAACAGCGTGTGTCCCCCCGCCATCGTCGGCACCGACACGCGGATGGCATCGGCGGCGTGCGGATGGCGGTAGGGATCATCGGCGTATGTCTTCTCCAGCAGTCGGCCATTCGGGTCGATGTTCGCCGAAATCCCGGAGTTCACGGCGCGTACCAGCGACGTGCGCACCTCGATGGCGGAGAACACGGATAGGGCGAGATGCTGCCAGGGCTCGCCGCCATCGCCGAACCATTGGTCACTGGTGAGATTGATGAGTACGTTGGGATGGAGCGCGCCGGTACGCCGGATGAAATCAGGCAACAGGTCCTCATAGCAGATCAGCGGACCCAAGCGCCATGCCTGACCACGCACGGGCGGCAGAGTCAATATGGCCGGCCCGGTGCCGGGCTTGAAGGCTCCCGCGCCATCCGGCAGCAAGCGGCGGATCCAGGGAAACAGCGACACGCCCGGAATGTATTCGCCGAAGGCCATGAGGTACACCTTGTCGTAGCGACTCAGCACCCGTCCGTTTGAGTCCATCAGCAGCGCCGTGTTGAAGGCATCGTCGCCGGCGACCATGGTCGTGCCCACCACCACCGGAGTGCTGAAGCCGCGACGAATCATCGCGGGTGAATCGGCGGGGAAATCATGGGAAAAATCCCGCGGCAGCGAAACGGGGTAGCTACCCTCGCTCCAGATGATGAGATCGACCCCGGCGCGCTGCAGGCGCTGCGACTCGCCTTGCAAGGCGGCGAGCTGGCTCAAGATCTCTTCCGTGGATATCTCGCCATCGGCGGCATAGGCAAAGTTCGGCTGCACCAGACCGATCTCGAGTCGCGGGGCCCTGGCGATCTCGACATCCACCTCGCGCATGCGAATGAACCCAAAGACGAGGGCGCCCGCCAGCAGCACCGCCGCACCGGCGACGATGCCGCGCGCGGCCGGATGCCGGACCGCGAGATCGTAGAGGGCACCGTTGACCACCATCAACAGCGCCGTCACGCCGAACGGACCGGTGAGCTCGGTGATCTGAATCACCAGCGGATGCCAGGCCTGCGAGATCCATTGGCCACAGGGGAACACCTGAGGCACCACATATTCGCTCCATACCAGGAGCAACGGCGCGAGCACCGCCATCGGCACGGCGATGCGCCGGCGAATCGGGTAGAGCACCGCCGTGAACAGCAGGAAGACGATCGCGCGGGTGGCGCAAAACAGGAAAAACACCAGCGCGGCGCCGATCCAGGGAAAGCCCGCGAAGCGTTGCGTGGTGGCGATCAGCCAGTAAAACCCGCCGGCCGTTTCGACGACGCCGGCCCACCAGCCCAAGAACATCGCCGACCGATAGCAGGGCGCGCGATCGATGGCGAACAGCATGGGCACGGCGGCGATCCAGGCGAGCCATGAGAGGTCGAACGGAGTCACGGCCAAAAACCACAGGCAGCCGCTCAAGGTGGCGAGCCCTAAACCAACGGCGCGATGGGATGCTTGCATGATGGCGCGCAAGCTTACGGTAGTTCGCGGCGGCGTAGTCAAGTCGGGTATTCTGTCGCCCATCATGCTCGACCGTTATGATCCCGCCGCCGTCGAGGCGGATGCGCAAGCCTATTGGGACAGCCACGCCAGTTTCGCAGCCGAGGAGGACCCGGCGCGCGAGAAGTATTATTGCCTGTCGATGTTTCCCTATCCGAGCGGACGTCTGCACATGGGTCATGTGCGCAACTACACCATCGGCGACGTGCTCAGCCGCTTCATGCGGATGAACGGCAGGAATGTGCTTCAGCCGATGGGCTGGGATGCCTTCGGACTGCCGGCCGAAAACGCCGCCATCGACAATGGCGTGCCGCCGGCCCGGTGGACCTTCGACAACATCGAGTACATGAAGAAGCAGTTGAAGGCGCTGGGTTTCGCCATCGATTGGCGGCGTGAGCTCGCCACCTGCCGTCCGGATTATTATCGCTGGAACCAGTGGCTGTTCCTGCGCATGCTCGAGCGCGGCATCGCTTATCAAAAAACCGGTGTGGTCAACTGGGATCCGGTGGACCAGACCGTGCTCGCCAACGAGCAGGTGATCGACGGTCGCGGTTGGCGCACCGGCGCGCTGGTCGAGAAGCGCGAAATTCCCATGTACTACCTCAAGATCACGGCCTATGCCGAGGATTTGCTCGCAGCGCTTGGCGACATGCCGGGCTGGCCCGAACGAGTTCGCGCCATGCAGGCCAACTGGATCGGCAAGAGCCGGGGTGTGCGTGTCGGCTTCCCTTATGACATCGCGGGTGAGCGTGGCGTCATGCGGGTGTTCACGACGCGGGCCGACACCATCATGGGGGTGACCTTCTGCGCGGTTGCCGCCGAGCATCCCCTCGCTTTGCATGCGGCGAAGGACAACGCGGCGCTGGCGGCGTTCATCGAGGAATGCAAACGTGGACCGGCGGTCGAGGCGGAGCTCGCCACGCAGGAAAAGAAAGGCATCGCGACGGGCCTTTACGTGCGTCATCCGCTCACCGATGAGGCGGTGCCCGTGTGGGTTGGCAACTACGTGCTCATGAGTTACGGCGAAGGCGCGGTCATGGGCGTGCCGGCGCACGATGAACGCGATTTCGAGTTCGCGAAAAAATACCGGCTGCCGATCAAGCCGGTGATCGACGTCGATGGCCGGCCCTATTCGCTCGAGGCCTGGGCCCCCTGGTACGCCGAGCACGGTCGCTGCGTGCACTCGGGTCGCTATGACGGCCTCGAATTCGCGGCGGCCATCGAGGCGATTGCCGCGGATCTCGGCTCCCTGGGGTTGGGCGAGCAACAGACGACCTGGCGGCTGCGCGATTGGGGCATCTCGCGGCAGCGTTATTGGGGATGCCCCATCCCGGTCATTCACTGCCCGGCCTGCGGGACGGTACCGGTGCCCGATGAGGCGTTACCCGTGGTGTTGCCGGAGGATCTGCTGCCGGATGGCAGCGGCAATCCCCTGCTGAAGGATGAACGGTTCCTGCACACGAGTTGCCCACGCTGCGCAAGGCCAGCCCGTCGCGAGACGGATACCATGGATACCTTCGTCGACTCCTCCTGGTACTTTCTGCGTTTTGCGTGCAGCGGCAATGATCGGGCGATGCTCGATTCGCGGGTGGACTATTGGCTCCCCGTGGATCAGTACATCGGCGGCATCGAGCATGCCATTTTGCATCTCTTGTATGCCCGTTTCTGGACGCGGGTGGTGCACGAGATCGGCGCGGTGTCGTTCAAGGAGCCGTTCGCCCATTTATTCACGCAAGGCATGGTGCTCAACGAGGTGTTCTTTCGCAAACCCGAATCCGGACGCATCGAATATTTCAGTCCTGCCGACGTCGAGACCAGCACCACGGCCGCGGGAATCACGGCAATCTTGAAGGCCGACGGCCGGCCGGTCGACTACGGCGGCGTGGTCACCATGTCCAAGTCGAAGAAAAATGGCGTCGATCCGCAGGCTCTGGTGGACGAATTCGGTGCCGACACGGCGCGGCTGTTCACGATGTTTGCCGCTCCGCCGGAGCAGACGCTCGAATGGTCCGATGAGGGGGTGCAGGGTGCGTATCGCTTCATCAAACGCCTGTGGAAGGCGGTGCATGAGCATGTCACGGCCGGTGGGGCCGGTGGTGCCGACGCGGCGGGCGGCACCGGCGCGGCCGGCGCGG
>Ga0116228_10001497_pt1 | contig 19477 bp, 27 predicted proteins | sample S1TSphfallax_2_FD_89694 | JGI IMG/M metagenome (GOLD analysis project Ga0116228, IMG submission 89694) | Host-associated microbial communities from peat moss isolated from Minnesota, USA - S1T2_Fc - Sphagnum fallax MG | ecosystem: Host-associated > Plants > Peat moss > Unclassified | place... | reverse complement strand
TGGCCGTGGTGACAATAATAATAATAAGAAGAATGGCGGATTTCTCTTCCCATCTTCTCTTTCTCCCTCTTGCAAAATACGTTCTCGCAACAGCAGGTAAACCCATTACTGTAGATGCATACTTCTCATGCTGAGAGAGAGAGAGAGAGAGAGAGAGCAGACATGTTTCATAAACCCTAACAGAATAATTTTTGTATCTTTTGTATCCACTACTCATTTCAAATTTTTAGAGAGAGAGAGAGAGAGAGAGAGAGAGAGAGAGAGCAGGCATTCTTCATAAAGCCTAACAGAATGATAAAATTTTGTATCTTTTTATCCACGACCCATTTCAAGTTTTTCTATCGAGAGCATGCATGTGCTTGAAGCGAAATTGGGCTTGTTGTTCTTCTGTGCCTGCTGCCTTTCACATCTGCTGCTGCATTCGTAGGCCCCAAATGAAGACATATCCTCCTGACATCCGCCTCATGGGTATGAGAGACTTGAAACACATGTACTCACATCCTCCTGACATCTTCCTCATGGGTCTGAGAGACTTGAAACACATACTGACATCCTCTTCCTGGTCTTGAGAGAGATTTTGAAACACATATTGACATCCTCCTCCTGGTCTGAGGGTGAAAGACATACTGACTGTCCTCGTCCCGCTGAGCTTGAGAGAGATATAATACTGACCATCCTTCTCCTGCTGATGGGTTCACCAAATGCAGTGCCAATCAGAAGAAACCTCAGGCTCGAAGAGTGCGGGGACGACCAATGCCGGAAGTGAATAGTGTTCCAGGAGAAGAAGGTCGAGAAAGTCCAGTAAGGGAACAGGACATTCAAAATGAAACCTCCATGGATGCTGAAAGTTTGTCTGCAGAGCAGCAGCAAAGGGGTAGTAGTAGTATCAACAGTGAAGGCGGTGGTGATGAGGAGGGCATATTCAACCCGGTTTCCGTGGATGTGGTCACCAGCAATGGTTCGATGTCAGATTCATCACCCAAGGTAAAACCATAAATGTCTTCCAGGATAGGTAGTGTGGGTGTTGTAATCTTGATGTCAAGAGCATCTATCTATAATTGAGAGCTTGCTTTTCAAAGTCTCCATGGGTTGTTGGTTGACTGTCAGCTCCTTCTGCAAAGGCACAACATGATTGTTTGAAGTCATCATGGATGTTGGATGCAGAGAAAGACAGGGTCTTTCAAGGACAAGGGAGTTTCAGGTGTGAGTGTGGATGAGCTGATGATAATGATGAAAGACGCTGAAAACAGTGAGTGTTACCGCATTTGTGTGTAATGTCAAACCTTGGAAAAGATTATGGACTTCATGTGCAAATTTGCTTGCCACATTTGCAGAGATGGCTGTGACCAGAAAACTGTAGCAGAGGGACTATAACAGCTTCTCTCCTTTCTTTTATGTGGTTAGACATAATGCTGCTCAACCAGGTGCGAGAGCGTGCACTTGAAGAACTGCAACAAGTGCGCAATGAAAGAGACAAGCTTCAATCCCAAGTTCAAGTGTTGCAGGTATTCTCTGGGCCCTGAGTTTTCTGGAGCCAATAGAAGATTAGTCCCATGTACTAAGAATATTGATGCAGATGCATATGTCATGGACAGGCTCAGTTGGGAGAAGTGGATGCCAAGCAAAAATGGACCGTCCAAGCAGCAGAGAAGGCTAACTTGCTTGAGAAAGAACTTAGAACCCTTAAGGGGAAATTGGCTGAAAAAGAAGCAGATAGGATAGCAGCAGGGAAATTGGAGGAGGACTACAAACAGCTGCAGGCACATGCCCAAGAACTATCAACTCATCTTAAAACATCCAGTTCCAAAGGGCTGGAGCTGAAACAGTTGCTCACACAAAACCAGAGCTCACAAGATGAGATCAATTCCCTCCGAGTGCAATTAGCAGATGCACAAGCAGAATTGGCAACATTCACCAAGGGGACTGAAAAATCCAGTCCACAGTTGCAAGAGTATGTCAGGGGATTAGAACTGAAAGTAGCATCAGTTGAGTCAGAGTTAGCAAAGGCCAAGGCTAGTGATGCCGAGCTTGCCTTGCTAGAAAATGAATGTCAGGCTTTGAAAGAGGAGGTAGCAGCTTTGCGGGTGCAACTTGCTGCTGTCTCAGGCAGCTCAATTGCCATGACACCAGAGGTGGTTGCTCAAAAGGAGCTTCTGCAGAGCAAGGTACCTCACATCTCAAATGACTGCTGTTGGTTTAGTTGTTATCTAAAAGGATGAGGCCAAGGAAGTCTGTTGTGTGACTTGCTGGTCATGAGTTTGTTGCAGTCTTGAATGAGGATTCTATCTACTCTTATTACTATTTTTTGTCTATTGATTGCTAGTCAACATCATGATCAAGTCTTCCTATTGCTTCCAGAAATGCTACAGAAACCCAGGATGCAGATTTCTGTATAATTGGTTGCCCTAAAATTTGGACAGATGATTATATGCTTATCTACATCTGCCATTGGGAGCTGAAGTGCTGATGAAGCTGATGGGGTCATGGCAGCTAGACACTGCTGTTCACACTGAAGGTGATGGTCTGATGCTTTGTGAGTGACACTCATAATGTTATGACTGCACTCATCAGGTGCTGAAAAGAGTTTTCTTTTTCCCTTGAGAAAAATGCTTAACATGGCAAGTGTTGGTCAACAAAGCTGTCACCAGTTGAGATCAGTATATGCAAGGAAGACCTAGTCATCTGGGTATACTTGCGAAGTTTGAATGGATGGCAGACTTGGGATGTCTCTTGAAGGTGGAGTCACTGCAAACAGCACTGGCACAAGCTGAGGCTGAAAGAATCTCCATGTCCAAAGTGCACAGTGAGAACCTTGACCTCCGCAACCAAGTGCAGCTACTGGAGCAGCGCCTCCAGGAATCAGATGTTGAGATCCGTTCTCAATTGAGAATGTATGAGGAAGAGGTCCAGGCATTTCAGGCAAGTTTGGAGGGCCTGAAGGCAGAGGCTCAGGTTGGTACGATGCAAATTGCAGTTGGTGAAATGCCATGGGACTTTTGGAGCAGCATGATGCTACGGATTGAAGCATTGATGCTGGACAGCCTGATAACTCAGGTCAAATCTCTTTGCTCTTGGAAAGTTGTCAGTGATGTTCAAAACCTCTTTTGGAGGGCGGGCAACCCACTGGTGTTCTTCCCATCTTTTTCTTAGTAAGGTGCCACAACATTCAGACCTCTTAAAACCCAGAAGATGCTGCTACATGTGCAATAAATAACCTGTTCTTCTAAACCAGACACACACGCACTATCTGTTATAGGAAGATGCAAAGGAGTTACGGCTAATGGCATGGCGGAGGGAAAAGGCTATTCGAGACACCTATGTGACTCTCCAGGATGAGGTGAATGAGGATATGGCAGCTGGACTTTTGGACCTCATCAAGCCACATAGTAGGTAGGACACTTGCTACTGGTTATCCTTGCCAGCACAGTCCAATCAATTTTGACAAGATAGTGGCAGACTTAAAACAGTGTTGGGGATTTTTTGACTTTTATGAAGAACCTCTGGTTCCAGTTCCACAAAAAGATGGAACCCCAGGTCTGGTTTTGGTCCAGTTCTTGAAAAAAAAAAATCAGGTTCTGGTTTTAGTTCTAGTTCTAGTTCTGGAAATCAGACCCAGTTCCAGGAAACTGGTCTGAAACTGGTTTTCAAAAATTCTGGTTCTGGTTCCAGAACTGGATCTGGTTAAACCTAGTCCCAGTTCCAGAAATCAGACCCCATTCCAGTTTGGTTTTTTACTAACTGGAACCAGGACCAACAGTTTTAACAAGACAAAGAGGGTAACCACCCTACACTCCTCTAAAAGTGGACATGACCGTCTCCTGTTGTGGACCATCTCCCCCACTGACGCGTAACAGGTGAACTACTGGGGTGTTTGTACAGGCCAGGTCTTTACATTGTGAATATTTCTGCCGAAATGGCTCCAGTTGCCAAGGTATTTTTACATGCTACTTTCATCATGTCACTGGAAGAATCTGACTTTGGTGGTGGTAGAGTCTGTTCCTGTTATGTTTCAACTTGTTTTTAGCTAGAAGGTTTTGTGTTAGTTTCCAAATTCACCTTACCCACCAGGTTTATTTGTGTGACTTCAGAGTTGTCACTTTTGGGTGTAGATAGACACTGTGAAGGTTAAACGGATTCTGTGGCTTGAATTGGGCTTGTTTCCTTGTGGTTTGAAGGTGGGGGGCTTAGGAGATGTGGTAACAGGGTTGAGTCGCTCGTTACAAAGGAAGGGTCACCTGGTTGAAATCATCCTCCCAAAATACGACTGCATGGACTACACTCGCATTAAGAGCCTCAAGGTCTGCTGCCTCCTCCTCCTCACTTGTGCTCATGAATGGCCATGTGCCGTCTTCTGCTGTGAAAAGGAGTCATCTGATTCACATGAAATCCTGAAGAAAGACTGGAGACAATGTCCAGTTGGAGATGTAGTGGAGAGAAGAATATAATGTCACAAGATTGTTGTACATGTTGTGCTTTTTGGATCTTCAATAGGAAAGGAGCACATCTCCAATACTTAGACAGATGCTAAAAAAAAGTTCAAAAAGTTCAGGAATCTTGCTATTTCTTTTTAGTGCTAAGAAATGTCTTGTGGGGATTTTCGGGCAGGAATTGGATCTGGAGCTCCACTCATTTTTTGATGGCCAAATACATAAGAACAAGGTCTGGTCAGGAATTGTTGAGGGTATGCTTCCTATATCTCACACACATGCTTTGTCTTTTGTGTCTCCATCAGTTGTCTTTAGCATGAGTGGAACACACACATAATATGATACAGTGTGCACTTCGATCAGCTCCTTTGAAGGCACATCCATTCTGTATGGTCACTGATACAACTATCACTGCCCAGGTAATGCATCACTCTGCTGGTAGCAGTTGATAGACTCTGGCTCTTCTGGCCACTATGTAAATAAGTGTGTCCAACTGTAGTTTGGAAGATGAGCTACTTATTCGTCTGTAAGGAGAGACTGATCCTCTTCCCCATTGAAACAAGGGAAAAAAGTTTCAGCACTTACAAAGTACATTCATGGGTCTTCCAGGTCTTCCTGTATATTTTATTGAGCCACTACACCCAGCCAAATTCTTCTGGAGAGGTCGATTCTACAGTGAACCTGATGATTTTAAGCGCTTCACATATTTCTGCCGAGCTGCACTTGAGTTCTTGCTGCAATCTGGGAAGCGACCTGATGTCATTCATAGCCATGATTGGCACACTGCTGTTGTGGTAATTGGGCTCAGTCTTTCTGCATTTCCTCAATTACAGTGAAACTTTTTCAAGGTGGAGGGTGGGAGGAAGTCGTTGATAAACCCAAACAAGAAGAGGAACTGAATAGGTAACTTGGGTCTTGCTGCAGGCGCCTTTGTATTGGGACATCTATGTACCACTTGGCTTGGACTCTGCAAGGCTGGCCTTCACATGCCACAACTTTGAGTACCAAGGTGCTGAGCCAGCAGTGGCTCTTGCTTCATGTGGTTTAAGTGTGCGGGAGCTGCTGCGGCCAGATCGCATGCAGGACAATTCATTCCCAAACAAAATTAACCTTCTCAAGGTTTGCTTGCTTTTCTGTACTCTGATTGTCATGGGGTTTGGAACTTTTTGCATGTGAGAGGGACTCAAGGTGCGAGTTATGATGAAGGATCCACATTCTGCACTTTAGGGCACAAACTAGGTGATACTGTGGCTTGGTTTGCATGTTTTCCAACAGACAGAAATCAGCCCATGTAAATCATGGGTCTTTTCTCAAGATTTGTTTGGCTTCACATTAGGGTTGTGTGGGGTGAGATTGCAGGGAGGAATTGTTTTCTCAAATGTTGTGACAACAGTGTCTCCCACATATGCTCAAGAAGTACTCAGGCCAGAGGTTTGTGAAAAATCTCCCATCGTCATGATGTTATAACCCATTTGCTGCAATCAAAGGCTGCCTTCATGGAACTACTTGTGTGATGAGAAGGCTTCCTCTCTCCTGTGCGAGGGCACCCAGTGATCATCTAATCACACAAAAGCTTGTCATGTGCAGGGTGGTAAAGGCTTGCAAGGAACACTTGCTCAGCACTCAAGAAAGTTTTATGGAGTTCTAAATGGCATTGATGATGAGGCATGGAATCCAGCAACTGACTCCCTCCTCAATCACCAGTACAGTGCAGATGACTTGAGTGGGAAGGAAGCAAACAAACAAATGTTGAGGGAACGCCTGGGACTGGTAACTCAAGGGGATGATGCAAGAAGGCCACTTGTAAGTAGCTGTCATATATAGCTCCTTATTTTATTGTTGTCTTTTCAAGCTTGTTTTCTGCTGATCAGAACCATAGGAGTTATGTATGTCTTTTCTTTTTAATGTGCAGATTCTTTTTTTGTTTTGTTTTCCCTCTGCTTTTCTCTATGGTTTTTTCTCCTTCTTTGGTGTTAGTTGCAAGCCAGTATCATGCCCGAGTCTTCCCATTGCTTCTGGACTTGCAACAAAAACTCTGGTATGTAGGCTAGTGGTTACAATGGCCTATACCCACTGTGGATAGCTGATCATACATGTTACTGTTGATGGCCTCTAAACAACTGAGAGACTGTCAATTTTGTTCATACTGCTAGTCTTATTGTTCTTTGTATTTGTTCTAATCCTTCTGTGTTTTTCTTCTTCTGGGTCCTTCCAGTCCCTCATCCGGAAGTCTTTCTTTGACTTTAAGGAAAAGTTTTAGCCTTATTCTGGCTTTCTCAATTGTGAGTATGGAGATTTCCTGATTCTTATGAGAGTTAGTTTCTTTTGTGCTTTTGTGCTTTGGAGGAAGAGGAGGGGTCTAAGAGGGAAGTGAAAAGGTGAGTTGGCCAGGTAGGCTGTATAACAAGGCTTGTGCCACAAAAAGGTGTGCACTTGATACGCCATTCAATCTACCGGACATTGGAGCGTGGTGGACAATTTATCCTTCTGGGCTCTAGTCCAATTCCTCATATTCAGGTACAGATTGGTACTGCATTGGGCCATACCTCTTGTTCTTTTGAGCAAATTTGACATGGGATTGATTCTGATATTCTGTTCAATAGCTGTTCCTAACTGTGCTTGCATTGGCGGTCTGTAGCACGAGTTTGAAGGAATTGCACGCCAATTTGAGAACCACCCACAAATCCGACTGGTGTTGAAGTACGATGAGGCCCTCTCCCACTCAATCTATGCTGCATCTGACATCTTTGTGATTCCCTCAATATTTGAGCCTTGTGGTCTCACCCAGGTGACATGCTCCAATCCTACTTCTTCCAACTTTTGGGAGATATTGTCCTGATGAAGTTCTAGACCTGTTTCAAAAGCAGCCCTCCTCTTTTGGCTTCTGCAGTATTGTTCATTTCACTGCTCAGGATGTGAAAGGTCATTTGTCATTGATGTTGTTGCACTGTGAGAATCAGACTGCTTCTTCTTAGACACAATGTTTACACAAGTACCCATTTATGAATTTTTTGCATTTCTTTGTCCGTTTTTATGTTGTGTCTTGGAAGTCCGTCATGCAATGTATGTATACACACACCTCTGGATAGATACGGTGAATGTGTGCATGCAGATGATAGCAATGCGCTATGGTTCTATACCAGTTGTCCGTGAAACTGGAGGACTTGCAGACAGGTGAGTGCACGCACACTCACCACACTTTTTCCCCTTTCTGCAAGAAATCATTGGCACCTTCAAATCTCAACAACCAGATTCATTATCAATTGGAAGTGTTTTTTTTTTTTTTTTGTCATGGCAGTTTCTCTCAATTCTTGTGGTTTCCTCTGGCTAGGTAGTTCCAGAGAAATTGAAGAAAAAATCTTGACAAATGTATGTGTGTTGGGGTGAGTATGGACAGTGTGTTTGATGTGGATAATGAGAGCATTCCCATTGAGAAACGGAATGGCTTCTCATTTCAGGCACTTGATGAAGGGGTGAGTAAGAAAAACATCAGTAGTTTTTTTTCTTGTTGTGTAACTTTTATGTGTCATGTTTATGTGTCTGAGATGGCGAGAACATTTCCCACATGTCCATCGCAAGCTAGATTTCTGACAGGTCAAACAGTTGCAAAAGGTTTGAAATGGCTCCTAAGGGGGGGGAGTCTACAATGTCTATGTGATGGTCAGTAGTCTGCTTCTCAAACTGTTTTCTGTGCAGGGATTGAATTGGGCTTTAGATCGTGCAATGTCTTACTATGCACAAAACCCTGATTGGTGGGAGAAACTGGTGAGGAAGGCAATGAAGATTGACTTCAGCTGGGATGTCTCAGCTGATCAATATGTGGATTTTTACAACCAAATCGTAACAAATGTTCATGCAACCAGGACATGAATGCCCAACCCAATGCTTCACTCCATGCCTTAGGATCCCAAACTGTTTTTGTCGAGTTTGAAAAGTTCCAGTCCTATGAGTTTGATCTAGTTTGTCACCATTCTGTTACGCATCATATTTTTCCCTCTCCAAAGGAGATAATTTGAAATCTAAATTTGTTTAAACTGTTGGTCTTTTCAGCTCTTTTATGTACATGGGATTGTGTTTAATAAATTGATCACTGATATTACCTCAGCTTGAGGCAGATGTTATTACAATTTGTTATTGCTGGGATATCTGCACAAAGATGGCTCTAGCCCACTATATTTGGCTGGTATAACCATCTAACTCTTTTGTTGGATGTCTTACTGGCTTCATATTCTGACATGTAATGAGCTCACAGCGATTAGGTTGTCATTGGCATGGCAAACCTAGCTCTGGGGAATGAATGCTCATTTGCATGGCGATTCTCTCTTCTGGGTTTCTGTCAATTTCATTCACTAGCACTTCAGTGGCTCTGCCCTGAAGTGTAGAGACATTGGGATGCACACTAAATGATGTAACACTAAATGTGATTGATGCTTGAATGTTGCACCCTACCAAAAGAAGGGCATTAAGCTCAAGAACTCAAGGCAAACCTAAGGTCCGAGGCATTACCTACTTGGCATAAAGCACAAGATGGACCCTACACGAAGGCCCTCCTTACACACTACATAAGATCCCTTTTTAAGATGCTTTCATTTATGCCAAATCTGTGTCCATACAAAACCCACCTTGTGCAATGGTAGATTATGCCATTTAATGAACTTGATCACCAATACATTTTTAAAACTACCCAAGTGTTTCACATACTTGTTTCCTTTTCTTTTTTTTCCCTTCTTCTTCTTTCTTTCCTTATTTTATTTATTTATTTGTTAATTTTATATTTGTTGTCCTCTTTCTCCTTAGTTTTCAAAGTCTTCTCAGTTGTTTTTTAATTAAAAATTGTTAATAATAAAGTTGATTGAGAATAGCCCACAACACAATTAAACGGTCCCATCACTAATGGAAAAATTATGGAAATTCAAATATTTCACCATGCAAAAATATAATCTTTCAAAAATCCTCACGTAAAACTAGACCTATTATTATTTTATTACACATTTTTTTAAAAATAAAAAATTATATATATATATATAATTAATTAATTAATTATGACTTAGGGGCCTATAAAAATTCCTTAAGCTACTATAGTCTATAATGAATCTAAGAGAATAAATAAACTCTAATTGTATCCCATTCACACAAAAGGAGTAAAATTTTAACCCAAAAAATTGAAGGGGGTTTAATGTTTTGAGATGTATTATTCCTAGGGTTTCATGGTTCATGTTCTAGGGTTTCATGTCTTCATGTTCTAGGGTTACTTGGTTCATGTTTTAGGGTTCCAAGCTCTCGTCGAAGATCTCCAGAGACAGAGAGCCAGAGACAGAAGACGAAGAGGAGAGAGAGAGAGAGAGAGGAGGAGGACGTGGGGACGAGGAGAAAAGGAGCGCAAGAAAAAGGAGAACGATCAAGAAGAGGAGAAGTGTGGTGGGGGAAGGGGAATGGCGATGGGGCAGCAGGATGAGAAAACCAAGCGAATGCGGGAGCTTTTGAGTAGCTTCTACGGAACCGGATCGCCGGAATCCGATACTCCTACTGGGTATGGTCGTCGGGACACTCTGCAAGGAATCAACCTGCCTAATTTCGATGTCGATCATTACATGGAGTCTCTGGTAAGCTTGTTTTTTATTGTTTCTTGGAACTCCACTTCCCTTTCTTTTCATGGATCTGGTGAACCTCGCTCGACATACCCATCCATGTGGGTGCCAGATTTGGAGCATTTTTAGCTCTTTTTGTAGTGCTTGATTGGAGCTCCTGGTTCAATTAGGACAACCCAATGACACACCAAAAAAATCAATTGGAGACAGACTTAGGGAAGTTTTGGGTTCTATGTGTTATCGGAGAGAAGATTGGGGTCTTCTTTTCTTTTCTTTCCTTTCCCATTATTCTCCCTTAGCTGATCTAGTGATTTTCAATGCTGATACGCATAGAGATTGGATCTCAAACATTATGTTTCATTCACGTGGAGCTGCAGTAGCTCACTGTGTGTGTGTTTTTTTTGGCCCTCTCTCCCTCCATCCGGTTCATGCAGCTCCACAACACTCCTTTGGATCGCTTGCTGCAAAGGCATGTGGAGGTGGCAGCAGAAATCAAGAACTTAGACAGTGACATGCAAATGCTGGTATATGAGAACTACAACAAGTTTATCAGTGCAACAGATACAATTCGAAGGTATGAGCTCTCCTCTTTTCACTCACATATGCACTGCACTGCACTGACTTGACACCATGCTGCAAGAAAGACTCTATGATGATGATGATGATTATGGCCTGGTCACAAACAAGATAGGTGGACTTCCTTCCAATGGAGTTGGAGTAATTAAAAAAAGTGGGTCTTGTCTTGGGCTGCAGAATGAAGGAGAATGTGGCAGGCATGGAGTCTAACATGGAACACCTTCTTGACACTGTAATTTTCACACTGCCTCATTTATGACCTGATTCTGTGCAGATTTTTTCTTCATTATTTAATGCAAAAACCTTTGCCCCTTGGGTCTCTCTTCTTTAACTTTGAAACTGTCACCTTTCTGCTTTGATTGTCTTGACCCTGATCTCCAATTGCTGTTGCATTCTCATGGCTTTACTGTTGAGTTTGTTGGAGAATCCAAGCCCATATTTTTTTCAAAACCTTGTCTCAGTATTTAAAGAGCCCCTCAGTTGGATGCCATAGACAAAAATTCTGCGCTATTTTTATTGTTTAGCAACTGAGGAGATTAGTGTGGACAATGAAAAAACATGTGCCCAATTTGGATTCCCAAGGTTCTTCAACAAACTCAGGTACCTACTTGTTGCATGTTATGGAAAAACTGGAGACTAGGAAACAAACATGTCATTGGTACAGTGTTGTTGTTGGCCAGGTGACAATGGTGCGGGCTAAAAGTGATGGGATAAATGCTTCATTGTGTGAGCGGCGTGAACGCATTGAGCAGCTGAATGGGACCCGCAGTTTGCTTCGAAAAATCCAGGTAAATGTGCCTAACAGCAATTTGTCTGGGGATCCTGAGGAAAGCCAAGTTTGACCTTAAGTGTTCCAACACAATGATTAGAACATCATTCAAGTAAATATCAGAAGATATTTGAATGCAATCAGCTCTGTGGAGTTTGCAGTTTATTTTTGATCTGCCACAGCGACTTCGCAAGTGCATGAATGCAGAGGATTATTCAACAGCTGTGAAGTACTACAAAGGAGCGCTTCCCATTCTCCAGGTAATGCACCTCTTGGGTCTGTCTTACCAGCAAGGAATTATATCCAGTGAGCGATGATAAGAGTTTTGCTATTGACATATTACTGTTGCTTCTGGAAATGCGACAAAAATTCAGGGCAACAGCTTGGGCTCTAAGGACATTCTGCTGCTTAGTTTGTGAGATTTTCAAGGAATTGCTTCACAAGAACACCTTGCACACCTGATAGTCCCTTGCACACCTGAATAATTGGGTGGTAGTTTGCTTGGATGAGTTCATGCATGTAAATGTTCTGAAGCCTTTAGAGGAGGCTTTAGTGGGTCAGCTATTAGAGCATCTCCACTGGTGCCCAGTATGTGGCCCTGCACTGGAAATTTTTGATGAGGTGCAGCAGTTATATCCAGTGGATCCACTGGAAGATTGCTCTGACCTTGGAAAAATGCACAGCTTCCAGGACCCTGTAGGAGCCTTGGAAGAGTGTAATAAACAAAGTCAAATTGTATTTATTGACAGCTCCCTGTTTCTGATTGGCTAAATGGTTTGATTGGTCCAGGTGGTTTGCCATTAGTAGTCTCCCACCTATTTGCAGTCCCACTTTTAGTTTTATGAGTGCGGTTGGAAAAAAGTAAATAACTAAAACTTAGATGTGAGAAATATTTTTGCAGGTTCACATACTGAGCACTACTGGAGATTCTCTTAGGGGCTCACTGAGAGCACATATAATGTGATTAAGCTGGTTGCATTGTAATTGAATTGCAGGCATATGGCCAGTCATCCTTTCGCTCTTGCAAGGAGGAGGTGGACGAACTTATCTCCACCCTTACTGACAAGCTCCAAGTACTTTCTCTCTTTCTCACCCTAAACCCTAAGCTGCTCACAAAATGGGTTGCCATCATTCTCTCCCCTTCCCCTGACCCACCCCACCCTTTCCCCCACCGGCAACCATTCCCAGTGATCCTACCCCAACCTCCTTTTGCTATATCCAAATTGGGTGCAGGCTATATGGCCAAAAGGGCAATTGCGAGAAGTGGCTTATGTGTACAGTAACACCTGCCTCAATGGGGGGCAATGCCTGGTGGATGTGGAGGAGATTCTAGTGTCCAGTCCTGAATGAAGAAAGGTGATGTCTTCATTGGATGATTGAGGAACTGGCAGCAGCAGTACAACCTGTTAAAAGCCTTTGACAGATGTCATGTCCTGTTGTTTCTCTTTGACAAATGACAAATCCTGTTATCACAGAGTTTTGTAAGATATTGAGCCTATGCACCAACTGTAATAGGACTCTAAAAAATGATAGGAGGCTTCTGGTGACAAACTCTGGCATAACTGGAGAAAATCCAGGTTCAAAAGCCAGAAGAAGCTGAAGTAATGGGGGTTTCCATTTCTTCAGGCCCAGGTGATGGACCAAGCTGTTCAACTTTCATCTCGAGCACGGGCGGTCACACTCCTCCAACAACTCAATCACTCGGTCATGACCTTTATATCCTGTTTCTGAGCTTTCAGCATTTTGTTGGTGTGCTATGGTAGTTGTATTTTCTCTTCATGTAATAATATCTGTACTTTTCCTTCTTGATGAGCCAATGGGTGGGTGGGTTCAGAAAAGAATTTTTTTCTCTAAAAGGCTCCGAGAAGATCAAGAAAAGTTTGTCCCTTGATATGAGTTTGTGTTCTGGGAGAGAGTTAGTTGGAGAGAGGGAGATGAGTTTGTCATGCTGATGATATGAATTTCTTGTTGAGGGGATTTCCAGGTGGACAGTATGGTAGAAAGATTTATGACAGCACACTGGGACTACTTGCTGGGAAACTTTGTAGCATTTGGAGCAGGCAAGCCTGAGACAAATGAGCCTCTGACAGTTGGGTTTTACCCACAACAAGGTCTCAAGGCACTAGATACTACTACTGATGTGCAGAAAAGATTGGTTGAAAAGGTATGTTCCAAGTGCCAGGCCGTCAGTTGCCTGAGCTGATTTGCATGCAATATGATATAGGCCTAAGAGTTTGGGAAGGGATTGAGCTTGGATTTGCAGGTGTTCACTCTGTTTGTAACCCTGATTATTTATGCAGGATTTGATCCAAGATTTCATAGAGACAGCTGGCACATTCCGCACATTATTTCCATCATACGAAATGCGGCTCATAGGAGCTGCGACCAAACTCTTTGATGAGTCAGTTCCCTCATAGTGTGCTTGCATGGTGATGAGTAGTGTGCATCTGAGCTGTTGGGTGATTTATTCTGCTTTTTTTGGAAGGGGGGAAGGGGTTCTGTTGTCACTTGATCCAAAATGTTGGTTTATATTCTTTGGGTTCCACTTTCATGTGTATAACATACACATCTTGTGCCAGATTATGACCAATTTTCCTCTCTTTTGGTTATGTGTGCCTCCAGATACTTTGGAAGCATCCAAAGGTCACTGCAGCTGGAAGGTCAAGATTCGTCTGCGACAGAACTGATGTCTGCTTTTGGTATGTAGTATTTTGTGCTGGTGATAAAAGTTAGTGGGGATGATTTTATGGTAGCTGGTCAATACCATATGTTGCTGTTGTTTAAACTGTTTTCAGGTTTCTTTTAGTTTTCTTTTTTTTAAGAGTTGGAATTTCTGTGTTCACTGATAGGTTGTCAGATCTAAATCTCTTTATTATCAGCTCATCTCTCAATTCTTTTCAGGTTGACCCAAACTGTAAGTATGGAATTAGTTCTCAGTACTTATGAAGATATCTTTCCTTCTTCCTCGGAACTTGATTTCCATGAATGGGTCATGTACATGAGCTGGACTCATAACAGTGATGGCTTGATGACAATAGCCAATTGTGGGTTGATGGGAGACCTACTCCTCCTCCTCCTCCTAGTTTTACTTGAAGCACTTTGTGGGTGCAGGAGTCTTAATATCTGATATAACCCAAATGGACGAATTGGTGCCCGAGGCCAGTTTGCCAGAACGAGCTTCCAAGGTGCTTTGTGTTCAAACTGAAACCCCTCTTTTCATCTCTTCTTTGATACTGGGTTTCTCTGTCTGTCATCACTGAATGACACTAGCTTGATAGGAAAGAATGTTGCCACATGTGCTTTTAAGCTTGTTGGACTCTTCTTTGCAAAAGTACAATTTCTCTTTGTAAGTTTTTCAGTATTGGGTTGTGTGAAACCTTGCCCCTTGAAAATCTTGGAGCTGTTGCTTTGTCAATGAGATCCCATGCAATTTGTGATGTCAAATCCTCTGTTTGTTTAGAATGCAATATACTCAATCTTGTCTTGGTCATTATTGGGTTTCACTTTTGAGTCATGTCTGCTATGGAAAAAATTCTTTCAACAAAAGTTTCCCCTCCTGTTTTTGATGTTTAGGCTTTGGAAGATGCTGTCAGGCAACATGTTGCAACAAAGTTTTCTCACCTTTCTGACCAAATTAAAGGTTTGCATTCATCTATTATTCCTGAATTGATACACTTTTGATAATTTGTGTCTGTAATGATTTGGCTCATCAAGCACTCAAGACACTGGACTACTGCTGGATTTACACCTATGTGTTTAGGGTTTAGGATTTAGGGTTGGGTGAATGGTTGCACTATACATACTTTTGTAACAGTGGCCGTTGCAGTACTAACAGGTAAATCAGACCCATCTATCATCATCTCCACATTCAATCCCTTGTGTCCTAAACCCTAAGCCCTTAGCCCTGTCTCCTGTTTGGATTTGATATTAGGCCTTTGCAATGGCGTTTCTATGCAGCTGCCATAGTGGAGGAGCCATCTTCAATACCTGGAGCCGCTGCTGATGTATCAAGACCACTAAAAGCTTCCCTTGATCGTGCCCAGGCAACAATAATACAGGGCAGCCTTGACGTCCTACAGGTCTTCATATTCCTGGTCCAATTTTCCTCTTCCAATAAGTATGGGGTAATTGCTGTGTAGATTGCACAGATGCTCATGATGCAGTGACTGAATTAGTACCAACATATCTGTACTCTGCACTGATAGGATTTGAAGCTGCTGTTGGACAACAGTAAGGAATACTTGCTGCGGTGGCGGGATGAATACATTGATTTAGTGCAAGGGGGCTTCCAGGATCTCTTCACCAATCTAGTGGACCACTTCCTTTCTCGTTGTTTGAAATCAGGCTTCGATTCTGCTTCTGCTTCCCCTGACAAGTTACCAGAGGCAACCCCGAGCTTAGTCTTATTGCTTGCCCTCCTTTCAGTATACATCTATCAAACTGCTGTACCGCAGATCACTGAGGTACTACATTTCACTTGTGACCCCATTGGTTTCAGGGAGTGAATTCTTTGGCAGGAAGAGTATCTGCAAAGGAGAAGAGAAAGATATATATGAGTTTGAGACTGGTGTAGAGGGTGGTAACTAAGCTAAGCTGAGTTGTCTCTTTGTTTTTGTCAGGTTGTAGGAACTTGCTTTGTAGGTGGAGGTGTAATGGGATACGAAGCACGTCCTGCATTTGTGCCCTCTGAAATCTGTCGATTCTTTCATAGTACTGCCGAGAGGCTTCTTCAACAGGTTTGTTTACAAAGCTATGCTGTCACTGTCAGTCAGTTCTGGTTGTGAAAGCAGAATATAGCATCATTGGACCTCATATTGGTTGTGTATTACCAATGTTTTGCATAAAATTCTGAAAGCCCCATGCAAGCCTTATATCAGGTCTTGCCAATGTACAGTCAATTTCTGTAGGTATGGAAGACTGTCCAAGAGTCTTGATCTTGACTTTTTGTTGTTCTCAGAATACATCCACATGTGTTTCATACAGTCCATTTGGGTAAATGATCCTTATCTCATTACATTTGCAGTTTGATGTGTTTGGGGGTGGTGACAGTATGTAGATGTCCAAGCTCAGAAGTTGTCAGTGTTGGTGCGCAAGAGTGTGGAGACCCCCAATTGGCTCAAGGTCCAGCCTTGGAACATGCCCTTGAAGCATTGATTTGCTCTTCCAAATAAGGAATAGTCTTCTGAATGCTCTATTTGTTTGGTCTTCTGACTCCAGAGTGTTGCAACTACAACATGCATTATAAGAAAGCAATACAATTTTGATTATTTTCTGCAAGGTTTTAGCCAAAGCTAGAACAGAAGCTTGTCGATCTCAAATGCTGGAGACACTTGGACCATTCTGACAGTTGGGAAAAATGTTTGTTGACTGGATGATGCAGTACAAGGAACCAAGAGATGTTCGCATGTTTGCAGATTTGCTGTTGCAAGAGGTAAACTACCCTTGCATTCAAGGGATGCTAGATGGTTCTGGTATTGTGTGCATAGATGATTCTTACCCAGTGTGTTGCTTCTCTAATGGAACAAACCAGAATTTTATTAACAGAGGGGAATTTTTTTGGTGATTCTTTGTTTGGATCTCAGTACGATTCTTGCAAGGGCTTCTGGACCCTGAGTAGGCAGGTTTTTCCCACGTTGTCCTCAGAAGAACATGTTCTTAAAGCTTCTTGTATTGTTTCTCTCCTATCTTCCTCTTGCCTTGTTTGGTTCTATTTTGGATTTTCCTTCTCTTTGTTCTCCTCTTTTTTATCAGTTTCCTTTTCACTTGCATCACTTTTTTGTCTTGTTGAGCTTGCCAGTATGTGGTTGACTGCATCTGCTATGCTCTTGTGACAGAAGCTCAATAGATGGGTTAATAACTGTAATTGGTCTCCACCCACTACCATACATGTTGCTGCAATTGAAGGTCACTGAACATGTATGAGGGTGTTTCTATTGTTCACATTGCTTTGCAGTTTTCTGTGTGGTTTAAAGATATGTTCAGGGTTCATGAGGCTTCAACTGCTACCCTCCATTTAGGTCTATTTATACTTAGATTCTTGCTTCTACAAGGGCAAGCTAAAATGAAATGAGTTGCATCATTACTGAGTTGCTTCTGGAACTGTCCGGTTGCTTCTGGAAATGTGACAGAAACTCTGGACATATAATTTTTGTCCATCTGTTTGCTTGAAACAGTCGGCAGTTTGTTATCAAATATCTACACTTAAACCTTTTGGAGCTGATAAAGTTGGTGGGGAGTTATGTCTGCTAGTCACTGCTATTTATGATGAGGGTAATGGGATTTGATACTTTTGTTAGTGACATTCATGAGGTTATGACTGCACTCATTTTTGTTAGTCTTAGTTTTGGGTTTGCTGGAAACTATATGTAAGTCTTAGTTTTACTGGAACTAACATAACATTTATCATTGAAGCATCATTGTGGAGTTTTCTTGGGAATCTCATATATTTTTGTTTGGCAGGTTGAGATACTAGAAGGGGAAGTACAGCAACTGCTTGACCCAGGCTCCACTCGAACACACCGACATACTGACAGTTCAGGCAGTATAGGCTCCTCTCGAAGTGCCTCAACAAGGGAGGATGGCTATTCTGGCACTTCTCATCGCTCCAATATGTCTCACCGAGCACGAAACCAGTTGTTGGAACGAGATGTCGCAAAGCTTTTCACTGAACGAGTTGAGATCTTTACAAAGCTTGAGTTTAACCAGGTGAATATTACAGTTCCAGGTTCAGGGAACGTCAAGACTTCAATTGAATGTTTTGTAACAGGCATTACATCCTTGCTCTATTCAGGCTGCTGTAGAGCCACCATCTGCACAAGCCTGAGAAGAAGAAAATCTGTTGTATGAGTTTTTCATGGATGGTGCTCTTATAGGTGGATGTTGTGTATTTCCCTGTCTAGAAGATTGATATCATCTTTCTTTTCCAGGCATCTGTGGTGTCAACTGTGGTGAAGATGACATTGAAAAGCTTTCAAGAATGTGTTCGGCTCCAAACTTTCAATCGCAGTGGCTACCAACAAATACAGCTTGACATGCACTATTTGCGAGACCCATTGCACAATCTTTTGGACAATGAAACTGTGGTTGATTTTCTTCTTGATGAAGTACGTGGTGACCTCTCTTTCTCTAATCTTATGGTCTTCTTGTCTCACAACCATCAAGCAGTCTGATCCAGGTCCATTTGAAAGGAACATATTCAATGAGGGAATCATGTCCCATCTGGCATGTGTCAAGTAGATTTATTATTTCCACACTCTTTAAGTTTTCTTGTAAGACTGGTTACGAATTAGGCTTCATCTTGAATTGGGTAGTTGGTGGCTGTAAAGAGAGGAAGTTCTTCAGTTTAGGCATCTCTTGAGCATTGATGCTGACAATTCCATAATTGAGGGGGGACTAGTTACTAGTTCTTCTTGTTAGTGTTTCCAGGCAGCCAAAAATGTAGATCAGTTTTTCACCCATTGTCAGGTTGAGAACCATGGTTGACTTAGGCATGGAATTCCAGGATCAAAAGCATTGTTCATCAACAGCTCAGGCCTTGTTTCAGGATTCAGTGGCTTGTGCTTCCACACTCATAAAGATCATAGTTCAACACCACTACATGGATCATGTCTAATTTTTCTTAGGTTGTCAACTCTAAGGGGTGGGACATTGGTGTATGGTCATGCAGGTCTGTTTGGCAGCAGCAGAGCGATGCCTAGATGCAGTTCCACTAGAGATGGCCATTTTGGACAAACTTGTGCAAGCCAAGTTGGCCAAAAAGGAGTCCTCAAAATCAACTTCACATAAATGATGGTAGTCTAGGCAATCTGAATTCATTAGTCATTGTTAATGGTGCAAAATACCTACGGGATGCAGGCTATCTAGTTGCTCTGAAATCCTGTGCACATCAGAGAATGTGCTGCTTTCTGGAATTCTAATAAGCAGTAAATAAATTTTTGTGGGCCATTTGTTTTGGACACCTTTGTATGTCAGGAACATTGGTAAGTTAAAGCAATGTTCAGGAATTGCTGAACCCTTGCGATGCTGTTAAGACTTGGATAGTCTTCAATAAGAGGAGATAGATGAACTGAAGGAATGAAGAACAAAGGTCATAACCGAAGGCATAGGCAGTCATAGAG